>Ga0209611_10008223_pt1 | contig 16411 bp, 17 predicted proteins | sample S1TSphgellanicum_3_FD_187693 | JGI IMG/M metagenome (GOLD analysis project Ga0209611, IMG submission 187693) | Host-associated microbial communities from peat moss isolated from Minnesota, USA - S1T2_Fc - Sphagnum magellanicum MG (SPAdes) (version 2) | ecosystem: Host-associated > Plants > Peat...
TGTCCCGCCTTTTCATACGCCATCCCAGCGACAACGCCGCCGCGGTGACGGTGCGCGATTGGCTGACACCGAATGGCTGGAATGAGGATGAATATCATGCGTTTGGTTTGGAGTAGCGTCCTATTCGTATCTCTAATTTTTGCCCAACCTGCCTTGTCGCAGCAGATACCGTCAAACGGCCTGCGCGGTACCGGCCTTTATAACTTCTTTCGAACGCAAGGCGTCACCCTGTCTGCACCTGCGGACGAGCCGGTCGTTATGTATGGTCAGGGCCAAGTCTATGATGGCCAAGCGGTCAGCTCCGCCCGCGGTGGTGTTTTGGTTTTGCAGCAGGGTGGGCACCCCTGTCATTATTCGCTCACTTTTGATACGCCGCTTGACTCCATCTCATTCAATCGGTCGCACCTCAAGGCTGGCCCTAGTGGTGTCACGCACCCGGTATGGAGCGCCACGGCTTATGATATATCTGGCAACGTTCTAGGCTCGGTTGGGGAAGCGGAAATTCGCAGCTATGTGGATGTTCCGGCACAGCGCTTCACGCTGAATGGCCCTGGGATCAAAACCGTTGTTTTTGCAGGGGATGATAGGGGCATTGATGGCTTTTGTAACGTCGTCATCGATACGATGGATACCTATCAGTAGTGCAGGCCCCTTTCCAGGCATGCCAGCCGATTGGCGCGAATGAATGGGTCCGGTAGACCAGAATTCTTCCACGCCCGGTGGAGTGGCCCCTAGAATTTGGACCACGGCCATGGGTTCGCTTTGCGAAATGCGTTGCGATATCCGAGCCAGCGAAACTTGATGGCAAATGACATATCACCCCCCGTGTTATGGGAATCGAAGGTGACTCTGTCGAAGACGATGCCCGTGGCGTGCTCGGCGCAATGTGGCACACCGTCAGCCAACAGGGTTATCTGCTTACTGCCGAGGTTGAGCATTCCCCATTCACGAGGTATGATGACTGCCCGCGCCAGCCGTTGACGGCGCGCGGTCGGCCCACCGCAGACGCAGCAGTGATCGGGCCATTTTGCATCCAGGATACGGGACTTGCTGTCCCGTTTTGTCGTCAGTATGTCCGTGAGATGGACCATGGGGTGAACGATGCCACCGGGAAAGGTGACACCGCGTCCGACGTCCTTCCATGGCAGCGCGGCCGCAAATTCATGTGATGATTTAACGGTGTTCTCGTCCATGGGCACTAGCTTGTCGTCGACGAGATCGAGATAGGTATCGCAGCTTTTGCAAAGCAAACCCGAAGATTTGAGGCGCGTATTCACGAGTCCCCGGCAAACCGGGCATTCGCGGCGACGATTTAGCTTATCTGCAATTCCCATTGGTCTTCCTTTGTGGTCACTGGAGGAACATCTTCTCGGGCCGGCGGCTCCCCTGTCGGGCACCGTGGAGAAAAAACTATACGGCTATCAAGCCGCATGTTGCCGGTCCGAATTAAAATAAAATCGACGTTTCTCGATTTGAAAGCCATGAAACTCATCTTACGACCGTCGTTCAGCATCTGACAACAAACGCAAAACGTCCCACCGCCGGCCGAAGCGAATGACATGCTCATTCATCGTCAGCAAATGCCGGGAAATGAGAGTGATGTGACGGGAGGATAATGAGGTCGAAGCATGACGCAATTTAGCTTTTGTATAAGAAAGGATTTATAATTTCTACGCTCCGGGAGCAAGAAAATTTTCCGCTCGCCCCCGGAACCCGTTGTAGAATCAGCCGCTGGTTTTTTACGTGCCCGGCGCAGGTGCTGGGGCAGGTTCGGGTGCCGGTTGCGGAGCCGGCTGAGGCGCCGGTGCAGGCTCGGGCGCCGGTTGCGGCGCCGGGGTCGGTGGTGGCGGCGGAGTCGGCGGCATCGGCGCGTTTTGTAATGACCCATTGCCGCCGTCGAATAGATGGTTCGTATCATCCTGCGCATGGGCAGTGGTGCAGACCGCGGTCAAAATCATGGCGGATAACAGCACGTTCGCGAATCGACGGGCGGCGCTGATCTTGGTTTTCGATTTCATTTTCTGCTCCTTTATTCGGTCATGCCGCGACGCGGCAGTTCATCTGTGAGACGGCCAAACCACGCTTCTTAAGCGCGCCAAAATCCTAACCCTGACTCACCTGCCCTCAATCCTGCGGGTCAGGCACGGGGGATGGCGGCTCCGGCTGCGGCTGCGGTAATGGCTGTGGCGGCTCCGGCTGCGGCTGCGGCTCCGGTGGCGGCTGTGGCGGCTGCGGCTCCGGCAGAGGCCCCGGGACCGGAGTCGGCTGTGGCGGCCAAGGCGGGTCCGGTGGCGGCTCGCAACCGGGGCATGTCTGGGCGTAGGCAGGCCGGGCCGCCAAACCGGCGGCCCCGGCAAAAGCCACCGCAATCAGCGCCATCCCCGCCCGCCGCCGTGAGAAATTCGGCATTGTCTGCTCCTTCAAGTTGATGGATGTAATCGCTCAACATCATCATTGACGGACGGGCTCTCGGAATTTTGCCCGGCCTTCCGAAAATTTATTTCAACATCCGGTCAACCGGCAGGGTCGAATCATTCTCGTTGACGATAATGCTCAGGTTCAGTTAATCCCGCCAAACAACCTTGATGGCCGGCAATGGTAACGGAAATCGTCGAAACGCCAGGATTATTGGAAGCTGTCCTGGCGGGCGATGCCGCTTCCTGGGTGTTGTTTCAAAAAGCCATGGCCAATCCGGTCTGGACAGTCTGCCGCCATGGGAGCCCCAATGATACGGCGGCGACCGAGCATTTCCACGCGGTGTTTGCAGGTCTTGCCGGGGATAATTTCCAGCTCTTGCGGGACCACAACGCAGCCAGCCGCATCGAAACCTACCTGCAACTTTGCGCGCGCAACATTGTGGCGCGCCGCGTGGTGCGGTTGTTTGACCAGCCCGGCCATGCGGCCTGGCTGGCTTTTGAGGCGTTCTTCAAGTCCGACATCAAAAAACGTATCGCCCGGCGCCTGCCGCGGCCGGCGCTCTGGGAGGATGCGTATCAATATGTCGCCCTCGGCCTCATCCAAAATGATTACGGCAGGTTGAAGGAAGCCCAAGGCAAAGACTCAGTGCCGGCCTTCGTGATGACGGTTGTGCGGAATTTGGTGGAGGATTTCGCCCGCTCGGATATCTCAAGGGGGCCGCGTCCGCCGGCGGCGATACTGGAACTGCCGGCGCTGGAGCGCCTAGTATTCGATCTTGTCTATGTGAAGAGCCTGCCTCCGGACCCGGCCGATCTCACAATGAAGCTCACCTTCGGGTCGCTGCGGCCGCCACCAGTGGCGGACGTGGCGGCGGCACTTGCGCGGGTCCAAAGGGCGCTGCCGCCAAACTACACGCCACATGCCATCCTGGTTGAGATAACGCCCGAGGGTACTGAACTTGAGTCGCCAGACCCGGCCTGGGCGCAGCGCAGGCTCAGCCCGGAAGATGAGGCGATGGCCAATGAGAGCGGCAGCGCGCTCTACGACGCCATCCATCGCTTGCCGCCCCAGGAGCGGAGCTGTGCCATGTTCCTGCTCGATGGATTGAAGCGCGCCGAGATCGCGGCATTCCTGAAAGTGACCGAGCTGCAGTTTGATAAAATCCGGCTGAGTTTGCTCACCCGATTAAAAGCGGATTTGGAAGCCCATCCCGCCGCAAAAGATTTTTTTCTGTCCGTCTAAAGATTTGAGGAAAGGAATTTGGCCCGATGAGCGATCCCGAGCTACCAGACCAGGCGCCCCCGACCTTGCTGCAAGCCCTCTTCGGGGAGACGGACCTTCGCGAGACCGCCTTGAGTTATCTGAAACCGCCCTGGACGGATGGGGCAGATGCGGCTTCCGCCGCGCCGGCCCTGAACCCGGCGCGGCTCGCCGCGTATGTTGATGGCGGATTGAACCCGGCGGAGACCGAGGCGTTTCTGGCGGAATTATCCACGTCCCCCCCCGCCTTATTCGACGCCATGGCCAGCCTGGAATTTCTCGAAGAGACCGCCCGGCTGAATTTGACCGCACCGCCGGAACTGATCGCGTCGATCGGCACGCCGCAAATCCAGGCACCCACCGCCAAAATCATCCCGCTGGCGCGCAAGCCCCCCTTCGTCCGGGACCGGGCCAAAGAGGCCGAAATTTTCTATCCGCTGGCCGCGTCCTCCGGTGCGCCGCATCAGGGCAGCCGCCGCTTCAGCCAGCATGGTATCTATGAGTGGGAAGTGTTTGCCGACACTTCCGAAGCCGGCCGAATCGCCGGCCGCGGCACGGTGACCTTGACCGTGAGTCCCGAGCATCAGCCCGCCTATGAGGGCAAAACCGTGCGCTGGACCGTGACGATCAATGACCAGGAACGCGTGCTGGCCGAAGGGGTTATCGAAAACGGCGAAATCTTTACCGATATCGATTTATCCGGCGTGGATTTGTCGGAGCGCGACCCGGTGAACATCGAGTTCAGCACGTGACGCGGCCGGCCAGTGGCGTTTGCATGCTGCTGGCGCAGCCGGGCGCCGTGGGGCTGGCGGCGCAGCTGAGCGTGAGCATTGCCGAGGGCGCGCGCGGGCATGGCGTGCGGCGCGTGGAGGTTGCGGGCGCCAGCGAGCAGCTGCGGCAATCCGCGACGGGCGCAATCGGTTACGTTTATGACGTGCTGGCCAGGGAAAAATATCTGAACCGGCGCTTGCTGGTGCGCATCAGCCCCGGCGCGGATTTGGCGGCGGCGACGGGGGATAGCGGTGGCCTGGCTTTCGCGCTGGCCTTCGCCCTGGCCGCCGCGCCGCGGGGCCAAATTTCCGTCGCCGCGACCGGGATACTTGGCGATGATGGTTCCATCCAGCCGGTGAACGGTCTGCCGCAGAAACTCGCCGCGGCTTTGGTCGTGCTGCCGCCGGGCGGGATTTTGGTGTTTCCCGGCGGCAATGAGCGCGATGTGGCGCCGGCGTTGCGCGCGCAGGCGATGGCACGGCAGATCACGCTGCTGCCAGGCTATCGGCTGGAGGAAGTTCTGGCGCGCCTTGGCTTTGCCATCACCCATACCTGGCTGGAGTCTCCCTTCCGCGGGCTGGAAGCGTTCGCGTTCCGCCATGCCTCGATCTTTTTCGGGCGCGATGCTGAAATCAATGCGGTTCTCGACCAGCTGAGCCGCCGCGCCGGCGCCGGCAAGCCGGCCGTGCTGGTGCGCGGGACGAGCGGCAGCGGCAAGTCATCGTTGGTGCAGGCCGGCGTGCTGCCGGCGCTGCTGCGGCGCGCCGAAGCCGGCCGCGCCTTTCGCTGGGGGCTGCTGCGCCCGGTCGCGGCGGATGCGCCGGGAATGGAGGCGGAGGCGCTGCATGAGGCGCTGTATGCCGCTTGGACCCATGACGAGCCGGGCGGCGTTGACGCGCCGGCGCCGCCGTTTGAGACGGCGCTGGACGCGGCGCAATGTTTGCGCTGGCTCCAGATACATTCCGGCGGGACGGAAAAAAATTTTTTTCCCCTCCTGGTTCTGGACCAGATGGAGGGCTGGTTCCAAGGCCAGTTGCCGCCGGACCTGTTGCGCGCGCTGAGTGGATTTCTGGCGGAGCTGAACGCCGCCGGCGTGTGGATCATCGGGACGATCACCAATGCCGGCATGGCGCTGCTGAATCCTTATCCGGAACTGATAAGGATTTTTGAAATCGAGGGCCAGTACGTGCTGCCAGCGGTGAGTGTGGCGAGCCTGGATGCGATGATCAGGCAGCCGGCGCGCGCCGCCGGCCTGAAATTTGAACCTGGCCTGGACACCGAGATCTTCCACGCCGCCAGCCATGGCGGCGCCGATGTTCTGCCGCTGCTGCAAATGCTGCTGACCGAATTATTCGAGCGCCGCGACAAGGCGCGCAATGAATTGCGGTACGCGGATTTTCAAGCCGTCGGCGGGCTGGATGGCGTGATCAGCACCCGCGCCGAGGCGGCGTATGAAAGCCTGGATCCCGGCGCGCAGGCGGCGCTGTCGGCGATGCTGTGGAAGCTGCGCAGCTTCGGCTTCATTCTGATCGCGGACTATCCGGCGGACCATCCGATGCACCGCCTGATTGTCGGGTTCGTTGAGCGGCGGCTGCTGGTGATGGACGAGCGCCCGCAAAGTGTCGCCGTCAGCGCGGCGCATGAGGCGCTGTTCCGGCATTGGCCGCGCGCGCTGGCGCAGGTAAGCCGCGACGAGGCGGATGTAAAATTTTATTCGGAACTGGCGCGGGAGGCGGCGCAATGGGCGCGCCAGGAACGGGCGCTGATCCCCGCCGGGCCGCAGCTTAACGCGGCAACCGCCCTCATCCAACGCCGCGAAGCTGAGTGGACCGATATCGATCGGCCGGTGCTGGATTACGTCGCCCAATCGGCCATGCGGATGAACCGGCGCCGGATGCTTGCCTATGCGGCGGTTGGGCTGCCGCTGCTGCTTGGCGCCGCGGCGGGCGGCCGAGCAGGCTATGATTATTTTGAGAGTCTTTTTGTCCAACGGATCACCTTCGATCGCATCGATGTGCCGGATGATTATGAAGGGCTTTCGGCACAGGCATTTTTGTTTCATCAGGGACTCAAGGTGAGTCAGATCGAGCCGCAGTTCTACAACATCGTTCTGCGCAGCGCGCTTAGCCTTTATGGCGGCGCCATGGAGGATTCGGTGACGCGCGGGAATGTTCTGACGCAGCAGCCGCCGCCACCGGGAGACAACACCGCGCCGGTTAGCTTTTCATTGGCGCTGGAGAAGCCGGTGCGCGCAATCCGGATCACGCGGGCAGCTTTATGGGGCAAGACCGGCAGCGGCGTGACCCATCCGGGCTGGCGCGCCGAGGCGTTCGATGCGGCCGGAAGATCGGTTGCCACTGTCTCCGAGCCTTTGCTCGGTTCATACAGTACAATACCGCAGAAGGCTTTTGAGCTGAGACCGGCCGGTGGCGAAGACATAGAATCGGTTCGGATTACGTCGGACTACCGGCTGAACGGAAAGCCGTTCGCGGGCAGCCACGCCGTGCTGATTCGGGAGATTGATTTGGTGTTAAGATGACGCTGCGTTAGGGCATGCCGGGCCGGCGCAAATGCGCTCAATGCGCAAGCCAGAAGCTGATGGTCTCATAAGCGTAAGAGAATAAATGGCATGCGATGGCAAACATCAAACTTAGAAACACCATGCGGCCCAATGTGAGAAGAGTGTTGCTTTCCGCGCGCCGCAAGACCTTTTCCGTGCGGGTTTCCAGTTGCGCGACAAATTCCGGCTCTATCATATCAGCCAGCAGGCTTTCGTGGCCGCGATAGCTATCGATGAGCAGTTTCAGGGCGAGTCTGGTCTCGTATTTACGTGGAAATCGCTTGTCCTGCCGCAAAAACACGCGCGCCGCGCGGATCTTGAGTTTGCGTTTTCCCCTTGGCTTTTCCGCCGCGTCGGCTTTCACGCTGTCAAACCAGCGATACGCGCCAAGCCGGTCATCTATGGCGGCCTTCAATTCCGGATGCGTTTCAAATCTGCCACGATGCGCCGAGAGCCCAAGAACCTTCGTCATTTCGATGAAAGTCTCGCGCGGCAACGTCGTATCCTTCACCGCGTGCGACAATAATGCGGCGGCCGCATCCTGCTGTTCACCAACACTGATCTCGCCATTCGCCAGCCAGCCCAGAGAAACGCGCCAGGCAGCGGCCAGGCCGGACTTCGCGACGATGTGTTCTATCTGCTCAATCGGGCGCAGCGGGTGAACGGCCGCGTCATCCAGAAACGTCCGAAGCGCCTCAGCCTCGGTAGGTTCCGCTGAATGTTGCTCCAGCAAATCATACGGCGGGGGCGGGGCATCTGTCTCATCCTGGCGAGGCACAAAATCGTCCGGACCTTCGAATACCCAAGACAGCGACGCCTCGTCTTCATAAGTCAAGGCCGTCTCATACGCGGCGCGAAGTGCCACAAACGCCTCGCGCCCGGTTTCCATATCAATCGCCCGCATCCGGAGCGCATAGGCCCGCCGGATTGCCGCCTTGTCGAAGGTTTCGGCAATGCCAAGCAGCGCCCAGACTTGCGCTCTCACAGGCAATTCAGCGCGGGCTCACAAAAATGATTCATCGTCATGTTCATCCAGCAGTTTTTCCAGCCGCTGGCGGCGTATTTGGATATCCGCTGGTAACTGCGCATTCAACGCGGCGGAGAACGCCGTATACGCATCGCCGATCAATGCCCTCGCGGCCCCCAGCCGCTGCTCATACAATCTTTGCGCGCGCGCCAGCAGGGCGGCGTTACCGGCCTCATCCCGCGGGTGCGCCTTCAAGGCCGCGAGCTTGCGTAGCTTGTCCGCCACGTCGTCTTTTGAAAGCGCGCCGGGATTGCCTTCAATCACCAGCCGCTCCGTCACGCCGGTTTTGAGCACGGTCGCCTCAACTTCCAGCAGTCCACTCGGATCGTAAGTAAACCTTACATCGATCTGGATTTCACCCTCCGGCGCCGCCGGGCACGTCATGGATAATTTGCCCAGGCGGATATTATCCTTCACCAGAAGGGCCTCGCCCTGAAAAACTTGAAGCGTCAGTCTGGTTTGCTGATCTTCGCTGGTCACGACGGATTTGACCCGGCTTGCCGGAATGATCGTATTGCGTTCGATGATGGGAAGATAAATGCCCTCAACACGCGAGCCATCGGCCTGTTTCTCGCCAACTTCGATCCCCATTGTGAAAGGTGCCACATCCGTCATCACGATTTCTTCAAGGCCCACGCTGCGTGCGATCAGCCCGGCGCTGACCGCGGCACCCCGGGCCACCACCTCATCCGGGTTGATTTGCTGCAGCGGCATGCGCCGGAACAGCCGGCCGATCAGCCGGCGCAGCATCGGCATGCGCGTCGCCCCTCCGGCCAGGATAACCTTGGATAGCATTTCCGGCATGATCCGCGCGTCACGCAACGCGCGCTCGATCGGCAGGCGGATCCGCGCCAGCACAGGTTCGGATAGACGCTCGAACTCGGCCCGGCTGATCCGCCATTTAATCTCCTTTTCCTGAAAGGTGACGGTCAACTCGGCCTCTTCCGCCTCGCTAAGCCGGCGCTTCGCAAGCTCCGCCTGGCGCCGCAGAACGCCGTGCACCGGGGCGAGTTGAGACACCGGCGGAATCCCGGCAGCCTGCCCTGCCGCTTCCATGAAGGCGGCAACGATCACATCGTCAAAATCCTCACCACCCAGCCAGCTATCGCCGGCGGTGGCTCGCACCTCCATCACCCCCTCGAAGCAATGCAGCAACGAAACATCGAAGGTGCCGCCGCCAAGGTCGACGATCATAAGATATTGTTCGTCCTTATCGAGGCCGACGCCATAAGCCAAAGCGGCGGCAGTAGGCTCAGTCAGCAGGCGGCGGACGTTCAGCCCGGCCAGCGCACCCGCCGTCTTGGTCGCCTTGCGCTGCAAGTCGTTGAAATAGGCCGGCACCGTAATCACCGCGTCCGTCACGGTTTCACCCAGCAAATCTTCAACATCCGCCTTCAATGACCGCAGAACCAGCGCGGACAGCTCCTCCGGCCGGAAACTTTGTCTCCCGAGCGTAATCTCGCGGTCGGTGCCCATATAGCGCTTGAAGACGGCGGCACTGCGCGCCGGGTGGGTGGAAAGCCGCTCCCGCGCCGGCAGCCCCACAATCAGATCCCCCTTTTCGTCCAAGCTGACCGCGGAGGGGGTAAGAACAGCCCCAAGCGCGTTGGACACCAGAACAGCCTCCCCGTTCCGCCAGATGGCGGCCAGGCTGTTTGTCGTTCCGAGGTCAATTCCGATGATCATGCTAACTTTGACGGACAAATTCCCGAAAATTTTGCCCCTGACAACGGTTTGACACAAAATTTTTGGCGCGGCCAGCGTGGCGCGAACAGCGAATTGTTTGCAGCTGCCACTCTGCGCACGAAACGATGACAAGTGGCCTTGTGTGCCGGTTACACGGCCGCCCGTTCCACCGCCAAATCCCTGCTCCGCGGATAGTGCCTGAACAGGCTTCGGGCAGGCGACACCGGAGCGTGGCCAAAATAATCACGGCCGCGCGCCACCGGCATAGTAAAATTTCAGATGAAACGAAAAACCGGTCCGTCTTATAGGTGGTGAACGCTCTGCAAACCCATTGCCAGAAAGGAATGCGCCCATGACACCCTCGACCAGAACTAAGCTTATCGCCACCATCGCCGCCATTGCGATGAGCAGCTTAAGCGGAGCAAATGCTTTGGCGCAGGAACAAATCGGCGGGGCATTGGGAAGCTTGTCAGCTTCCGGTTCGTCCCTGACCACGGTGCAGGTGACGGGAGATCCGGCGCCGAACTCGCTGACGCCATCTTTGCAAGGCATTACATCGGCCCCTTCGGTGACCGCCTCGCAAGCCGCTGCAGCAGCCGCTGCGCCTGCGGCCGCACCGCCGCAGGCGGCGACCGCTGTTTCCGGCGGATCGGCAAACTAACGGCCAGCGATCTTACGGAGATTCGGCCGTGTTGAGAACCATCCTCGCCGCGTTCCTCGTCCTTCTCGCGGTACACATTGCGCGCGCGGATGAGCCGCCGCCCGATAACACGCCTGACTGCATGTTGCGTGAGGCGACGAATGTCGGCACCGTCAAACTGACGGTAGACACGAATCACCTCGCCGACATCGAAGCCAGCGGCGGCATTTCCTATTGGGACGATGAGGGCGATGGTGAGCTCGTTTGGCGTGATCTGGACAACGGCGTCGCCTCGTATGAGCTGATGATCTTGTCCTGCGCGCCTCGTGATGGGGACAATAGCGAATACGAAGACGCTGACTCCACCGTAGTTCAGCTTGACCATGTTTCAGTCTCGGCATTTCGGACAATCAAGATTTTTGGCCAGCATAATCAGGTGGTTCTAAGCGTCGCCGCGGCCCGGCAGGCGCCAAGCTCCCAACCAGCCTGCGTTCCAAAGCCGGTATTCTCAATTGATGATGCCGAAATTCTATTTATGGTTCCCGACCAATATTTGGTTGTCAAAGGCACCGCGCCAAGCACTGGGTGGACCGACATACAGCTTCAGCTCGTAAGCCCGGTACCAGATACATTCGCAAGCCTGTTCACCGGCGCGATAGCAACCTACCAGCTGGTGGGCTGCCCGCCGGCGATAGGGGCAGATGTTTTAACACCGTTGGATGAAACGCGCATTTATCTTTTGCCCGGCTTGCGTCAGATCATCATAAAGGCGTCCTCGAACGAAAAGATACTGGGTCCGGATGATCTACCGTACTAACGCCCTCGTACCCGCCGGTGTTTTGGCGGCCATCGGCTTTGCCATGCTGGCTGTCCTGGCGCCGCTGGCGACCTACACTGTCTCTCTGGCCGCATTCGGTTTGCCGCACGTGCTGAGCGAGCTGCGCTATATCGACAAGCGATTTGGCCGCCGGATCGAACTTCGCTTTCTTTGGCCGATCGCCCTACTTCTGCCGCTTATCGTTGCCATTCGCGCCTCCCTTGTACTGCATCTTCTGCCGGCACGGCTGGGCATGCCGGCAGAGCTCGGCGGCGTGGCTCTGCTCGCGCTAAGCTGCGCCCGCGGCGTGCCTCTCAGGCGCGTTCTCGCACTTCTGGTGGCGGCTGCTCTCGGTGTTGCCACATTCATCGCACCCTTCACCACCGCGGTGGCTCTTTCGATTCTCCATAACTTCACGCCGCTCGGGTTTTTCTGGCAGATATTGCCGCCCGCCCGCCGGCCGCGCGCGATGGCATATGCCGCCGCGGTATTTTTGCTCCTGCCATTGGCCGTGGCCACCGGCTGGCCGCGCCGATTCCTGGAGCATCTCATTGGCCCATCTGCCTACGCGGATCCGCTGGACGCCGGCGGCCTGGCGCGGCAGTTGTTCGTCTATGTACCAAGCCAGTTTATCGCAACGCCGCATGCCGTGGATTTGTTCTCCGCCGCGGTGGTTGCCCAAGGCGCCCATTACGCCTCGGTGATTCTGATATTGCCGTTGTTGTTGAACCGTCTCGACAAGACGGCCCGCGGCTGGGTTCCCTGGCCGCCGATCGCCCTGTTTGGCGCCTTGTGCGCGGTTGCCGCCACCATCAGCCTAAGCCGATTTTTTTACAATTTTGCCGAGGCCCGTGCTTTGTACGGAATTTTTGCCGCTTTCCACGCCTGGCTGGAAATTCCGGTTCTGGTCCTGGCCTTGACAGAAGGAGGGAAAGACGAAGTTCATAATCAGTGGCGAAAGCGAGATGCGCATAGCTCTGCGGCATTGTCCGGCAATCGAAGTTAGCGGCAGGCGGGAGTCTCATACAACCGGTTCGTCTGGACCGTGATCGCGCCATCGTTCAACCCTCCCACCAGATGCCGAACAGGCAGGATGCGGAATTCGCGATCAGCGACGCGATCATCGCACGGTCCAGCCGCAGCCCTGCCATCCAGGCGATCAGGCAGCCCTCCACCAGAACGACGGCGGCCTCCAACGTCAGGATTGTCGGCCAATAGGCAAAGCGCGGATACGCCCATAAGGCGGCCGCCCATAGTTGCGGGTGGGTGATCGCTGTTGCGGCGGCGGAAGCCGCTGCGGCATGAAGGCTGCCCCGGCAGGGCCAGCGTGAAAGGCGGGTCAACGTGTAGGAGATCGGCGCCTCGATCACGCAAGACACCGCCATGGCTGCAACTTCGATCACGAAAATTCTTCTCCCGCCGGATCCTCACGGCATTTAAGCTATGACGGACAAGGAGGAAATCCTTGCGCAAAAACTTGCGGTAGAAAATCCTTAATCTGTCCGTCTTAGATGTTATTACGGAACGATAAGCGACACGGGCGAAGGAAAGGCAAAATATGCGTAAGATGACGAATTTGGGTGTCGTGACGTGTTTCCCGGTACTCCTAGGGTCCCTGACGGGCTGGGAGGATGCCGCCACGTTGGGCGATGAGGGGGCAAGCCAAAACATCACCATTGCCTCGAATCTCCCCGGTGCCGCCTGGACGCTCGCGCGAGGCGGTCAGGCCATTGGCTTCGTCAGCGCTGCGCGAGGAGATGGATAGGTTGTGGAAACCGACGGCGATATAACCGAAAATGGTTCCGGCAGCGGGTTGAGCGGTATGACCGTCACTCATCCAGACGTAGCCGGCTCATTTTGGGTTAGTATGTTAGCGGATTTATTGCCCAGTGATGTCTACCTCGCTAAAATTACCGTAAAGATGGACTCAGCCTCGATTGCTTCAGCTGGTGCCGCGAACGGAGTAAAATGATGCCTGCATGGAAAATCAGTTTTTTGTTTCGGGAATTTGTCCCGCTTCAGGCTCGGTCTCGTGCCTGATTATATCATATCGAACGAGCGGCAAGGAGAGTCGGCAATGATAAATCGGCTTGGCCTAATAATGGTGGTGGGGCTTTTTCTGGCGGCACCGGCAGGGTTCGCACCGGCGCAACAATCCTGGCAGACCTTCAATTGCCCGGACGGAAAATGCAGTGTTCTGTTGCCAGCTGGTCCAGTGACATCGATAGCCGGTATCAACGTCTTTTATGTTAACCTTTATATTAATAACATGAGTAGCGATGTGAACTTTTCGTTTTCATATACAGATTATCCACCGCTCTATGCGTCCGACTCTGCAAGCAAAGAGCTCGCGGAGAAATTTGCCGCTGTGGTTAGCGGCAAGACGGTGCTGTACCATCGTATGATCGATCTGAATGGCGGGGCGGGCCAAGCTTACGCTTATCGGTCCAAAGATGGAACGTTAGTTCAGGCGCGGGATTACTACAAAAATCAAAGGTTATATCAATTATATGTTATCTCCGCGTATGGACAGTATGTGCCCGCAAAAACTGTGACAATATTTCTAAATTCACTCGATATTCATTGAGGGTTCTAAAGTCTGTGGCAGGTGCGGCTCTAACGTCAATAACTCAATTGATAGTAACGAACTTCAATGCTTTGGAGGATAGAGGACAAAATGATGCGTAAATCGAAGACGGACATGTTGTGGAAGACATATTCATCAAACCTCTGGCCGCTCTCTTTCACGCTGATCGGGCTCCTTGCTCCCATGGCTGCCCAGGCGGAATCGAGCACGCTCACGCCAGCCCAGGCGGCCGCCTCGGACTTTGCGGTTTCGGAGGCGCTCGCAAACCTTAACCTCACGCCCGTCCAGGCGGTTTCGGTGCGCAATTATGTCGGCCAGGGAAAGGCCAATATCATCGGCATGGAGTTGAACGGGGTCAACATCCTGATTCTGCGGGACCCGGTGAGCAACGCCTATATGGGCGAGGTCACGTTGAAGCCCGACCAGGATGGCGGCGTATTCGTCAGCAAGATCACCGGCGCCGAATTCAACACCGAACACGAAGTGAAGGTACCTGCACTCGATCACCAGAGCGACGAGGCCGTGAAAGTTCTCTCCGGCGCCGAGAGCATGGACACGTTCAAAAATGACGAAGCCGAAGAGCCAGCCTCCGGCCCGGCCGAAACCGTCCCTGCCATCAAGGCGATCACCGCCGATGCGTCAGTCGAATACGGCGGCGTCCGGCAGAGCTTCGCCTCATTTGCCCCGGATGGCCACGGCTACGAATACGGTCTTTCCACCAATCTCGGAAAAGCCAGCGCCGGAGGCGAGGTGGGCGTTTCGCCGGATGGCGTTGGTGTGAATACCGAATTTGGCGCGAAAGCGACGAAAGTCGAAATATTTGTGAACTATCTCGGCACGCCATCACAAACGGCTGACGGCAGCTATACGCGCAGCGTGCTCGGCGGCACCTATGAAATGCACGGCACGCTGGCGAACGCCGAAGCCAAAATAGGCTGCTTCGATGACCAGGGCTGCACCGCCAAAACCTCTTGGGGCCTGCTCGGCATCGGCGCGGGCGCAGCATTTACCTACATCCCCGAACAATCCCTTGCCGTAGTTCCCGAACCGGTGGAGAGCGACGCCGGCATTGCGCAGCCCGCGCCCGATGATGAAACCGCCCAGCCGGAGTCAAGCGCCGCTCCGCAGGACACCACCCAGCCAGACCAGAACGCGACGACCGACCAGACCCAGCCCGACCAAAATGCAGCGCCTGACCAAACCCAGACGGACCAGGCTTTGCCAGATGAGAACGCAGCACCCGACCAGGCTCAGACCGACCAGCCGCAGCCGGACCAAAATGCGGCACCGGATCAAACCCAGCCGGACCAGGCGATGCCGGACCAGAGCGCGGCCCCTGACCAGACCCAGACGGATCAGTCCCAGCCGGACGAAAATGCGGCGCCTGACCAGACCCAGACGGACCAGGCGATGCCAGATCAGAACGCAGCACCCGATCAGGCGCAGACGGATCAGACCCAACCGGACCAGAACGCGGCGCCTGACCCGACCCAGCCGGACCAGTCCATGCCAGATCAGGAGGGGACACCCGACCAGACCCAGACCGACCAGGCGCAGCCGGACGAAAATGCAGCACCTGACCAAGCCCAGCCGGACCAGTCCATGCCAGATCAGGAGGGGACGCCCGACCAGACCCAGACCGACCAGGCGCAGCCGGACGAAAATTCGGCACCGGATCAAGCCCAGCCGGATCAGACCCAGCAATATCAAAGCCAGCCTGACGCCAGCCAGGACGACCAGCCACAATCCACGTCCCAGCCCGACGAATCCCAGCCCGATGAAACCCAACAGCCAACCTATAATAGCCCGCCGCCCGAAGAGTCTGCGCCGGCACAAGCTGATACGCCGGCGCCGGAGGAGTCCGCGCCTGAGCCCGCCTACTCGCCACCCCCTGAGGAGTCAGAGCCGGCGCCCAGCTACTCCCCACCGCCTGAGGAAAGCGCGCCCGCACCAGCGCCGTCGTCCGATGAGTAATTCCTTCACCCCTGACCGTGAAAGCAACAAATGTCCAAAATCCTCAAATTCCTGCTCCCAGTTTTCGTGTTTTTCAACTTTGCCGCCACCGCGGCGCAGGCAGAGAGCCAGCAGATCAGCGTATTTGGCTCGGCGATGGTACCGTGCAGCCAATGGCTCGTGGACAGCGCCTCCACCACCATGGCCGGTGTGTATCAGGACGGGCTTGATGACGGTTTTGTTGATGGTTATCTTATTGGTTTGGAAAGGATGTATAGCATCGATCACCATGTTAGCGTGATAAATACTAGGCTTCCATTGTTTGACGAACTTCACAGCTTTTGCGTCTCCCACCCGCAAGCGACAATGATAGATGCGGCCGATCAAATATGGCTGCACACTGGCGGTTTCCACGTCGCGCCCAGGCCGCCGTCTCCAGAACCGACCACACATGCGGAAGGGCTTTGGGCTGGCGAAGCATCCGGTACGATAAATAGCGCCATGCACTGAAGCTGTACGTCTTGCCCGCGACACGCGGCGGCCAACCACATGAACGAAAAATGCACAAATCATTACGTATCTGCTCGCCGGCTTCGCCTCTTTCACATTCTGAATCGCTTTGGCGCGAGCGGAGGGCACAATATCAGCAATGGTTGGAACTCAATGCGAACCAGAAAAAGAAATAGAAGCAT
>Ga0209611_10008224_pt1 | contig 16411 bp, 13 predicted proteins | sample S1TSphgellanicum_3_FD_187693 | JGI IMG/M metagenome (GOLD analysis project Ga0209611, IMG submission 187693) | Host-associated microbial communities from peat moss isolated from Minnesota, USA - S1T2_Fc - Sphagnum magellanicum MG (SPAdes) (version 2) | ecosystem: Host-associated > Plants > Peat...
ATAGAATCTGCTTCTAGCAAATCTAGGATGGAATCTTCATGTGCGAATTCCATATTGGATTAGTTCGTGCCAATTCCAAATCAAAAAGTTTAAAATCGACCCAACTAATTTTGGAGTGGAATCTTTAGTTAGGTTTTCTAAACCAAAATTATTCCTAGCTAATTCTAGGTTGGAATTTTTTGTTGAACCTAAAATTCTTTATGCTTCATCAAAAAGGTGTTTTTCGATGGAATGCCAACTTTTTGGACGGTCTCTACCAAAATCTGATGGACCAAAAATTCCTTTTGGTTTGATAGTTGTGTATTCCAATTTTCCAATGCTAACAATTGGATTTTTTCAGTTTACTCCAATATTCGATGTGGTTTCATTTTCAAAAGAACCATACCAAAAACATTTTTGTGAATCCTCCTTGTTATTTGAATTCCCCTTCTTCTCTAAGATCCCCTTTTGCTCTAAATCCTCCTTGTGTTCCTCCCCCTTTGATGGTAGCTTATAATCCTCTGGGAGTTTTTTCCCAAATATCTATAGGGTTTGAAGTTGTCGATGTTCACCAAAATGGGATTTGGTTCAAACTTATTGATGTTGACAAATAATCTGGTATTCTTGGGGAGACAATACTATATTTTATATAAACCAAACCATCATTTTTTGAACTTTCCGGTGTGTTCTTTTCTACCCTCTGGAAATTGAAGAACTATTCCCCCCATAGAAAAAATCTTAATTTTGTGGTCTTGTTGAACCCATAACGCCATGTTCCATTGCCTTGTACTTGTCCGTTTTGTTGCCTCTTGGTAAGTTTCATCCAAGTGCTCCAATTTTTCCATGCAATTGGTTCAAATACAAATGGGAAAATAATTTTAGTCGAGATATGAATTAGTCATGGGCAATAGGTATTCTATTGGCATTAAACGGTAAAGGCCATGAACGAATTGAAACAATGTGTGTCCGGTTGTTACCTTGAATGTTTTGCGGTAAACATACATAACCATGTGCAAGTGTTCATCCTAATCAATGCAGTTCTCATTCACCAACTTAGTAAGTAATGAACCTTAATGATTTTGTTGGTGGATTATGCATGTCCATTACCTTGCAATTAATAAATAGTCGAGGTCGTATGTCGTAACAAACAATGGTTTGTAAAAATTTCAATGGCATCGTTGGTAAAATGTTGCCTTAATCATTTACCAAAGTAAACAGATAGCCAAACCGTGTGAGAATGAATTCATAAATGAATTTTGCTATCACACCTGTTGTATTGGTGCACAGTGCCTTTGCTTCCACCCACTTGGTGGCATAGTTAATGGCTACCAGAATGTATTTATTTTCGATATACCTATTTATGGCTTTGATTAAGTTGACAAAATTTAATCCCCACTTCATGAAAGGTTCTATCAATAATGAAGTTACTTGTTTTGCTATGTTCCCTTCTATTAGATTCCCCATTCATTGATAGTTGTCACAAGCTTGGCAATATTGGAGAACATCCTTGTGCATTATTGGCCACTAATACTTTATGTCCAAAATCTTGCGAACTATGATTTTGGATGAGAAATGCCCACCACTAACTCCTTCGTGCATTTCTTAAAACACAATGGGGGTTTTCAAATCTTCAAAGTAATACTTCAAAACCTGGTCTTGACCTTGACGATGTAATTTGCCCTATACCAAAAAAATTGTAAAGCTCTCAAAGCTAGCTTTTTCTTTTGCTTTGGATTAGAATGAAATGGAGATTTTTCAATAGTGAGGTATTCGGAAATTTTGTGTAATCACACTAGTTGTAAGAGAAAAAACATAGCATTCTTTGTTTAGTCTGGTATTCCATTTTCCTTTATGAAAATCAGGCATTCGGGATATGGCATCTGCCACAAAGTGAAATCTCCTTGCTTCATAAACTATCGAAAAATCATACTCCAAGAAGAGTAGTAGCCATCTTGTTATTTTCCTTGAAACTTGGGGTTTTTGGAACAAGTATAACAACCCCATATGGTCCACATAAAAGATGAATTTGTTACATAGCAAATAATGATGAAATTTATGGAGAACATACACCATTGCAAATGCCTCCTTTTTGGTCATCATATAATTTTGTTCAATGTTGTTGAACAACCGTGATGCATTGGCAATTGATTGGTCATAGTTTTTAGTAAGGTTTTGCACCAACATAACCCGACTACCAAATTAAAAATGTATGTGTGAACATGAAACTCGATGTCCCAATGAGGTGAAATGAAGATTGGTGCATCCATGTAGCATAGTGCTTGATTTCTTTCCAAGCTTATTAACATTCTACCATTCATTCGAATGCTTCTATTTTCCACAATAGCTTGGTAATGGGAGTCATAATGAAAACAAAGTCCCTGATGAAACACTTGTAGTATTGTGATTTTGAATTAAATTTGCAAGTTGAATTTGAAATTTGAAATGGAATTTTTGAAGATTTTGAATTTGTATAAATGGGGTTTTTTTTGGCTAAGGCATAATTGATAGGTTGATTATTTTTTAGTTGTTAGATTTAAGTTTTAATTGACATTTATCTTTTTAAAAATCCTGATTAAAAAAATCATGATGGTCACTTGAACACCAAGGAATCTCCAAAAAATAGTCTTTGTTTCAAAAAAGGAAAAGAAAGTCTTATGACATCATGCAATGTATTTAAATTACAAATATGAAGAAATTAGAACAATAAATGACAAGAAATTAAAAAGTTGCTCATGATGTCGATTGTTCATAATCAAAGAAAATATTTCCACAAAAAACTAATAATCTACATGTAATCATGTTCAATATAATGAACATCAAAATAAATACATTAAACAATTAAACTTAAAAATTTACAAAACTTTCCATAATGTTTAGCATTCCAAATTAGAAAATGTATAAAAAATGAGAATTTTTTTGAATAACATTATCTTTGTACAAATATGTGGACAATATTCATGTTACAAATTCAGTCATAATTAATTATGACTGAATTTGTAACATGAATATATATATGAAAAAGAAAGTATTAAGGAGATTGCCAAACATTCATGTTATTATTATCAAAAGTTGTGTCATGCATTTCAAATATGTTACATATTTAACACATACATGAAAAAAAATTAGTGACATCATGAAAAATGTAGAATTACATGATTATGATTTTATGTAAATTTTAATACAACTTTCCCAAATTTTAACACATACACACTATTGATTTTTTCACAAAATTACCCCACTTGGCACGACAAAAAAAGGGTCTAAAAAGGCCCCAAAGGATGTTTTTCAAAAAAATCACCAAATTTGCTAGATTTATAAGGAAATATTTTTTGAATTCATCATATTTAGACGAAGGTAGTAGCTAAGTCACCAATTGTAGATTTGTTTAAATTTTTTTTTTAATTGTCCCCCGGAAATTGTCAACATTTATTGCTAGATCATCTTGGGGATCCTCACCACCAAGCCTATTTGAGAAATTTGAAAAGAAACTCTAAAACACACACACATGTCCCTATGCACAAATATCACAAATATCATAAATTTAAACAAAATTCCATAACTTCAAGAAACACAAAAACACACAAATTTAAAAAGAAATTAAAACAAGTTATGTATATACATGTGTGTGACCATGCATGTACATACACACACAAATGCACATATACACATACAAAATCATAAAAATTCACATGTATGCACAATATACACATATCTACATATACATGCTAATTACAATGCCAATGGGAATACAGAGGCAAGCAAGGCCTACATCTCATACCACTTGTTGATTAAGCATTATACATCTTCGAAAATTACAAAGGTGGCATTAATGTAACAAAGAAATCCTTCATGAAATTGTGAATGTGATTGCAAGTCAATCTTATGAGACAATATTCACTTGATAATAACTATTACAATTATCATCAAATATTTAACCTTCCTTAATCTCCTTTTAGTTTTCAAAATCATGGAAACGAAATATGAAATTGCGTATGTGAACATAATACAAATGGTTTGTTATTCCATAGTACTGTCCATACATATCATTAAAATGTCAACTATTAAAAAAGCACCCAAATTGGAACAAATCATCCATGAACATTTAATGAACCTTAAATTTGTCTAATGTGGGTTACTTGTTTATTCTTTACATTTCACCTTCGAAGAATTTCATCTAACTTGAAATTCTTGTGACAATGCCAATTTGAAGCCTTGTAATTGTAAGGTAACATGCCAATATAACATATGACAAGGTCAATCAAGAAATGGGAAATAATCCTCATGCAACCAATCCACAATGAACATCAACACTAACTGCCCAAATTACAATCCTCTTTGAAAAACTTGGGTGGCCATGTTGATAAAGAAGCATGGGAGGTGGTGATGGAAGCCTATTGACCATGACTTAAAAACAAAAACAATCTAAATGTAGGAAGATATACAACAGCAGGCATAAAAGTGACCCAAAAAGTTACAACTTAGTATACAATGAAAGTTAAAGTTAGCCCAAAAAAAAAAGAAAAAAAAAGAAAAAAACTTATAGAGATGAATACACATTGGCCGTAACAATAAATGTATTACACAATAGAGATTATAAAGAAATGCAAGATGAAATGGAGTTACAGAAAACTAGAAAGAACAAGACAATAAAAAACATGGTTGTGGCTACTAAGCAGGGGAGGGATGTTTATGAGAGACAACTGTGAAGACACTGGTTTATGGTGCTTCAATCTGACTTGGCCCCTAGAAGGTACAGTTGCCCAAAGTTGAATAGTCCAAAATCTGGATAGTTTGGTTTACAACATAGAGGAAAATGTAAGAAGCCACCAGGCTGCCATAGCCTGTTGCCCATGCACACATTTCCTGTCTTGTACCTGCAGTGTAACCCAGCACATGGGAAACACAAACCATCATGCCTCTTCTCAATGGGACTGTAATAAGAATGGAAACTTGAAGACACAATGTCATTATGGATCCACTACAACACAGGAGACAAATCTTCCAAACAAAATACTTTCTTGCAGCTTCTTGCAAAATTGTACTTGGATGGTGCTATAAGCTGCATAATTCCTGTGTTTCATGAATCATAGAAGATAATAGTATCTGCACTAACCACTATCTTCCCAATGACATATTGTAAAAACGAAAATCTTAGAAAGCAATAGCATATCAGTTCTAAAGCACAAGCTAATCAGCATGAAACTCCCATGCTGTAGTAAATACTTGATACATGCTGCAGAACATTTCATCCATAGTTCATAAAGGGTCAGTTTAACCAAATCTGTACTACCGCTATCTTTCCTATGACAAATGAAACTATTCTTCTATTGGGATCCAAATTCATCAGTTCCAAATAGCATGTTAATCAACTGGAATCCCATGCCATATCAACTACTTGTGCCATGAACAACACATAAAAACAACCCATGAAAAACAAGATGTTAGTGTACGTCTGCCTGTTTTGACCAAATATCTGCAAGTATGCCACTGGCACATCTCAACAATTGCCCTTTTAGCCATCATACAAATGCAAATCCCTCAGGAATGGCTTTAACCTTGCAAAGCACAATACAATAGTTGACCAAGGTGGCCACTAACTGTCATGTACACTTCTCATTTTTTACTAGTAAATCAATCTTGAGCAGCTCATCATATCTATGAGATTGCAGACAAAACTTGACAACACTTTGATGGTAACTCTTGTCTCAGTTGCAGCAAAATCAACGCTGAGAACAAGGAGTGCAGTCATAATCTTATGAGTGTCACTCACTCAGTGTCTCAGTGTCAGACCCTCACTTTCATCATGCATAGCAGTGTCAAGCAGCTAGGAATCCCCAGACTTCATCAGTTCTTGACAGTGGATGTAGATAAGTATATCAAAATCCACCCAATATTTTAGGCTAACTGTACACAACCATCCGTATCCTGATTTTCTGTTGAATTTCCAGAACCAACAGGAAGACTCAGTTTTGATGTTGGCTATGACTTAAAAGACTCAACACTCTTGAGCAGCTCATCACCACAGTTTGCCACTGAAATGCAACTGACTTGATTGATCGAGATGCAAATTGGCCATTAGCAGCATTTGGGTACCCCACATAAGACCTAAAAATTGTCTACATTTAATAAATTGAAGGTGTTGGCTTCATTACTAGCTAACTATACAACACAATGTTTGGACCCTCACTTGCAACAGTTGGAGACAGGCCATGACCTCCTGTTGGACCACTGTCAAGGGAACCAGACTTATGCAATCCAACATCCTAAAATTCTGACCCAAGGCACCCTACAACAGTGGACACTACAAGTCCACAGCTCATAAGATGCCTTGTACCAGGAAAAAGGGTCTCTTGTAAGCAACCAATGAGATAGCTGCCCCAAGGAAAGATTGTTTACCAAGGCCATGAGCAGCCAATACCTAGTAAAGTAGGGATTTCCTTCCAAGATGGTGCATCAAGAGCAGCATCCAGCACTCTGAACAGAGGCATCGCCCCTACCAGTCCCTGCTCCTGTACCAGCTCCACTCCCATAGCCCACCTTGATCCCATATGACTGCCAGCCCACCATCCAGTTATACACTAGACTGTGAATGCTGTTCCAAATTCTCTCTCTCATGATGAATGGCAAAACAAGAACAATAAAAGAACTCTTTACTGCTCCTTGTGACAGGATAGCTGCTTTTACCAGAAAATGTGAACACCCCCAAATTGAAGAAAGACCAGAAATCCTATGCTCTTGAATGAAATTGGATGTAGAGAGAGAAGACATAAGCTAGAACTGATGTGACTGAGAGTCCTTTCTCCTGGGGAAGCTAGGGCTTCCCAGGATACACTGATCCACTTCAGGGAGAAGTAATCCTTAATAATCCAAGACAAGGAGGGTGAAAGAAACATTATTAGAAAAGACTACTGCACTAAGTAAGTGTGGCACCTTGCACATAACTCACCTCATTAGAGACATCAAAGATCCCCTCCTCAATCTTGTGATAAATCTTCGCAGCTGTGTTGATAAATGCCTGGCAAAGAGCACAAGGTTAAATTTCCATCACCAGTCCATACGTGCAATAAAAAATTGCCTGCATAGTACTGATGACCAAATACACATTAAAACTCACATCTTCCACATTGTGAGCTGTCTTGGCAGATGTCTCCATGAACACCAAACCATTCTCCTTCGCAAACTGTTCACCTTCCTCTGTGCTAACTGCTCTTCTGTGGGCCAAGTCACTCTTGTTGCCTATAAGCATGATGGTCATGTTGGAGTTGGCATGCTGCCGTGCATCATCCAACCAGCTTGCCAAGTGGTTGAAAGTTTCTCTCCTGCATATCTAACTGTTTCTGATAAGTTGCTGTGCCAACATCTTAAGGCTGACCAGCAACTAAAGCTGCATAGAAGCTGTGAACACACACAAAACATATCATACACTTGATACCTGGTGATATCATACACCAACAATGCACCTGCTGCTCCTCTGTAGTATGATCTGGTGATAGACCGAAAGGACTCTTGCCCAGCCTGTTCCAAATTTGAAGGAAACAATCACCACTTCTAAATGAGATAACCACATTCCTTCCCTCCAGCAATCCACCTGAAACACCCTGATTCACCACATCTCCAGGCAAAACAAAAACCCTAAAATTGCACCAAAGCACATTAGTTTCTGTTTGTTAGAGTTCATATTTGAATACAACTTTACTACCGTGTCCCAGATTTGAAGCTTGATAGGCTTATTATCAATAGTGATCATCCGTGCTCCAAACTCCACACCAATGGTCAAATCATGCACAGGCTGAAAGCGCTTGTCTGTAAACTGCAACAAGAGGCACGATTTACCCACCCCTGCACACCACAACGGGTCCACAACTTTAGGACCTTCTCCTGATCTTCTATACAGCATCTATAGAAGTACGTACCCCATTTCCTTCCAACAGACAAAGTCCTGTTCATGGTATGAACTGGCCCCATGCTCCCTGGACAAGGAAGGATGGTAGACTATGCTTCTGTATGTACAGTTAAATCCTGCATCATGAGGAGGTATGCTAACCAAAGAATCCTGGTCTCATTCCAAGCACTGCTGGATAGAGATGTACAACGTCGACAAAGAGCACATAGCATTCTGCTCGGTTTTCTACGCTACATCTTCTACAGGGCATGTATCTCTCATCACTCTTGGAGGAACCTCTAACAGTGCTGCTCCGCAAGAAACAAACTGCACAACATATTGAAACGGATCATACGATAACAAAAGACAATCAAAGATCTCATGTCGAGTTCCATCAGATCTTAATATCGCAATGGGAAAAAAATCGATCCAGAAACCCGAAGAATCAGTAATCTCCAAGCTAAAACGAATCCCGAAGAACCCTAAGTCTCTTTCCCATACACGATCCTATAGAAAGCCCGCCAAGACGGCTGATACACATTCCAGAATCTCAAGCGCTCCAAAGATCGACAGAACAGAGAGACAGAGAGAGACAGAGAGAGACATCTTCTCATCGTCATCATGTACAAGAAACGGAAACATCAGGGTCTTGCAAAAAACTTCAAAGAAAAACCCGGCAATATGATTAGGAGCAGCAACGAACCCATGTCTCCTATAATAATATACTTAAACAAATAAGCGTATGACATTCTTGCTCTCCTCCGCCGACTATTCCTCGCTTGGTTTTTGTTGTTGTATTTCCCGCTTCACGATCAACCAAAAAAAAACTTCAGCAAATGCGCTCCAGTTTCCGCAATTCTGAACCAAATTCCGTGATTCTTGTGGCCACCGATAGCCGCGGCTGTAAGCTATTCGACGGGAGACGAAGAAACTGGTGGCAATTGTTGTGGCCCGAGGATGATCGGAGCTTTTGTAAGATTGCGCAACAAACAAAAAATTTGAAAAACAGCGTAGCTGTTGTGTTGTTGTGTTTGTCGCTTTGTCTTCGCCTTCTTCACACGCATCGAATGGTCGGAGGCCGACGCGTGGACGCGTGAAGGCAGAAAAAATGAAAGAGTGAAAATGTAGAATACATTACAAACACAAAACGTACTGCGGAATCGTCAAGCTCAAAACGTATTGTGGAATCGTCAAGCTCCTGCCCATTATGCTGTGTAAAAGGGCGAGACCATTCCACTACATTAAGGTCTGGGGTGAGCGGCCCCAGCAATTTTTTGCTGGCTATATATAGCCAGAAAGCTATATTAAGATTTAAAAGTTTTAAAATCAAGTGTTTTTTGAAATTTTTCAATAGCCATATTTTGACCAAAGTTTAAGAAATCGCCAGATTTCTATACGTGGTTCAAGTAGGTAGCAAAAAAAAGGGCGGGGAGGGGGATGGTTAACAAATTTTATTTTCCTACCTAAGTTTTAGCCATATTTGGCTAAATCTGCCTGTAGATCATTGCCAATCTGGGGGTAGCCTGTATAGGCACTAATTAATTTTATTTTTTGAATTGTTGAAAATTCTGAAAATTTTGTGCATGGAATGCCAGAAGTCTGAATGCAGGTCTCAAACACAATAGCTTTTGTTACTTAGTATAATGTCAAATATTATTATTTTTCCTGTCGAATATAAATGACCAATTTTTTTAATTATTTGGCATCTTCCTGCTGAACCTGCCTAAGTACTATGGTATTATGAATGTGTATGATCATTGGAAGATTACATCATATAATGTGGTCAAAAAAATGACATAACCTGCCACCCCAGACATTAATGTTTTTGGGAGAGTTCAAAACTTGTAGTTTTTCTCTTTTCCATATTGTGAAGTAGCCAGCCAAACTGGGGATCATCAACAAGAAGAATTAGGCAAATTTGGCCATATACTTAATTTGAAAGTAAATTAAAAAAAGAATCCTTTATATTTTGGCTACCTGTTGGAAACTTGTATAGAAATTGGGAAAATTTTCAAAATTTTTTTCTCAAAATCTGGTCAATTAGGGTCATTTTTTTCACAGAAATCCTCTGTATGTGTTGAAATAAAAATTTCCAGGCCAGAAGAATTTGAAATTCTCCCCCCTCCCCCCCCCAAATGCACTATTCAAACTGGAAGATTAGTGTTATTAGGTCTTAATTATGTTTATACAAATTTGAGGTTTTTGTAGCATAAATCAACATTTGGGTATTATTGTGTAATAAGATGTGTTGAAAATTGAGGTTTTGTACAAAATGTTTAAAATGAAGTTTGGATCAGTGTCATTTAGTTATATGGTGTTTTGGTGGGTGTGTACCATGGTATGCAACTTGGGCATACCCAAGTATGTAGAATCTGAATTCACTTGTGTCACAAACTTGCCTCTTCCATGTATCTATGCTTTTAAACATTTTAACAATGTGTTCAAAATTAAATATTAGTGAAATGTTGATATGATGTTATGATATCAATGTTGTAACATTGTGAAGATTGATCATTGTTTTACAATATTGTTAGAACATCATATTAATAATTGATCAACTTTTGATCTGCACTTAACTTTGAACACATTGTTAAAATGTTATAAAAACACAAATACATGAAAGCAACAAGTTTGTGATGCACTTGTATCACTTTGTAATGAATTGGAAACATACTAATTCATCATTTGCCTTCATTATGTTATCGTTGCACTTGATCATACCTGAAGCTTTCCTCTTTTGACAAAGTCCTATTCACATATTGTGGGTGAATTGTTTTTTGTGCTTTCTTGGTATGTATATGTCAAGTTTAGTGAAATTGCGTGCCATCATGTACTCTCCAATAGAACAACTCCTACAACTTGGAGGTGAGAGACAAAACTTTTTTTTTCTGGCCAAGTTCTATTGATGATCCTTCAAGATGGCGTCTATCTCCTCCCTCCAGTGGCACTGTACCACAACTGCTTGTCAACTTCATAACATGCTTCTTGTTGTACATCTGTACCCTGCATATAAATAAGCTTGTCACACTGAGCGTTCGTCCATGTCATTCTAGAAACAGCAGCCAATTTCCAGCCATTAAGGACTAGCTACACATGCAAACATAATCAACTTGTGAAGAGTGCATAAACTTGGTGAAATGAAACTAAACCAGATGTGACAAAACACATTGAAATTGTAAGTACGGAACAGGATTTAAAAAACAAGATATGGTCGGAGGAGCAATCAGGACCAGAACCCCTACCAGAAATTTGCCACTGAAGGCATTGATTTCACTACAATACTTACAACAAATTCCCAAAAGTCTATGGAAGAATAGGGGATTGAATTGCCGCTGCCAGCACCAGAAAAAAATCGCAGAATCTGAAGACGAGACACAGAAGTCGGGGGAGAGTCAGATGTCACAGTATTACTTGTGTTATTGGCAAGGTCATCCTGCAGGCTTTATAGTGGAATCCACAATGCAGCATTGTTGCTTGCTTGCTTCACAACGGTTCTCACACCATGCAAAAACTCCTTGTGTCTCGGGACTTCCTTACAAATGAAGAAAACTGCCCAATCAACAAAGAACAGCACTGCTGGAAACAGGATGCATCCTCCGCCTATTTGACTATAAGCACTGTTGTGGAGCCTTGATTCTGTACCCCCAAGTAGCAAACCCCAACCCCCAACCCCAAAATTGCTACCCTGTTTCCTCCTTTGGTTCCACCATAGTACCATGGCACCTTTCACACTAATTTATAATATTTTTTTAAATGTTGAAAATTTCGATTTTTTTCTGCAAACAACAACATTTTGTGAAGGAAATGGAGAATCTTTTATAATGTTTCAGATTATTCTAGTTTTTTGGCTCGGAATTATCAAAATAATGTATTTATTTGACATTGGAATGTTTGAACTTGGCATGGTGCTATTGGTATTTGATTTTGTGTATATTTTAAAAAGGTTGCAATTTGTGTGTGTGTCTGTGAGTTTTTTTTTTTCTATTTTGTCCTGTAGCACAAGTTGTGGAAACAAGTGGACAAGTTGCACCAAGTTGTGACTTGTGGGTGTGTGTGTTTTTCCATTTTAATTATAGCCTTCTGTTTTTGTGTGTGCATGCTTTTGCTTTTAAAATTGTCCTTTTGCGTGTGGTTTTGCTTTAAAAAAATTTGTTCGCATGTACTTTTATGTTTTGTGACTCCTTGTGGGGTTTCTTCTGACATTCTATGACAAATACTATTTTGGGATTACCAATGGCACAAAACTTTTGTGGGGTTTATCAAATACTAAAAAATTTCAGTTTACCTATGGCACAAACCTTTTGCGGGGTTTGTCAAATACTATTGTCCCATTACCAATAGCCCAAACCTTTTGCATATTCCAAGTGTGGGGTTTGGGGAATGCTATTTTCAGATTACCAATCGCCCAAACCTAATACAAGGACAACTGTTGGACACATTCCCAATAGGACACTGAACAAAAGAATAGTCTGCAACCTCTCACCTACAATCCTTTGAGAATAGTTCATGAGCCCCAACCAAGCTGTGAAGATCTCTACTTTCTGGTTTTCCATTCATCAGGAAAGCACTAAAAATTGCTCACCTTCCACAAATGGGCGTTTTGTTTTGCACAGTCAAGTCTGGAGTTGCACCCCTATTTGACAAGATTAGGGGTTTGAGTATGTCCCCTTAAATGTACAAGTACTTATTAAATATTAGCCTACCACAGTAGTACAGGGCACCTTTCAATCCTTGCCTGCTGATTAATAAATTAATATTGAAAATTCCATGTCAAAAAATAGAACATTCCTGAATACCTATTCAAAAGATTCTCAATTTCCATATAATTTTCTTTTTGTTTGAAATTTTTTTTTGTTGAAAATCTAAACATTTGTAAAAGTATATAATTAGTCTTGAAGCTGGCAAGATACCTACTACATTATTTCATTTTGGAGAGCTTTAGTGACAATCTAAGGAGCAACACCTTAATCTATGGTGCAAGCCACTGTGCACCATCTGAGGGCTCTTACAAATCTCGGTCTATAGTACCATAGTACCTTTTCAGGTTTGGCATCTTGCTGTTGAATAATTATTTTATTTTAAAAAATTGATTTTGATGGAAAAAAATATTTTAAATTTTTTTTGGATAAATTTTTATTTAAATGAAAGAATTCACATGTTCTTCATCACCAATGTTATGTGCAAACGCTTTGTATCATAACACAAGTTTTAATTCCAGAACCTTCTTTTGGAGAAAATATTGCACTAACCACTGACATACCATCAGACACTAAAAAACAAGATTTATTTTAAAATTTTATTGCATACACAAAGTCAAATAAATAAATAAAATTAAATTTTGCGATAGAACAACAGAGCTCTCAGCAGGGCTGCACTATTAAACCCATAAAAGGTGTTGATAAAACAATTTCAACTTCAGTAAACAATAATTTTTTAAATTTCTAACAAGAAGGGACCTTAATTTCCTAAAATTTTGGCATTTAAAAAAATAATATATTTTTTGCCAAAGCTGAAAAGGTATTACAATATTGACTTTTGAACACACCATCCTAGTCCAGGGGGCAGCTTCAACACATGTATTTTGAAAAATCCCTCCATAAAATCTACACATGAAATTTATTTTCCAAAATTTAATGCTAAAAGACCTTAAGTTTTGGTGTTCATGACATATTGAAACATAATATAATGACTCTGGAAGTCTCCTCCTACTCATGGTGTAATCTATTGTTCACATTCAAGCTTCGAATACAATGACCAGACTTGTATCAAATCCCATGTTCCCGTACTACAGTCATGGATGAAGTCTCATAAGTGAAATTTGGATGATTTTCATGTATGGAATAAAATTTCAGATAGTATGTCATGGACAATCTTTATTTCATCCTGAAATTTCTTGAAACTTGATCCAGGAAAGTTCATCCATTGAAAATTCCTGAATGATATCTCATGTATACTCGTCCATAAAACTTGGAATGCAATTTGCTTAACTATTTTGACAAGTTCACTTTACCTGCTTCCAAATACCACTTTGCCAAATCTCAAAGTGTACTATGTTCAATTGTCAAGTTCACCAAGTTCCCAAATGCCACATGTCACTTCTTTCTCTCTTATTTCTTTGACTTGATGCCTCTTTGAACCTTGAGAGGGGCCCTTTCATTCAAACATTCAAACTACCCTCTAGGTTAATTTTTTCACACATTGAGAGCAAATTGAGAGGTTTCGAGTTCAAATTTCATGTTTTCCTTTATATCCATTTTTATTAATGTTGTGGATTTGAAGCCATCTTACTCAAATGAAAGTCCAACCATTAAATCTTAGGATGAAATAAAGTTCATCTATAAAATATCATTTATAATTTTATTCATACCTATTAAGTATATGTACCTAGTGGCAAAATTTAGTGGAAGAGGGAAAATAAATACAAACACAAAATGACCTTTTTTTTTTTCAAATTTGTGATGTACTATGTGGGTTGGTGATTACCCACAAGAGGACTTAGCCAAATGTGGCTATAGGTCAAAGAGGAAAGTGGAAACTAGTACATTAGGGTGACATGCTAGAACCTATTGTCTAAATACAGTGATTTCCAAAATTTCCCCTCTCATAATGTGGCGACTTTGGGCCTTTTTTTCTTCAAAAAGATGTCTTTGTGTACACCTCCTATTTATAAAAATCATCAGTTTGTGAAGATTCGCCAAAAACAGAAGCACTGTTCAAAATTTGCTATGTTTTTTTCTTCTTTGATTTTGTGAGGTAGCCAAACTTGCAATCACCAACAAGAAGATTTAGGCCATACACTCGTTATGAAAGCAATTGGTTTAGAGAAGAATCCTTTATATTTTGGTTACCTGTTGGAACTTTTTGTATGAATTTGGCAAAAATTGAAAATTTGGGTCTTTTTTTTCACATAGATCCTTTGTATGTGTGGAAATCACATTTTTCAGGTCAAGAAATTTCGAAAATTCTCCTCCCAGAAAAGAAAAATCACTAGTTGCGATGCTTGTTATTTTCAGGGGTGTGAGAAAGTAATGTAGTTTTTCTATTCACAACAAATTTTGTCATTTTCCTGACAAACAAATATGGAAAATTTTGGTTCTGTTTTTCTAGTGTAAATTAGACTTATTTTAAAAATGTTTTTGGAAAAAGCCACCAAATTTTGTAGTTTGCAATACAAATGTCATACAAAATGTTTAAACAATGAAAGCTCTGTGGAACAACCTTTTTTTAACTAGCAAAATTTTTGCCAAAAAGTGAAATAAAAAATTACAAAAATGAAGTGATTTTGGAGGGTTTCTATAAGTTCTTTTTTCTCTTTTTTTTTCCCCAATGTTACTAGAGTGGCAGTTTTTACTAACAAGATTTACTATGAGAGCAGATCTTATAGTGAAGTGTTTCCAAAATCCTTCTATACCATGGCTACCTACTGGAGTGCCTAAGGTAGAAATCTGGCAAATTTTTGTTTTTTTTCGAAATCTGGAGAATTTAGGTTATTTAAAAAAAAAGAAATCCTTCGTTGATGGATATGCCCCCGCCCCCTCCTCAACTTTCCAAACCACCTAGCTTTTTTCTTTCTCTTTCTGGCGAATTTTCGCACTGTGGCGACAAAACAATTTAGAAAATTTCTTTTTTAAAGTTTAAATTAGAAAAAAAATTGCGAAAAATTTGGAAAAATTCCCCAAAATTTTGGAAACCACAAAATTGAAAAAAGAAGAAGAAAAAGAAATCTGTTTATGCTACATGAAGAATTTGGAGGGTCGATTCTGCACAGTTTTCAAGCCTCTTAGAGTGCAAAAGATGGTCTTTGCGAAAAAAATTGCCGATTTTGAGTAAATCAGACCCCTATTTTGAGCAGAATCTGCCCTTAGAAAACCGTTTATGCTAGGGAAGGCGCCCCCTAGGGCAAATTCTGCACCTAGTTGGCCTTCAGTAGGATGCAGAATGCGCCCTAAGGGGTGCCTTCTCTAGTAGATAAAGATTTTCCTGTAAGAAAAAAACTCTACACTGCTGAATAATAAACGACATGGAAATAACAAATCCAAAAGAAAGACAGAAAAAAATTATTCACCAATTTAGTCAAGACCAATGAGCTCAACATTCTTGCTGCTGCTGCTGTTCAAATCACAGCAGATTATTCTGTGCTCTTTAGCAAACTGCAAAGCCAATGGCTCTGTGCCAAATCCCGCCACCAAAGCCATCACCAAGAATTCAGGACCCACGGCCTTCTCCCAATGTTGAGCTCTCTTTACTGCTTTTTCAACGTCTTCTATTGTCATAGATAGAGGGAACACAGTTGTGACACACACAATGAGAACGGGTTGAAAGGTTCCTGGATGCACACCTTTCAACACCAGATCCACTCTGGAAGCATCTTCCGACTCGTCTTTCGACAGTGTCTGGTTTGATGTCTGCACCTCAAGCATGAATTCTACAGTCTCGGTTGAAAGTGCCTTTGGATTCAAGCAAATCGACTCCAATTTTCTAGCAGTTGTCACAATGATGTCTTTTAGGACACGGATTGCGATTGCATTCACCTGCGGATATGTCCATATT
>Ga0209611_10008225_pt1 | contig 16411 bp, 17 predicted proteins | sample S1TSphgellanicum_3_FD_187693 | JGI IMG/M metagenome (GOLD analysis project Ga0209611, IMG submission 187693) | Host-associated microbial communities from peat moss isolated from Minnesota, USA - S1T2_Fc - Sphagnum magellanicum MG (SPAdes) (version 2) | ecosystem: Host-associated > Plants > Peat...
TAATGAAAAGTGTAAATGCTACATCTAAATTTATCATCAACATTATACATGGGAAAAAGACCTTATAACTTAAGAAGAAAATATAAAAAATGAATTCAGCATCACCCTCCATTTTTCAAAGGCAAAAACCCAATGCCAAATTCTTCTAATGTCAATTTTTTTAAAAATTACAATTTAAACATTAAAAAGAAAATTTTTAATGTTTTCCATGTAAGAAAATTGGTCATGCAATAAAGGATAGTCAAATTTAAAATTGTAGAAAATGAAACAATTGCAATGCAATTCAACATAGCTACTAAAAATAACAAATTACATGTAACTATTGTGATTGTTGAAGATGGGAATGACAATACATGGTATTTAGATAAAGGAGTCACAAATCATATGTCACATGATATTAAATCATTTGTGACATATAATAAGTGGGGAAAAGGGCAAGTCATGTATTTGGATGATAATTTTAAACCAAATAATTGGACAAAACAATACATCCATAAGATTGAATAATGGCAAAGTTAAAGAAATGGCAAATGTGTTAGAGGTGCCTAAGCTTTGGAAAAACTTATTTTTTACAAAGCAAGTTAATCAAGTGAGAAAAAAAATTGTCACAAAAATTGGTAATTGTATATTCATAAATTCAAAAAGATTAGAGATTGTTGAGTGCATTTTAGAGGCCAATTTATACAAACTTGTTGTCATGAATAAACTAAAGCATAATGTTATTACCATTCCAACAACATCAAATATAAACATATATTTTAATCTTTGGCATTTGCACCTAAGCCACATTAATCAACAAATATTAACAGATGTTCAAACAAAATCACTTAGGATAGGCTCATTCAATGAATCAAATTTGACTCCTAAGGGGGACACTTAATATAAAATTTGGCATCTACATGCGTCAAACGATCATTTTGAAAGGGGTATTAAATAATTGTTCAACCCATTTTTTATCACCCTATTATTATCTTATTATTATTATTATTATTATAAACCACCCTATATTAATTATAATCCAATGTTTCGTATATTACATATCCTATTTTATAATTAAATTGATTATTTGAATAAAAAGTACCCTAATTTTTTAACTTTTTTTTTTTAAAACCTATTTTTTACCCAACAACCAATATATTGCACCCTATATTTTTACTCACATATTTTGTAATTTTTAAAACTAATGTCTCCCTTGGGATTTGACTTTATGTTCATCTTGCATTAATAGGAAACAACATTAAATTAAATTTCCATAAGAAAATTTTATGCAAACACAAAAAATTTTAGATTTAATACATAATGACATTTGTCAAACACACACATTCATTGGTTACATTTATTTCCTTACAATTATAGGTGAAAATTTTAAATATAAAAAAATCTATTTGTTAAAACATAAATCAAAAGTGTTTGAAATAATTATGCATTTCAAAAAAAAAATTGAAACTCAAATTGGAAATTTTTTTTAAAAATTTAAGGTCCTAGGTACCTCTTTGTATGTGATGTGGCTAGACAATTAACACATCTAGATCCCTTTTCAAATCTAAGGAATTGGGTTAGTAATTTATGTTCAAAAAAGTTGTGGGCTACATAATTTTAGTGTTATAAACACTTATGAAAGTCAACCTTCGAAGTTTGAAAGGATGGATTACTTATGTCATCTAAGTTGAAGGTCATTTTTCGAATTAACTCTAGCTAATATTATCTAATATAACTATGTATGGTTTATGTGTTAATGGACAAGTGCATTCCATATTATTGATGCTAATTTTTTCAATGGGCCTTTTATTATATATATTTGTTTGAAAATAAATAACACAAGGTGAAAGCACACTACAATGACCGCATTTGAGGCATTTTTGGGTCTAGAATTATAGTACATACATTACAATTGTTCCAAAAGTATGGTACATTTAATTTTGGGTATCAATTTTGATTTTTGGGCCCTACAAATATTATTTATAAAAAACCAATTTTATGTCATATAATTTTTAAATAATAATAATTTTCATTATTTATATTAAAGGATCCATGTGTATATTTATATTATTGGTAAAATACGGCCATTGTTTCATTTTGATTATATTAATTTTAAGGCTTCATTAATCATTAAAATATTTAAAAATAATGGAATTTCTTAAATGACCCATCTAGTTATGATTGTCATCTTCCATGTGAATATGTTAACTTGTCAAAACTTCAAATTACTACACATTTATTACATTTTATTTTTTTTAAATTCTTTTTTTGAGATGAAAATTTTCAAATTAGTCACATGGTATCCAAACATGGTTCAAAATATATGAAATGACATGGCTTAATATACCTTCAACTTTCAAGAAGATTTAAAATCATTTAAATTTTTTTTGGAATATATTTGTGTTTTTGAATATACAAGTACACTACATTCATTTTCACAAATATATTCCAATCTCCCATTTTGTAAAATGAAATGAAATAAATTCATTTTTAATATCTTGTTTAAGTTGTATTTCTAACATAATATGCAAAAATATTATGAATTTTTTTCAAAAGTTTGAGGTGAGATACACTCAATTATGTACATTTTTGGAAAGTAGTACATTGTGATACCCCAAAGGGACCCAAAGAGGGTAAATGTAATGTGCTTTCACCCCACAATTTAACATTTTTTTTTGTGGGCACATTTTACACCAATATGCCACACAACACAAAGGTATTGGGTGGTTGCAAATTAATGTGGACCAATTCCAATGGACTAAAAGTCCATTTGATAGTGTTAAAATTGATATTTATTGTGATATCATTGTTTATACATTTAGGAATATAGTTAATGAGCTAATAAAAATTACGTGAATAAAAGCCCAACTATATGACTTTTTAAAATACATGTTACAAGAAAAGAAAAACATTAAAATCCATTAATAAATTATTATAGTATGGACTTTTGAAAATAAGGTCTATTTTTAAACATTCAAAAGTCCATACCAATTTTGGGTTAATCTTTTTAAACTTTTTTTTTGCATTCATTTTACTTTTCCTTTATATATCATATATTGAGTCCCAATAAGATTTTTTTAATCATAAACAAAAATGTATTTATATAAAGCCATATAAATCCATATTCTTCCACTTCAAAAGCTCATTACTATATATTTGGGGAACATATGTTGTAATTTTTAATAAATATTTCTTTTTATTAAATTCAAGAATCTTTATTCAATAGCAAATTTGATATAATGATGATTTTATGGGATGCTAATGTACAACACTTAACAAAAACCTATAGTGTGATAGAAAAAATGATTCACCTTATCTTGCAACCACCTTATTTTGATATTGGTTTATTAACACCCATGTCCAAGTTTTTTTCAAAATTTGTTTGTTCGCATCTAGGTGTACTTTAAGATTATGGCTATTCATCCTTCTTCCATTTTCCTTTTGCATTGCTTTTACTCAAAAATAATGTTCCAATGTAAAGTTAATTTTATTTCTTTGACTTTCAAATGTTATCTTTTACTCCACAAAAATTGTGCCAGATTGATTTTTTAAAGAAAAATTTAATCTTTTGCTTTGTTATCAAATGAACAATAAACATATAGTTGTTATTTTCATACAAATTGCATTTGAAGCATAATCAAAACGTGATTTTTTTGAATTGTTGTGAACATCTTCAAAAATGGAAAATATAAGAAACATGTTTTCCATCCTTATTTAGATGATACAATGTCATTTTATTATCAATCATATTCACCCATCAAGAATAATACATTATGAAAATTAGAATTGAAGGATCATTGTTCATGATGTTCATTGTCAACCACATTTACAACAAATGAACATCATGTTAAAAAGGAAAAGGAACTTAAGTCCTAAACATACCTCCCTAAAACTCCAATTATGGAGTTTTGGAAGCTAAGATAATTGAAGTTCTAATGTAATTTGATTTGGACTTCTTTGTTTTGGTTGTTGTATGCTTCATTAACTTTTCTCCTTTTTCTTTCAATTTTTCATTTTTTGTTTAAAATAATGAAAGTTGTAACAAACTATCCAATTAAGGCCAACAATACCCAAGGCCCAACAAGAAGCTACCATCGTCAAAACAAGCTTTACATGATTTTATTTCCACTTTCATTTTCTTTACACAATTTTCAATTTTCTTGAGCATAATTTTTAAGGTTGCCTTTTTAAATCAATATTTTGCATGTGACATTTAAAACACTTAGTTCTTATGATATAAACTAATATTTCTCTTTCCTTGAACTTTTCACTAATTTCATCTCTTTGTTTATATTTGTGCCTAATGTGCAAACATGTAAAGCTTTGAATATGACTATTGGGGCTTGTTGTTTTATGCATTATTATTTTTTTATCTCCACCAATTGTGAATTTTTAAAAAAATCATCCACCAATGTATTTTTCATAATTTTCAAGATGATAAGTCTTATATATGTAATGGAATGCCCAAGGAGTGAGGTGTTCTCTAAATAAGCACTCACCCAAGGTAGAGCTAAAGGATGCTTACTTCATGAATGTCCCACTCCAAGGATGTTACATGATTCAAAAACCTAAGAATTTTCTTTTTTTTTAATTCTTACAATATGTGGTGAGTATCATAGGAATGTTTTAAAAAAAAACTAAGGTGGGCATTTCAAAAAATGAATTGCCCATAGAAATGGGCATTTTTCTTTTCAAAACACATGCCTCATGCAAATGAAAAATTGTGTTATGTAAGGTTACTAGTGTTGGGCTATTCTCGAAAAATTAATGAAAAGTGGAAAAGATTTTAGATTGGTCTTCATCATGAGCCTTTATGAATATCATTGCTAGTGATACCCATTATGATAACCATTGTGTTGGTTCCCATTGGGGAGAAAATAAACACCATTGAATACCTTTTAAAAAGTTGATACCTAAGCAAGGTAATGAAGGATACCTACATATACTTTTCATGTTTAGGGGTCTAAGGTCCTTCAACTAAGGTATAGCCCCCCTTCCTCCCTTTTCCCAAAGCTAGATTTGAATTCATGACCTTTCCCATTAAAAGGGAAGGTGTTAGCCACTAGACCATGAATTGGTTTGTAAGAAAAACATATGAATGTTTTTGTTTAAAATTTACATTGTCAAAAACATTTTTACATTTGGTATTGTAAAGTGAACAAACAAATTCACACATACATTTCACAAGTGAATCCATGACTTTTAATGTTGGTAATTTTCATTTCTTGAGTTATGTGTTAGGTCAAATTTTGGTTTTAGAAAAGGCTTACTACTTGACCCCTAGCCTTGAAAACCCCATTTGATACATGTTATCATTAACTGAAAGAATAATGTATAAACATTTTTTGGGTCAAATCTAATACCCCAACCATATATTCAAATTATAGTGATTTTTTTTCCAAGAACATGTTTTCAATTTTGGTTTAAAGAACTAGAACCAATGGTTCTCAAAATAAAAAGGTGAGAAATACCCAAGATTAAAGGTTATCTCCAAATACACTAAAAAAAGATCTCATATGTTTCTACATGTTGTGATTGAACTTATGGTGTTGACAAGAACAATAGGGCTTTGATGTATTTGAAACTTAGGTATATTTCTTGTGAATATAGGATAATAAGGCTTTCAAATGATGATGGACATGTAAGACAATGACCATTGAGAAGGAAAAATGCACATGCACATTGGTTTTTGACATCGTTATTTATTAATGCCAAATTTTACAATTATGTTGTAAACCATTCTTTAAATTAAAAATTTCCTATTCAAATATAGATTCATGTGTGACATATCTATTGATGGAGCACTATTCATTTTGTTTAAAATTTGATTAAATTTGAATAATGTTTGAACTATATTTTGTTTGGGGGGTCATGCTTTAAGAGGTGTTTTAAAAGTTTCATATTCAATATATTAATATCCAAAGCATGCTTGATCAAGTGCATTATAATTTTCCCATAGATAGTATGAGTGTAGGGTGTGAGTTAGATAAGGTAGTGGACATATCATATCCCATAGTTTGAATTTCAAAGTTAACACCCTAGGTTCAATATAACTTCAACATGTTATAATTTGAACATTATATAAATGACCTTTTGAATCCTTTAAACCATTATATCAAGTATCTAATTACACCTCTTTGTAAAAGGAATCAAAATTAGTGAATTAAATAATGCAATTGATGTCAACTTTTTATGAATAAATAATGCTTACATTTATGTTTGGCCATGTTCATTGGGTGCATTTGATTGTGTAATAAACCAAATGAGAATTTTGAAGGTAACAAAATTCAATCTTTGGGGTTGCAAGGAAAATAATTTTTCTTTTACCATTTGGTTGATTTTGTGTATCTTTAAAGTTGTAACTCAAAATGTAGATCACATGTGCAAGAAATAATTAGGCCAAAAAAAAAATCAAATTGTTCCTTCAATTTTATTCAAACAATATTTACATTTTTGGGTTTGAACCAAAGTTTGTATGCATAATAATGTACACATGTGAAAAATCATCATCACCAAATGAATTATCTTAGTTTGGTCTATTCAAATTTTCTCATCTAAATTTATTTCATGTAAATGATATTTCTAAAAACGAAGTTTTAAAAAGTCTAAAATATCTTTTTCCTATTTTTTTGGAATCCCAACCATGAATGAGCCCTATATATGGTCATGTGTAAAAGCTTAAAATACAAGTGTATTATACATTATTGGTAACAAATTTCTAATTAAATACCTTTTACATTGTTAAAGACAATTTGACAATATGATTAAAAAAAAATTACACCACATGTCATATAACATAAAGATATAAAAAAAGACTTAAACCCCTATTCAATTTTTCAGAATATCAATGTTTGCTTAAGTACATTTCAAAGTTATGCCCACTTATTGAATATTTCCAATATGAATTACATTTGAAACATAATTGCAAATGAAAACATAAATGTTGTAAAAGGCCATGGATTTTTTTTAAAAATTAAACACATTGGGAACACAATTCAAATATTCATTCAAATGATTAAATGTCATTTAATTATCAATTTCATTTGTTTGTCATGTTATGATGTACAACATAAAGTAATTCAAGACTTATTTGAAGAATGAATGGTTTCAATTTTCAACCCTCTATAAAATATAAATGGTATGGACAACATGTCAAAAATAGAAAAATATGGGCAATCAACATATCCCATAACACAAACATTTGAACTTTGACAAAAATTGAATTATAGTTTAGCAAAACATGTCTTAATTAGGACATAATGGTGAACCAAATTCCAAATAATAGGCCTAGCTCAATTCTTTTTGCATATATTTTTCAACATATTGTCCTCTTTTGCATCTCAAACTTTATGAGTTTGTGATATGAGAATCATAAATGTACTTGTCACATGCTTAAAAGTTCTATTACTCAACTTCAAACATTCCTTATTTTAGGACTTTTGATCATGTTGTGCACATACCCTTTCATTCAACCTTGTTCATACTTTTTATGCAACACATTCAAGGGGTATTCACATAACCATATGCATCAAATTCATCAATTATGTCTAACACAAGGCAAGTCATGTGACATCATGACATGAATTTTTAAAAAAAGAAACATATCCATTTCCCACATGCATAGAATGGTTGATGCATTTTCTTGCACATATCCAACATAACACAAATGAAATGAGGTAATGCCCTCCTTGTGCTTTTCTACATACCTCCTTTCAAACACAATTGTTGCATTACAACAACCCATTTTGGCCAATTTTCATGGACAATATTTTCCCCTTATATGTGCATGCATTATGAGTTAGGCAAAATAATTAGCACTTTGCATTCAAACCAAAACATCAATGAATGCATAGTTAAGGTGGGGCAACAACCATCACATGAGGTTAGATTGATTACAAGTGATTAGTAAGGCCCATGGATGTGAATGATACTACAATAATGTGCATGTACAAGGCGATAGCCAAGGGTAGGTGCAAAAATTTGGTAATGCCTCATTGAAGGGCATTAACATGCATAATGACATGTTAGCCTTTGTTTTCCATATGTAAATGGCCAAGATCCTATTTGTTGCACAAAGAAAAAATGACAACCCATTTCAAAATGTAAGAGCATGTCCATAAACGTAATATAACCTCCAACATCAAGAGGGAATATTAAGGATTTAAGATGCCCTTCAAATATATAAGGAAATGTTGATAGTTCATTACGTTAGTCATGAATATGGTCAAAATTTTCTAACTCCAAATCACATCTTATATGTTTTTCATTGTTTTCACCACATTTTGTGTAAAAAATTTATTGTGAATATTCATTTATATAAACATCATGTCCAAGTAGTACAAGATGTAGAGGCCTTGCCACTTGCAACCCTAGACTAAATTCATGGAATTTTTATGTCATTAGATTTTCAATTTTTTATAATAATCATCTTCTCCACCCTTCCAAAACACTACATATGAATTACATTCATGTTGAGATACTACATAATGCAACAATCATGTGCAAGTAATGTATCATATCAAAGAACAATTTCATTTGCCATGTACCTTGAAGGAAGGACTACATTGCATTTGTAGCAAACTACATCTAAAATTGGAACATTGGTTGCAACCATAGACAAGTGGTGCAAACAAATGACCAAATCAACATTGTGTGAAATCATACTATTGCATTGATGTCTAGCATAAGGAGAACAAACAAATAAGGAATGTGTGGGATCACAATAAACAACAAAAGGTGAATGACAAAGGGACATTCAATGATTGTGTGAGGGCTTGATTCCCACATCCAACAAACCTTTTGTCTTCACTATGAAATTGAATGTATTGGCTTCTAACAATTCATTATGACTTTTAGTCAACAAATTGTCAAATATGTTGTTGAAATCCAATTGCACCACGAAGCTTATTGGTGCATCATTGAGAAAGCAAGAACTTGGTGCCATGACCAATATAATCCTTGGAAGAACAAGGACCATGATCAAGAAGTTGTCATTGGCATCATCCCTTGATATGTGATTACCTCATAATTGTAGTAGACTTGTGGCACAAATTTGCTAATTTATGAAAACATAGAGTGGATAACTATGAAACCTGAATGCTTATGAGCCCAAATGAAATCATTGACTTCTTGCTATGGTGATAAAAAATTGTTTCCTTGACATCATACTACACAACCTATCTTCCCAATAAAGTTCCAATATTCTAAACCTATCTCTTAGACCTTTTGTCACACACAATGAAGAATAATTTCTTCATGATTCGCCATGCATGGCAATCTCAAGCATAATCATCCAAGAGACCACATTGTTGTACATAAGCATCCCATCAAACATGTTCATCACGCATCCTCAAGGTTCCCACATTTGGCATGATGCGTGTTGATGATGCTTATACTACCCAAAAAGACATCAAACACACAACTACTTTGAATGATCTATCCATGAACATGTGTGCCTCCTTCCTCACCAGCTGCAAGCGAATACAATTGGGACATGCATGCATTCAAGGCCCCAACAAAAATCACAGGGATGGCTCAACACCCATCATCATCCTTGGACTCTTTCATTTACCATGAACAATGTTTTCTCGAGTGTATGGGATTGAGTAAGACATGAGATGATCTTAGTAATTTGATCATGGGCACCTGCTTGATCACTGGAACTCTGATTACAAATGGTCTGTACCTACTAGAGCTTTCATCCATCAGATCTGAACAGTGCTGCAGAGAGATGGTAGGTAGATGTTTTGTGAGGGGGGTGGGGGAGGGAGGAGTGAAGAGGTGCAATGCAATATAGGACCTCCAAAGGTCAAAGGGGATGTGTGTGTGTGTGTGAGAGAGAGAGAGAGAGAGAGAGAGAGATTCCTATCTGGCATATCCATATACATTTCCATATCCATAGACCAGCAACATCAAGGAGGGTTCTGGAATGGTGCGGTGTATTGTATTCTGTTGTGATTGTCCTCAGGTGGAGACAACAATCGGAACTTCAAGATGCAACATTGTCTTGGAGGTGGTGTGAAGAAGAAGAAGAGGAGGAGGAGGAGGAGGAGGGTGGTGGTGGGGAAAGATGTCAGTGTGGGACTTTGATGAGTATGGAAACCCATATCCATCAGAAGAAAGACCTGATTATGATGACAACTTGTATGACGATTCAGATGACTATAATAATGCAGCTCATAATCATCACAGACATCTGGATGAGGACGAGGAGCATCACCACCATCACTTGATACATCATGACAATCGGGATGAAGCTTTTTTGTTTTCTGATGATAACGGTGAGCCAAGTCACTCACATCACTCAGGCTCTCATGCTGCTCATGCTGCGCACCATGATCATCATCATGATGGCCACCACCACTCAAGTCCTGCTGCCCATCATGTCCATAGCCATTATGAGCAACAACAACCAAGTCAACAATTGCATCATGAGGATTATCAACTGCATGAGCATCATATGTATGAGGATCATGGCAATTCTTCACAAAATTTTGACACAGTAGGCAATGCTAATGACTCCACCCAGCATACAAGCTCACCGCAACAACAGCAGCAGCAGCAGCAGCAGCAGCAGCACTCTAGAAATGAGGATTTGTTTAGCAGTAGCCGTGTGATGCAGCTGAATCTGGATGAGATTGACGCCTTGGCCACAAGCCATAGATCCAAACCCTGGTTGGTGGTACTGTATGCACCCTGGTGCACCTACTGTCAGGTTCACTTTCTTCTTCCCCTTACAACAATTTTCAGTTTTCCTTTTTCAGTAGACAAAAACACAAGCCACCTGGGTATCTGTGTGCACATGCATGCACCAGGACTACTACCTTTCCAAAAGAAGAAAAGGATAATTACCATGAAGATTGTGTTCTGAACCCGACTCTGAAATTTGAGAATTCTAAGAGTCACATAGAATTATGAGCTTTGATATAGAAGCTGCCAGCTGCACACATTCTCTAGAGGTTAAGAAAAGTGAGTTCCGATCCTGCAACTGAAAGGGTTCAAAGTCCCGACCCTGTAAATAGGATTTAGAATTGGAGACAATAATGGGTGTGGAGTTTGAAGGGATTTGGGGAGTTGGGTTTGTGTAAAATTTGTGTATACAGGCCATGGAACCAGCATTCAACATGGTTGCACAACATCTTCAACACTCAGATGTCTTCGTGAGTAAAATATTTCATTCCATTTTTAAATTCAGGATTAGGTTTTCATTAGCAACACTAATTACAATGTCTATGATACATGGCATGGCACTATGGTACAAGAGCATTATGACCTCTTAAGACCCTCCAAAAATCCATGCTTATATGATGTGCAATTGTCATAGCGCTGAATGGCATACATGTGTGAAATCCATAGCATGGAAACAAATCCCTTTTGAAAAACCTTTGAAATTTGATAGTCTTCAACCCACACTTTTTGTTATAAATAAGACTAAAGTCCATGGATTTTTTGCATGGGGGTGAGGGTGGGGGCGACAACAGGTTGCCAAGTTCCAGGCAGATGGTGATAATAAGCCTTATGCAAAGCAATATTTGCAGCTGGAGAATTTTCCCACAATTCTCTTCTTTCCAGCTAATAGTAGCTCAGTTGTAAAGTATCAGTCAGAAGATCGTGAGGTTAATGCATTGCTTGGATTTGTGCATTCCTTCAACCGGTGAATTTTGGTAGTGCACTCCAGCCCAGCAGGTCCTCAGTAAATTGTGCTTTGGGTACTAGCATGTAAAGATCAATTCTGCATTTTTGTTTCTATTCTCTTCCTCACACATGTTCCAGTGCAGTTTCTGTGTTTTTCTATTTCTCATAGGTGTGCATTACACACATTGGAATTGGGAATGTACATTCCATATTCTTGTAATGCCCTGGCATTGATGGGCAGGCTATTCCGGTTTCTAATAAAGGGAAAATCAGCCCTGGTTCTTTATGTTTAGAGCAAGGCTCCACATTGAGGGCATTATGGTTACAAGCTCTCTACACCCAAGGGGCTACTGGAGAGCATCCACAGGGCTACTGGCCTGAGGATAAGTACCTCAAATCCGAGATGTTCTCAAGATAGGCCATTCTTCTATACTTCTGACATTGCAGATGACAAAGGAAGTTGTAGTTAGATTTCCATAGCATTATGAATCTTCTGACTGTTGATGGCAGATTTGCCGTATTGTTCGCTCACAATTATTGCACATCAATCTAGTTTGCACTCATGTTCCTCAAAGAAGATGATGAATGTGAAGAGTTCAAGTGCTGGAGCATCGTGCTGGTGACTCAGTTGAGAGATATAGCCAGCCCCAATTCTGATTACACTAAAACGGACACTTTCAACCCCAGATGATGGATCAAAAGGCTGTGACGTAAAGTCACCACAAGATGCAGTCGCAATACTGAATATGAGTATGGATCAGGAGAGAACCAACAAAAGATTGAACTAAAATCTTATATACAAGACACACAGGACTGTAAACTGTTTATTGACAAAGGGAGCATTCCACATCCAAGAAAGATCCTGGATTAAGCCTCATCTGGGCATCGCAAGTTCAAACAAACAGTCTAAAAGTACTAAATGTGCCACAAGAATGTACCAGATTCTTGTCAAACCTTGTGCCATGTATCCCAGGCCCTGATTCTTGTGCTCCAACATCTCTGGAAACATCATCACTACTTACTCCTTCTTTAGCGGTGGGGCAGGGGGAGTCTCCCGTACCACTACAATCATAGCACATCAGAGATGAATTAGCGACCAAACAGTAAACAAATGAGCAGGGGGAAATGGGACAGAAATTTCCTCAGTAACTAGGGCAGGAAGGTCAATACCCACATGTGCCTTTCATTTGCCCTAACATTACAGGTAGGAATCTAGATCGGTGTTCTGGATGAAGAGTAGAGATATTCTAAGTTTCACACAAGAATGTGCCTTTGATCCTGCCCATCTGCTCTAAGGTTGTCATTTAGGACTGACTGTCTACAGCAGAGTCTGAATGGACTATCCACTCATTCAAGTCCCTAATGTACAAATAAGGACTAAGACCACAAGAGAAACATCTTGCCTCCCAGAAATGCCAACCCCACATACACAACACTCATGGAAATGCAACAACATGACATCAAGCCAGGCCTGCAAGGGAGGCTTCAGACAACCCTAGTGACACAACCCTTGTTCTTGACTGTAAACCCTAACGATAGGAAAGACACCAACTACAAGTCCATTAACTGAGATGCCATAAGACAATTTATCTAGCCTTGGATACAAAGCTGTCAGCAACACCAGTGACATAAGCCATGCTTTAGAGAGCCCACAAGGAACAAAGGCGGGGGAAAAACAATCAGTGAGAGAAACACCTGTAAAAATGCTCCTGACACCACACAAATTAGTCACCAAACCATCTTTTGGAATGTCTCCCAAAAGATGGATCACAAAAAGAGGGGAAATAAATCAGGCAATCACAAAATATCCATGACAAAGATTACAAAGATTCTGTATCCAGCACACTCAACCATGGAAGGACAGCTCTAAACACAACCCATCTTCCAGAATGCACAAAAGAAGCAAGCAGGGGGAATGGGTCAAATCCCAACACAAACAAAATGGGCTGAGAAATCACTCACCCACCACCAGTGGACCTCTAAACCCTAGCTTCCATGTTACCATAACAGCCAGAGAGACAGAGACAGACAGACAGGCCTACTAAGGATCTAGAAGGGCAAGGGAGAAAGAGAAAATCCCATACCAGGTTTCTGGGGCTCCCCCTCCTGATATGTCTGCAGCTTGTAATAAACTTGTTCCCTGTTCAAGGCCTTGGTTTTGTGAGGCTCCTTCAGGCAGTTCCTCACCATAGCCGCACAAGTGTTGGCATAGGAGATGTATGTCATCCCTGCATTCCTCCAGTATGGAGCTGCAGCTCCAGCTGCTGCTCCTGACATTGCCAACCACCTTCTAAACTCCTTCTTCTCCTTTCGATCCACTGGGCAGCAAGCCCACTCCTTGCAATTTCTCCTGCTCAATCTGATCACGTAGAGTCGATGATGAGCAAGCAATCTGAGCTTGACTGCAAACCCTAAAGCAGAATCCTCAGGCTCACTGTAGCCTTAAAGGGTTCGGCCCTTAAAGGGTTCGATCCTTACTTAGGTACCTACAAAGGTTCTTCAGCGACCCTTACTGCAGCTGGACTAGCTTTAATAGGCAGCACTTGTGCTACAGTGAGAGTGTTTTGGTCCTTTTGGTGGAGGAGAGTTTGATCCTTAGGTATCAGAGAAGGGTCTATGTTGAGAACCTTCTGAGGTTTTGAGGTAACCAGTGTGAAATAAGGTCGCTAGCCTATGTTGAAAGTATTGAAAATCTCAAAAGGTTCAAAAGATAAGCCCTTTATCCTACTTAAGAACCTTTCAAATTTTATTGTTTGGGACCTTACAAAATATGTAAGGACCCCTATACGGCTTTACCAAAGGGACCTTCAAATGCTGCATAACTTTGTCATTGATAATACACTAGGCAAAATCTGGTGACCAGGGCTTTGTTGGCCTTTGCTTACCAAGGCAAGGATATTGTTGTGTAGATTCATTATAGAGTATACTAGCTTAATTGATTTTGGCCCCTAGGTAATATGTCTATTTTTTATATGAAGATTTTTGAAGGATAATATTTTGGCTTGTGTTGAAACTTGAGATTAGTTATAATAGAGTTATAATATATCTTGAAGGATTTCGGTTTCTTTCAGAGGGACTTTTTGAAGATTTTATTTTTGCAAGGTGAAATATTTGAGTTTTCATAATTCTTGTTTTGCCTTAAGCTACCTTTTAATGTAAACGGCAAGGCCACAGTGTGACACACCCCTTGTCTTTCTTGTAGGAGTGGGGCCCTTTGTAGCAATCCCCCTCAAACCAGGCCCTCATTCTCACAAGGGTTCCCCTTATCAGTCATTACCAATGTTGGGCAGGTAATCAAATATGTTTTCAATGTATGATATTAATATGAAAAATATAAAGATTTATGAATGAACTAATGTTATACGATTTTCATTTTTAAGTTGTGAGATGCTAAATTTATGATGAACACCTCCTTTCCAATAAGAGTCAAGGCCAAGGTTAAACTTAGATCAAGCATTCTTATTGGTGCAATCACTGAAATCAGCCCCAAAGGCTTCACATTAAGAATCAAAGTTGAAAAAGAAAACAATTTTTTTAATCCATAATTTTATGTCCCTGACTTGACCCAAAGGCAGAAAAGAGATACCTATCAACTTGGGAGGTCAATTTGCAACCCTTTGGGGCCATTGTGAACAAGCACCCAAGTTGGTACCTTCACCTTTTTCTTATTTTGTAGTGAGGTCTCTTAATGGCCATACTAAGTCCGAAAAATGTCAGATTCCAAGTCAGAGACCCTGATTTATTTGAAGCATGGGGCATTTATAATACGTAAAAATAATTTAAATGAATTTTGGTATTTTTATCATGGTACCAACACAGGTGCTGGTTCACCCAAGGCCCTAATGAACTGGTACCTTCACCTTCTTGAGTGAGGCCTAGTACCTGAGAAATGTTAGATTTTGACTCAGAGACCCAATTTAGTGTAAGTTTGGGATATTCATATCATTTATGAGAAAATTAAATGAAATTTGGAATTTTTAGTTTTTTCCATGGTTCTGTAGGATGCTAGTTCACCAAAGGCCAGTGAGTACCTCATTAAAATTTTAGTCTCAAGAGTGGATGGCACCTTAAGTGTAAGTTTCTCCTCAAAATGAGGAACCTTACACATATTACTAGTTTGAACCCCTTGCCTAATGCACAGGTGTGTGTGTATTTGACAGTACATATTACAAAATTACAATTACAAACTACATTTCCAAAACCTCTTTATATACGACATTCCACATGTATATATATGGACCCTGGCTGCTGAAAATCTTGATGTTTGCACTGCTTGTGACCTGTGAGATAGCAACATACAGCTGACCATGGGAATAGACCAGAGATGGCAAATATACCCCAATGTTGTTCAACTTGTAAGTAAGTAATAAGCTGCTTATTTAGTAGGTATCAATCTGTTGAAAATTATTTCTTTGTTTTTGTATGTTGATAAGTTCCAGTATCCAGACCCCCTCCCTGTTCATAATGATTAGGGTTTCTGGTGCAGCCAATTTTCACATGCATCATAACAATACCTTTGGCATCCAGCATATTATTATTAGTTGCAAAATTGTTTTTCTGGGCAATCTGATCATCGCAATTACCAATATATCTATTAAGTTTGTGTGCTAAAATGGCAACTGACATCCATTGTCATTATTATTATGGCAAATGCAAGCCTTGAAATTGCCAATATCTAATAAAAATGTGCTTAACGGCTGCTCGCTCTGGCATCCATTGAACTATAATAAAAAATTATGGCAATGTAAAAAGCATTGAAAATTTCCAATATTCTAAATAAAATTTCAAAAAAAAAAAA
>Ga0209611_10008226_pt1 | contig 16407 bp, 7 predicted proteins | sample S1TSphgellanicum_3_FD_187693 | JGI IMG/M metagenome (GOLD analysis project Ga0209611, IMG submission 187693) | Host-associated microbial communities from peat moss isolated from Minnesota, USA - S1T2_Fc - Sphagnum magellanicum MG (SPAdes) (version 2) | ecosystem: Host-associated > Plants > Peat...
CACAAGCACCTTGATCTGCTGTTATGTTTGTTTTGCTGATCAACTGCATTCATGTACCATGCACTCTAAATTCCTATAACTTCCAGCTCAAGACTTCCATTTGTTCTTCAATTCTTGATCCCGTTTGAAATGCTACTCTAGAAGCTTTCTTTTGATTGGGCTGAGATGATATATTGAAGACACTCTTTGAAGAATATGAACCAAATGAAATTTCTGCCCTGGAGATCATCTGATGTTTGGGGTGTCAGGCAATGCTCCTTGAAGGCAATGGTGACATGAGGCAGCTGCAGCTAAAAAGAGCTTAATTACCGAGGATTTGTGCTTATAAGCACTAGATTAGCCTGCGACAAAGAGTGATGTCATCGCTAATAGGAACCTGACGGATCTGAATGCGGGAGTCCTTAGCCAAGGTCTGGTTCAAGTCCAAAATGTAGTCCATATAGTAGCGAATATACTGGGGAAGCTCATCATTGGGGCTGGCAACAAGCGCGCCATTCCAGAGAGCGTTGTCGTAGCGAATCAGACCCCAACTTTTACCAGCTTGATCAGCCGCTTGTAATAGTTCAAGTAGTTGTTCCTATCCGCATCAACGAAGATGAAATCGAAGAACCCATGATTCGACTCCTGTAGCACAAGATCAGATAGATGATCCGGCATTGAGTACTAACAGGTTTATGCGATTTCCACTGAGCACACATAAAATTATTCCGCTTCTGAAGAGACTAACACGCCGCCCCAGGTTTAATTTGAACTTGGTGAATAAGCGGCTCGTCACATAATGGCTGTTGCCCTTTAAATGACACCCATAAGGACGACAAGTATTCAACATACTAAACTAGAAACACATGATGGTCAGCATGGTGAAGCCCAAGTGGATCTTTCACTTATGCAGGAAATGTTTCTATAGTGGACTCCACATGACGCTAGAATGTAGGGGTACCAAACTTTGGTCTGTTCTGGGCGAACACAATGTCTCTACCCTGAAGGGCAGAGCAACAAGCGGCTAGTCACATAATGGATCCGCCCTTTAAATGACTTGCATAAGGATGATAAGTATTCAATATACTAAATTGGAAACACCTGGTGGTGAAGCCCAAGTGGATATTTCACTTATGCAGGAAATGTTTCTATAGCGGACTCCACATGACCCTAGAATGTAGGGACACCAAACTTTGACCCGTTTCTGGACAGCGTGCATCACAATGTCTCTACCCTCAAGAAGGGCAGAACCAATAGATGCAAAGACGGGAATGGAAAGGACCAGCTTACATCTTTCAACAGCATGTCTATTCCGTCCATTGCAGGGCCGTCTCGAAAGTCGACCTTGTGGGCCACGCCTGCTTCACGATGAACGGTGCTCCGATCTCGTACGCCTCCCTATCGATGTCGAGTGCTATCACTTGCCCACGTCCTGATCAGCGTTGTCTTTTTCAAATTTGTGAGGTACGTGGGTTGACTATCATTCACAAGAGGACTTAGCCGAATTTGGCAACAGGTCAGAGAGGATAGTAGAGAAGTTTAGGAATTATGCTATATTTTTGCAACCTGGAACAACCTATTGTCTAATATGGTGATTTTAAGTTTTCTTCCTCATAATGTGGCAACAGTGGGCCAATTTTTTCCCCAAAAAAACCTTTGTAATTGTAGCAAGGACTTTTGTTTTTGTCCTCGCTAGGTTGCGAATTTCGCCAAGAAAAAAAAATCACTTGCCCTGATCATGAGTCATGAGTCGCTACCCATGAGTTGTCCCGGCAATACGAGATCCAAATCATTGAAACCCATGAAGTACGATATATATAGTAGCACAATCTTTAAATTATGTTATTTCGCACCTTGCCGTCGGAGGGAAGCGAGAGGGCGGTGCAAAGAAGGGAATAGCCAGTGTACACACCCACTTCCAGCGTGTTCTTGGTGTTCATGAGCTTCAGAAGCATCATCAAAAATTGGTCCTCATCCTGCGACGTCCCCATCTTATTCCTGCCACAACTTTCAGATCACGTATATAGCTGCATTTTGCAACTGACACATGAAAACAGGCCTCGAGCTTGAGTCACCTGTTTTAAAAGGCAGCTTATGAACTAGCCTTTTTCTGGCATGAAATGATTTATGTAGACCTTGATGCATAATTTTGTGGATCCATTCACTGATCAGAAATTCATCAATTTTCAGCCATGTAGATAACAGGCCATTTGCAAGTAATAGGAAAACTAAAAGAAAATTATCTGTGATCTATACTTCATAAAATAATGACTCTAGATTCATGGTATTGTTTATTTTGATTTGTACATAATTTCCAGGTTGTGGTTTTGGCAGTAAAAGGGAAAAAATCCATCTGAAAACCTCTCTGCAAACCTGATTCTGTTTGGGACATTTGGCAGATTCTATGGGTCGCACATGATGTTGTAGCATGCATCCTCGGGTGTTGGGGGATCAACTCTTGTAACAACTAAATCTGTGAAAGTTGTCCACACCCTCTAAGTTTTCCTACCTCTACAGTCCACATTTCAATTCAGTTTTAGAATTTAGCAACCTGATCAGTGATCACACTGCAAAGTGCTTTGAATGACCATTTCTGATTCACCATTTCATCCCATTTTCAAGCGCTTCACCATGGGCCTATATTGTGACTGATGAAAATTGTTTAATTAGCACCCAATTAAGTCTCTTATTTTGTGCTCTCTCTTTTAATTTCTGTTTGTTAGGACCTTGACAGCGAACAACAAAATTTGAGCGATGTCAAACATGATCATTCAACTTGGAGTTGTCTGAATTTGCAAAAACAGTTTGCTTGATGAGATGTGGGCCAGGATTATTTTTTTCCAATTTTGTGAAGTAAGTGAACTTGGGAACATCCACAAGAGGAATGAGCCAAATTTGGCCAGAGGTAAAGCCAGCAAAGTAGAAATTGTGTAGGATCCTGCTTCAGAACTCATTGTCAAAATATGGCAACTTTTGACCCTTTTTTTTCTTCAAAATGTGGTGACTTTTGTAGATATCTTTTTAAAAAAACCATTTGAGTTGAAGGTGACTGAAAACATTCATCACTTGTAGCAAAACATTTATGAATGTAGGATGAGCAAAGGAGATTCTATCTCTGGTTTTGTTGGAGACATTAAACTCATTGTCAATCAGCTACGTGCTCTTGGTAATATTGCATTTGATGAAAGTGCAGTTATGGTCAAAATCTTGACAAACTTGCCGGATTGTTATGATCATCTTGCTACAATGTGAGTTATTGTAATTCAAGATGACCGTAGGTTAAAATCACAGTAAAAGGAGCCACTCAAGTGAGTGGACATTCTTTAAAACTGCATTTTTGTATGTTTGAAAGAACACAAAGGAAGCTAATAGTTTGGATTGTCATAAATTTTTTAAGAATATTTTTCATTAATTGCAAAGTTTACATGCTCAAAACTTGACACAAATTTTTTAGGAAATTGCATGTTCAAAGCACTCAAACCTCGAAAGTGGACAATCCTTGTTTTCTTCAAACATCTTTTCTTTTTATCAAATGTGCACTAGTCCTTTTGAAAATTGAACATGAATTTAACATTGACTATTAGAAAGGCAAAAGGACTTAAACTAATGAAATTTGTTTTTATAACCCATTTGAGCACATTTGGTTCAACAATGTTTTTGACCTTGAAAATTATGGATTTTGAAAATGTGATTTTAACAAAAGTTGTTCATATATATGTGATAGAAGGCATGAATGCATAATATACATGATATAAAATCAATTTGGAGTCAAAATATATTTATATCCAAAATGCAATGCTAAATGGGGTATCCGAAATATAGAATTTTAAGTTATAAACCAACACAAGAATGACACATGTCATGTGCAGTCCTTCGAAAAGGATTTTTACCTTGGTACCCTTGGTTCCGTTGACCATGATTTCACCTATATGGAAATTGATCCAATATTAAATCAAATGAGCAAATAGATCTAGTTAAACATGACATTGTTTCATGCCCATATGAATGTGGAAATGCACACAAATGGTATTGATATACAAACCTGTTAATATGGTACATCATACAATGCACTCCACCTTTTCACACCATGCTCTTACGACACGTCCCCAACGGCTTCATCTTCGTTGCCTAAGTTTAGCCAAGCTTGGTATTACATACCTCATTGCAATTGTTCATCTATAATGACATTATGAAGTTTAAGGTATGTTTCTAGCTATTTGCCCATTTAAATGGTCTTTCATCCTTGCTAATTTGTATCATGGGTGCCCATTAAGCAACCATCTTCGAGTTTATGAATAAATCTGTTTCCCTAGCTCCACAAAATGTTCAATCCTAAATTCAAACCTACATATTGGACATGTAGCATAACTTTGGTGTGCTACCCCAACAACTATACCATATCTCAGGAATTCTTGTATTGGGTGAAAGCACACTAAGGGTGTTCAAAAAAGATAATGTATAACAAATATTATAGTACACAATAAACTAAAACCTTGATGGCATCCTTTGGTTATCTTAAACATAAATTAAAAAACTTCAAAATTTACACAACATTTTTGAACTCAAAGTTCATTTTGAGTCAAAATTCAAATGAGGAGAATTGGATAAAATCAATGTACACAGAGTATATAACTTATAGTTTTTCAATGGCCATAGGGTCAAACATGTTTATGATTCATGAAACATTACTAAAAAAACAAAAATTGAGAAAATGATGCAATGCCTATCTATAAAATCTCCTCCTCTTTGATATGATAATGGTTTTATCCTAAAAATAAGATATTATTATGCATTCATAACTAAACAAATGCAAAAAAAACACATTTCTGGAATAAAATTTCATCAAAAAACTTTAAATTTCTAAATTTTCCTAGATTTAATTGATGTTCAATATCATACACCATAAAAAAATTCACCCAATAATTCCATCCACAACCCTAGTTTTGTGATGAATATTATTTTGTTAGGAATATATTCCATACCTTCAAATTTTTCAATCTTTGTTGAATTTTTCAAAATAATTGATTAGATGAAGTTTAAAGCTAATCAAATATACTTAAAAGAAGAAAAAATAATCCAAATATGATATCCATACATTACCAAAAAATTAATTACAAAAATATTATACATGTAATTACAATTTTGGGGGGGTTTGTGTGTTTTCACCCTATGGTCCAAAGTAAGGCACCTCTCAATGTAAAAGACCTAAAGTCCAAAGGTTTGAGCACATCATATGCAAGAACTCCATTCCATAATTGTTGAAGCTCTTCAACCAAAGGTTATAAATAAACATCAAAGTTTTCTGATGTGACAGAATCTTTGAACCGTAGAATCAACAATGCCAACATAATAAAAATCTTTTGATTGTTAGCCAAAGGGGTATATTGTAGTTCAACAACATCACAGGCCATGTGGACCAAGTTGAATGAGTGAGCTTGAATGGGTTGACACCATTAGTAGAAAGAGCTACATGCACATTCCTTGGGTCTACTACAAAAGTAGGGTACTTTCCATGAACATGTTTCCATGCCTTGGACTCACAAGGAAGTCTAACAAGACCATCTAGGCTATTATTTTTGGAATGCCACAACATAAGCTCTAACATGGCAAGTGCCCTAAACATTTTCTAAAGTCTAGGAACAATTGGAAATGTTTAAACACTTTCATATAGGCAAGACCTTGTTTACCTCGTCCTTATAATGAAGACCATTACACTTTGGACATTGGTTAGAATCTTTATATGGTCCCTTTGAAACAACACACGTCGTTTAACACATGCATGAATGGTCTTGTAATCTAATCCCAATTTTTGAATCAATGTTTTTGGTGCATAATAATTATTTGGCAAACAATTAGGTTCTAGCAATAAATGTAATTGGAGGAAGGTAAAAAGCTCATTTGCAAATTTATTTCTAATTCCATATATACTTCATAGTTTCATAATACTAATTTTTGTTGCCAATTTCGTACATTTGGAGTTGACATATAGATCCTAGATTGCATCTTCCAACGCCACAAGGTCAAACTTGCCTTTTGGGATTCATCTTCAAATGATCTTTCCCTTAAAGGTTCATGATCTCCTCCGTACATGGGTGGTACATCACCTTCATTATTATCTCTTCCTTCATTGAATTCCTCATGTAGTCCATTAGCAACTTGCAAAGCCTCTTCAACAATTTTAGTTGTTCCTTTTGACAATGCCATTGGCTCATCTACTTGCTGGAAAACATCTTTTACCATGCCACGGATATCCACCTGGGAATCAAGTCCATGGTTTTGTCATATGGTAGGTATTCTAAACTTTTCCCACTTTTCATCTTAAAAATCACTAATGCTTGGACCCTTCCAAACTCTAAAAGTTCTCTACCATTATGTATGAGGTGTTCCCTGACATTTGTTAAGGTAAACAAAGTCCATCCCTTGCATTTAGTACAAGGGCAATGGATTCTCTTCAATTTGTATACACTAACCCTTTCTTCTCCCCTAACTCATATTTACCTATTATCTTTATGTTGTTGTCTTGTTTCATGCCAAAGCAAGAGTCTAATAGTGAGGAACATGCTCAGTTGCCTAACAATACCCTATAGATGGAGGCTTATACATCAATTAATTAGACACTACTCCCAACCAATGGAGTATTACTCATGATGTACATCCTTCAAAAGCAAATTAATTAAAGTTCAACAAATGGATTAACATCTATTCACTTAGGTAGTCCATCATGGATTTGGAGGGTCAATTGTTATAGATTTGCACATAGATAATTGAAGTTAATTGGGCTTTAGTGTATGTCTAACAACTTTGCCATGGATATGGGTTTATATTCTAAACTTGGGGATCTTTGGTTCTTCATGGACAAGGTTCATTGCCCGATAACCTAACTACAAAACCTCCCAACTAAAGAAATATTTTCATCAAGGACTTGATGATTTGGATGGTCATAAGATGATCCTTGAATGAAAAAAAAGTCAAAAAGTGGCCAATTAGGTAGTTGAATATAGCACTAGTTCTTGTTTAATTAGAATCCTACAAAGGCACAAAAAGTAATGGGTGACCATGGCAGAACTTGAATATAACACTAGACATTGGTTCTGGTTTTGAATCATGTAATGACACAAAGATAAAATAATTTAGTTTCAAGAACTTGCATTGAAAAATTCCTAAAATTCCTACTAATTCTATGTAGCCAACATAAAATCCACTAAAATAGCTAAAACTTGACAATCTGGATGGTCATGATCAATGGATGTTCCATGGGTTGATAGAAAGGTCAATAAGTGGCCATGGCAATTGAATATAATACCAACCATTGGAAGATGGTTTTGAAATTTGCAAAAACACACAAATAGAAAAGAAAGGCAATTCAATTTCAAGAACATGCTTCTAAAATTGTTGAGACCCCTACTACTTTTATGTAGCCAATATAAAAAGAAAAAGAGGAAGTCAATACATGCAACCCACTAAAATGGCTAAAACATGATTATTTGGATGGTCATAGGATGGACCATGGGTTGAGAAAAAGGTCAAAACTAGCTAAGGAATTACCACCAAAGATTGGTTTTGGCTATGAATCCTACAAATAAACAAAAGGCAAAAAGAAAATAGTTTAATCTCATGAACCTACATTTGAAATTTCTGAAATTTGTATTGCTTCTATGTATTAAGCATAAATATGTACCATGCATAAAAGGAAGGCAAAGGACTATGTATGCAACCTATTGAAATAGTTAAAATTCCCATTGTGTTGGACTCTTAGAAGTAATTCAATCCAAAAGTAACTAGAGTTTGAACAAAGGACAAGGCCATAAAGATTTCTAATGCATCAATATTAGTGTAGGTGGCAAAGATACTTGATACATTAAAGGTCCTATCAAGAGACAAAAACCTTCTATGTTTGAGAAGGGTGATGAAGTTATCAAAAATGTGTAGATTAATTTTATCATGAAGGACAGAATACATTTCAAGTGAACTACCAAAGCATGTTATTCATGATTCTCATGTAAAGACTATTGAAACTACTTTAATGGCTAAATATTTCCTTATTCTTAATGACCAAAAATTACCATTGACAAACCCATAAAACGCATAATAAAACTTGGCATTGCCTTTACATCTTGCTCTTTTAACTACCCCATCATTCCCAAAGCCATGACATTTAATGTTTCAGCCCATGTAAAAAGATATCTAGGAAGATACAATATAAGGAATTGAAAAAAGTAGGTGAAAAGGCATGCAGGTAAACAGGACAACTTGCATGTGTGCACAAAAGCAATCAAAAGGGAAGGAAAAACAACAACTTACCATAAATTTTTCAATCTTTGACAAGACCATGCAACAATTATGTATTCTAGAATGGTTTTGACTTGCCCATTATGTTGGCTAAGGTGCAAGCCAAGCTTGGTGATCCACCCAACATAATGGGCAAGTTGAAACCATTCCATGACATTAATGTCTAGGTGGCATAATCAACAAATCTTTTGAAAATTCATGTTGATAAGAGATTTTGGTCACTATTAATCACATATGATCATCACTAAAAGATTATGTCCAATAGTGTGGTATAAAAAACAACATAATTTTTCGCCCCATACCTTGATATGAATTGAATTTAGTAAAATACAACATGTACCAAGGCTGAATAGACAAACTAAAAAGCATGTACATGAAACAAATTCATGGATCTAGCTTTGGCAAAGATAGTACCATGATCACTTGAAAATGCAACTAGCATAGATGGAGCCTTAGTGGTCTTCACATCTTTAATGTCTTGCCTGGAGCTTCCATTCACACCTACTTGTATTCACACAAAGTGTATCACTTTTCAAAGGCACATGATAAAGAGTAATAAAATTGTTGGATTTCCAAAAAAACTCGAGATGCATATGCAACCTACTTCAATTTCTTTAATCATTCATTATTTGTGGCAATATCTTCCCGGACATTCCAAGGCTAAGCACGGGTTTGAATGATAAACTTTCTCGATCCTTGCACTTGCTTCCAATTTGTGAAGTCACTTTAGGTTAACATTAATAGATGAAAGGAAGAATACATGTTTCCAATTTGTAGACATTGAAATAATATACATGATTTCAATCGGATGGAACCCCTTTGCAAACATCAAGAACCCAATTCGACCTAGACCTTTTTTTACCACATAAATATCATAACACTCATATATCTAAGGCCGTCTACCCAATTTTACCATAGGGTGAAGAGCAAGCACACAAGGTTTTTTGAATTTTTTTCTTCTATTGTAAATAAAGCTAATTAATTTTATTGCAACTTAACATTGCATGAGATGATAAGTTCATGAAGAAAGGGATCCTTTTGGAGAGAGAAATTAACTGAACTATGATTGGTTTGTGACTTACTTTTCAAAGCTTTGTTGTAAGGTGAATGATCAATGATTTAACAATGCCATTCACTTGGGTTGCTTCCACATTAACCTCATTTTTAATCTTAATTCTTGCTTCATGTTGTTGGAAAGTTCCAACAACTATAAGCAATATGAGTTTCTACTTCATAGATGAAAGACTCCACAATATCCCCCTTCCCCCGCCCCCACATAAGACAAAAAATTAAAGATTTTTAGTACAACCCAAGTTTGGTGAATAACTATATGTTTTTAGATGATTTTAGGAAATCATATGCAATAATTCATGGGAGAAAGGCATAATTCGACTTGAGTTAAAACACTTGATGAAATAAAAAATTGTAACAATTTTAGCATAACATGGACAAACATTGTGAACCAACCATGCACTGTGCCTTTTTACATGATAGCTTTTAGTAGAAAAGGACTTACATGGGCACAAAAACACACTCTTTGGACTTTCTAGAATGCTTTTCATAATAGATCTTAACCAATGACAATAACAAAAACAATCATCTCAATTCAATTAATTGACCACTACTTGTTTTGCTAATTTTTTCCATGTTGTCATGTTATAGCAATGTCATTGACAAAAATTAATAGAAAGAACCTAGGAGCCTAATTACTAGGTCATGGTTTGCTTTAGTTTTTAGAAAATATTATCCCATTTTTTATGCGATTTTTCAAATAAAATACCATATAATGCAATGCTAGGTGCTTTTAATGAAAATTTGAAATTACAATAATGTAATATGCAACAAAAAAATCACAAAAATGTTGAAACATATCCATTATTATGAATATAAGTGGTATTTTGGTAGTATTGCAAAAACACCAAATTTGTGTCTCGCAAAATAAATACCTTATACATGTATGGAAATGTTATGTTTATAATTATTTTCTTGAAGATAAATTGGTGTATTTTCATCAATATCTACTAGATGCATCCTTTCATCAATTTTTAAGCCCATCCATTAATAATGATTATGCAAACTTGTGTATTTGGATCCTTTTGAAATTGTAGAAAATTGTCCACATAGGAAAATACCTTATTTTATTAAGAAATGATATGAAAGTAATTTTGAAGGTGTTAACAAGGAATATTCTAGTTCCACCTATATTTTTGTGTTTGAAATTAATATTTTTAAAGTTGTAATCATATGGTTTATAAAAGAGTCCTAGATTTTTTAAATGACCATAAAAAATGACTTATTTTCATAAAATACCAATAAGTTTCATATATTTGAACCTAAAGTGGGTACACTAATGTCACATGTCATATAGTTTGAATGTTTGAAGATTTTGACACATAAAAAATTGTGCAATTCATATGTTTAAATGGGAAGGTTGGTGGAAATGTGTAAATATTTTCTAGCATTTGAAAATACTAAAAGACTATAAATACATATAAAAAATTGGACGTTCAAACAAACCATGACCCTACTACATGAATGGATGGAGAATATGGATAGTACACAAGTTGCAAAAGATGGTGACCACAACAATGTGCATGGATCCATTTACAATTAGTGTACCAAAAAAAAGTGTCTAATTGAAAAAGGATTGTAAAGGACAACTTTGGATTTTGTTTTATTTTACATTATTATAATTATAGTGGATTATTGTATGCTAATAGATAAAATGATGCCTTCTTAAATTTAAAAAAATATTTAAAAATAATTTGGATACTATATAAATTTCATTTTGAGTCCTACATAAACTAATTTAATAATCAAGCATTTAAACTACATTCTTAGAAAAAGGAATCAAAAGGAATGCATAAAATCATACAATTGATTTCAAATTTTTTGTATAACAAAAGCATGCCCCCTTTTATGAAAGTACATGTTCATTAGATGAACTTGATGAAAAACCAAATCAAACAAAAAATTTTAAGTTTTGAAATTTTAAAAGAAAGGGTTGCAAGGCAAAGGATTCATTTTTAAAACCATTTGATAAAAACATTATGTTCAATGGGTTCAAAATGTTTAGCATTAGACGTAGGTCACATGTTTAGGAAATAATCTTGCCAAAAAATATGTTTGGTTGTCCATTGAAACTCATTTTCACAGTTACACTATAACCTAACATCCATCATTATGACACATTGTGATTAGTGTCAAAACCTAATGAAATGACCTAATCATATGTGATTTTAGTCATGATTATAAGACTTTTAGTCTCATATGACTATGATATTATGACTACATGACTAGTAATCATGAAAGGTAACTAGTTTGAGTAGGTACATGGGTAGGTTAAACAAGCTAGACTAAATAAATAGGCTAAGTAAAAAAGTTAAAAAATTTAAATAGGTTTAGGTGGATTTAAATTTTTCTTAATAAGTAGCCTTCAGATAGGCCTAGGTATATATTTTAACATGAATTAATTTAAACCTAGTTTAATTTAATTTAATTTAGTCCAATTCTAATGTAAACTAATTTAACCTACTTAAGACTAGTTTACCCTAAACAGCCTAGTTTATTTTAAATAAATTTATTATTCTAATTAATCCTATTTTAAATTAATGTACCATACTTTAACATATGTAACTTAATTTAATTTGATTTAGCCAAGTGTACCAACTTTAGCAACCTTTAAATTTCACCAAGTTCAACCAAACTTAGATTAATTAAGTCAATTTAACCTAGTTTTGACCCTAGTTCAACCAAAATACCTTTTAAGACCTCACTTAACAAATTTAAACCAAGTTTAACCAAATTTATTCAAAATTAACCAAGTTTGACTAGGTTTAGCCTAAGTGGTGTAATGTAACTTGATTTCACTAGTTTTAACCAAATTTAGCTTAAGTATTTAAGTTTAGCTTAGTTTATTCAAATTTATTCAAATTTAGCCAAATAGATAACCAATTTTAACAAATTTTTCTAGGTTTAACCAAATTTAGCCAAAACAATTTAGTTTAACTAAATTTATATTCGTTTAACCAAGCTTTAAGAAGTTTCACCCAAGTTTATCAAAGTGTAAGAAAAGTTATTCTTGTTTAAGCAAAATAACATAGTTTAACAAATTTATGTTACTTTAACCAAATTTCGAAAAGTTTTACTAGATTTATCTATGGGTTTAGGCTTCATAAATTTACAACATATTAAATTTATAAAATGACCTTTAAAAAAATAAGATTGAATAGAATTTACACAATTTAGAATTAAAATTTTATTACAAAATATTTTTATATTATGTATATATGTTAAACATATTTCAAAAAAAATCTATAATTATAAATGTTATATTAAGTGGTTGGATTATAATAAATATGATATAATTAATTCGTAAATATTTTTTTCTAAATATACATTACATTATATTATATTATAATCATCACAAATTTTATTAAATAATTAATTATATGCTAACAATAAATACATAATTGAAATTCAATCTATAATTATTAAATTAAATGATATAATGAAAATTAAATATTGAATATATATACAAATATTATAATATATGTATTATATAAACATATTATATATAATATTTATATAATATATTGTATGCATAATAATATACACATACATATATGTGTAAAATTATGTTATGTGTATATAGTATGGTACATAATATATACACATATATTTATATTATTAATATTTAAAATAATTTAAAATATTCTAGGTTTTATATTTAAATTATACATGTATTTATTAAAGTTCATCATGTATTGAAACATAACATATATGTTAAAAATTTTGAAATTCAAAAGTGATTTTCTATGTCCAAAATTCATTGTTTGAATTTTTAGTTGGTGCACATATGTAATTATGCTTCAAAGTTTAATAATCCATATTCAAATTTTCATTTGAATAAGTGTTGAAAAAAAAATTGATTTTTTTACTTTGTATTTTTTTACATTCAAAGATTGGAACATGATAAATTTTATATGTGAATACATTGTTTCATATCTAATGTGGTAGGTGGATGGCAAGAGTTGTGCACCATTTCAAATAGGACCAAAGATTAAAACTTGACCAAATTTGACCAAGTTTGACCATGTTGATTGATCTTATGTACAATGAGTGTATGACATTGATATGGTACGATCTATATCATGGTTGTATATAAATTATATATTATTTTTATATAAATCGACTTATTCGATATATAAATAATTTTATATATTAAAATGAAATTATAAATATATAATATTATATATAATATACATAACTCTATATTATATATAATACATAAATAATATTTTATAGTCATATATCTATCTTTTTGGTGTAGTGTTAGGGATTTTCTAGGTTTTTTTTTGTTTTTGGCGTTAAACCAAAATATTCATATACAATTATGTGTGAATGTGAAAAATCACCATTAACACATGAATTATCTTATATTGAACCATTCAATTTTTCTCACTTATGTTTGTTTCATGTAAATGTTATTTATAAAAAGTAGCTCTAAAAATTCCTTAAGTCATTTTTTCCTTTTTTGGTACCCCAACCATGAATGGACTGAAATGTTCCAAAATTAAAATGTGCATATGAACTTGAAAAGGATGTTCGTGTTGTTGCCCTTGCACCATTACCAAAGCCTCTCCAAGATGCATCAAACAACTATATGTATGTACCTTCACTAAACCTTGAACAATAGTAGTCTTTTGATTTTTGCTAGTTCACTCAACAAATGAAACGAATTAAAACCTTTCAAGTTAGGTTTGAATGCCAAAACTTGGGGGCTTCTAAAGCTTATCCTTTAGCATTGCTTGTCAATTTTCACATGCCTTTTTATTTCTTGTACATAGTCGGAAGTTTTTCATTGTTTTGAGAAGTCAACAATTGCAAACTTTCTTTCCTAAACCTAGTGCACCACTACAATGAAGCAGTTAGTTTTAGGGTGTCATTAGTAATGCCTCAAAGGCATGGAGGAGGTTTTTGACATAGAAATGAAGACGTATGATGATTCAAATTACCTATCAAGTTTTTTGTTATGAACACAACTTTTATTTTTCTTTATCTTGCTTCTTTCTTGCTACCTTGAAAACTCAACAACAGACATAATGTTCTACTTGCTTTGAGAGATTAACTGCATCAACATATTACTTTCTTTCCTTCTTTGTTCTTGTGATGTTTCTACTACAAAAATTTACAGTCAACTGATGCAAGGAAACAAGGGCATACACAACCTTTAATTCTAGTGAATGAAACATGTACCTTTGCATATTGAGGTCATTCATGGTGTAAATCTAGTTTGTTAGAACTTAGTTGACAAATTTTAACATGTCTTAGCTACTAAATGATTATTTGCATAAACAATTTCAATATTTTGGCAAATGGTTTGATGACCATGTCCAGTGACAATGTCAAAGGTTGTTGATCAACATACACAAATGTGAACTTTAAATTATGGTGTTCATGGTGTAATGCATTTGAACTTTGAAACCTTAAGTTTATTTAGCACATGAAATTATGTATAACTCTACAATGCATTCATTAAGCAATGAGATCCTCATTGGGCTGAAATCTACATTTTTATACATGTTCAACAACCTTCTTCCATTATTACTTGTAGCCATGTAATTCCATTCAAGTTTATGGTCCTTTTACTACCAATTGTTAATTTCCATCTTTCCCATTTCTGAAAATACCATTTTTTACATATTGTTCATGTCATAATTTTTTTTTTCAAACTCCACTTTTAATCTTGCCTTGTTTGTACATAAACAACCATCATTTTGCCAAATGCTTGAAACAACAGGAAACATTAGCTATGAGATTATTAGTGGTAATGAATATTAAGCAAACACCAACAATAACAACAATTATAGTTCCACATGAAATTGTAGGGGTGCTAAAATGCATTCGACCATTTTGCATGGTCTTGAAGGCAATGTGATGATTTGATAGAATATTTTTAAAATTTATCCTTGCAGTATTTTCTAGTGATGTCATCTATTTCTATGCATATTAAACATCATACTTTGCATGCAATTTAATCATGGTAGATCATTCCATACCCTTGTCACAAAGCTAGGTTGGAAAACTTGGATAGCATGAAGGCATGGATAACATCTATGTTTAAATTAAAATCTTTAGTTTCTCTAGGCTTGTTGAATTCTTTCTGAAAGATTATGATATATTAGGCAACAACTACATTTACTTCAAAGTTGTTTACAATCTTGGCATTTAAGCTAAAAGTTTTTGCCTCACCTTCCTTGAACTATTTCTTTAAAATTTAAGCTTCTTTAAAACCCTAGCTTAATTAAAACAAGTGTTACTTCCTAACCTTGTTTGCAGAATGTGGCTTCCTTCTCTTACTTTTCTATAGGCAACACATACTTGGAACGAATCAAGTTCACTCCATACCTACTAGCATTATATTGTTCATGGCTTGTTTTTTGTGATCTATTGTTGTAAGACTTGATATTTGATCATATTCTTTGTTACATTATGTGCAGGAAGTTCATTGAACCCATGGCTTGCTTTCGATGTCTTGTAATTTGTTATAAGTTATACATTGATATTTTTGTGTATAATTCTGACATTTTGTTTTGTTTTAAATAACAAGCCCTAAAGATGCCATGGAGGATGATGTGGAGCTTGTACAATATGGTATTGATGTTGTTGTTGGTTGATTTGCAACAAAGATTGAGAGGAAGAAGAGGTTGTCGATGACCCCAAATAAACCAGGTACAGACCCCATTCCACACCCATTAAACAACTTTGTTCCACCATCAAATATTGCAAGGTTGTGGCAATGTAGTCACCAACTGGACATGGATACAACTAGTTTAGATGCGACCCCCACCATGGGTAATGACACAATTAGGAGGTGCACAATATCATGGGCCATGGATACAAGTATCAAAAAATAACCCAAAACAGTTTGTGGGGCAAACAAGTGGACCCTTGACACAATCAGAAGCTTCACCCTTAATGAAGCTAGAAAGTGTTACAAGAGCAATGCAACGAACAATAAAGAAAGACAGTGATGTTGCAATTGAAGCTAGGTAAAAAATTAGCCAAAAACCCCACAAGATTAAGGTCATGGTAGGGGGTGACATAGATGGAGGATGTACTAGTAAAAACGTTTGA
>Ga0209611_10008227_pt1 | contig 16406 bp, 10 predicted proteins | sample S1TSphgellanicum_3_FD_187693 | JGI IMG/M metagenome (GOLD analysis project Ga0209611, IMG submission 187693) | Host-associated microbial communities from peat moss isolated from Minnesota, USA - S1T2_Fc - Sphagnum magellanicum MG (SPAdes) (version 2) | ecosystem: Host-associated > Plants > Peat...
ACTGTGTGGCCTTGCCATTTACATTAAAAAAATTTAAGTATCTTAAAGGCAAAAGAAGCATTATGGAAACTCAAATACTTCATCATGCAAAAATATTATCTTCAAAAAATCGTCTAAAAGAAACCAACATCCTTTTAAAGATATTATAACTCTGTAACTAATGAAAAATTATTTTCTTTCATCAAGCCAAAATATCATCTTTCAAAAATCCTGATATAAAAATTAAACCTATTATTATTATTACTTAAGGGCCTATAAAAATCCCTTAAGCTACCATACTCTATAATGAATCTAAACACAATATCCTTGCCTTGTATAGATAATAGTAGGTAAGTAAGTAGGGAACGTTCATTGTTTCTATGTAAGTAGTAGGTAGGTAAATAGGCAAAGAATGTTGAACGTTCCTATGTAAGTAGTAGTAGTAATAGGTAGGTAAATAGGTAAAACACTTACTTGATGGTTACTAAGTAAGTAGATGCATGTGGATGGTTAGTTCATAGTTAACGATGATAGTTAGTTATTGAATAGGAAAAATTACGATGAAAACGTAAATTTTTTGACAAGTATTTTTAAAGTATTTCTTGTCGTTGTTGTTGACGTAGGTATTTGCAGAATGGATGTAAGCATGTGTACCATTCATCTTGCATGGTGTCCAGGCAGGTGCTGATTCACCCTGGGCCGAATCTCTCTCCAATTTTGTAATGGAGAATTGGGTGCAAAACCCACATTACCAAACAAAACAAAGAAGAAGAAGAAGAAGAAGAAGAGAAGAAAACAACACAACACCACCACCACCACCATCACCACCACAACAACAACAACAACAACTGACAACAATCAAGCAAGTTGCAGCTGCATTTTTTGGGTTGTGTTTTCAGCCCATGGGAACTGAATGAAGAAGCACCCGCAACCCCAACTGGCAAGAATCTATCACACAGGCTTACTGACTTACTTGTTTGTTTTTGTTTTTGTTTTGTTTGGTGTTCTGTGTGTTTTCAAACTCATGAGAACTCAACAAGTGCTACAGAAGCTTTGAAGATTGCAACCAACCAGAATCTGCCAAGACTTGGATGGGGGCGGGGGAGGTGTAATAAGCTCATGATCAATCTTGGTTTTCTGTGTGTTTTCAAACTCATGAGAACTCAACAAGTGCTACAGAAGCTTTGAAGATTGCAACCAACCAGAATCTGCCAAGACTTGGATGGCGGGGAGGGGGAGGTGTAAGCTCATGATCAATCAATGTAATGGGGGTGGTGGTGGTGGTCCTTTGCAGCTTTGCTTGATCAGCAGCAGCCAGCAGCAGCAGTTGTGAGAGATTATGGACCTTTTTTCTGACATGATGATGTCCAAAGTAACCTGCCTGCACTCTTTTGTTGGCAGGGCAAGGATGAAATTTTTTGTGTTTAGATTCATTCTAGAGTTTAGTAGCTTAAGGGAATTTTTATAGGCCCCTAGGTAATAATAATAATTAATAATAATAATAATAATAATTGGTCTATTTATTTTTATATCAGGATTTTTGAAAGGTGATACATTTTGGCTTGTGTTGAAACTTGAGAAATTTAGTTACAGAGTTATATAATAATATCTTGAAGGAATTTTGGTTTCTTTCTTTTAGAGGATTTTTATTTTTATTTTTATTTTTTTGGTGGAAGATTAGGTATATTTTTGCATTGGTGAAATATTTTTGAGTTTTGTTCATAATTCTTCTTTTGCCTTAAGATACTTAAATTTTTTAATGTAAAATGGCAAGGCCACAATGTGACACACTCCTTGTTGTTGTTGTTGTTGTTGTTGCAGGAGTTTCTCTCTACTACACAGACAAATTTAATTTTAAAAATTTTAAAAATTGTGTTTTTTTTTTTTGTTTTTTGTTTGTTTGTTTGTTTGTTTGTTTGTTTGTTTTTTTAATTTTAAATTTTTTTTTGGGTTTGATCAGATGTCAGTTTTTATTCTATGAATGCTAACAAACAAACCAACAAAGAAAGAAGGAAAGAAAGACAGAGCTGACAAACACACTCTTTTTGACTGGCATCCAGAATGCAGAAGAACTAGAACTAGTAGGCAAGGCTAAAAGAAGGGTTTGGGACTTGACATAGTGTGAATCCAGCCAGCAGCTAATGTTGCAAAAAATATGTATGAATGTACTACATACATGGAATCTGATGCTTGAATCATCATGATTATGAACAAGAATTTTTTTTTTCAAATTTCCATTCAACAAAAGGATGTGATAATCACATAGTTAACTTCTATACATGCATGCATGCATGCATGAGAACTCTAATGAATTTTTTTAGGTTGCTTCTAACCATGGTTAACAATCCTGACCTTTTTTCAGGTTGCTTCTAACCATGGTAAAAATCCTGAACCTTTTTTTTTCTTTGCTTCTAACCATGGTTAACAATCCTGACCTTTTTTCAGGTTGCTTCTAACCATGGTAAAAATCCTGAATTTTCTTTTTACGTTGCTCCTAATCATGGTAAAAATGCTGAATTTTGTTTCGTTGCTTCTAACCCACATGTGGTAACCATCCTGAATTTTCTGCAAGTTGCTTCTAACCATGGTAAAAATTCCTGAATTTTCTTCGGTTGCTTCTAACCATGGTAACAATCTTGAATTTCTTAGGTTGCTTCTAACCATGGTAAAAATCCTGAATTTTCTTAGGTTGCTTTTAACCATGGTAAATATCCAATCCTAAGATTAAATCTGTGTCAAAATCTAACATTTTTTTGAGTTGAATATGGCCATGCACTTTCTTTTTTTTAGTGTAATTGTAAGTAGCCTTACATAGCGTAATCGGCTTGTGGGGTTTTTACAAAGCATATTGCCCTTGGAGGTGAGAATTATGTTTCTTTTTTAAATTCACACCATCATTTCACCCCATTTTTCTTGTGATAACTGGCAAGTATTTGGTTTTAGATTTTCCAAACCCTAAAATAATTGGTAGCTTGGAATTGGTGGGTTAGGGCTGATTGACCAAAAAGAGGTGTTGTCAACCTTACTATGCAAATGGATCCTAAAAGCTTTGGAGCCAAATGGTTTGAAACTAAAGACTTTGCTTAGGTGCAAATTGGCTCAATGTATGCCTTCTCAGCATAAGAAATGGGCTGTTAGCCTCAATCAAGCATTAGTAAGAGGCCATGTCTCCTCCCCATTTGGATCTACAATGTGGGTTCAAATGATGAAAGCTTGGAAATGTATGGTAGACAAGCTATAAATTTAATCCATTTTTGTAGGCCAAGTCCATCAAAAGAATTAGTCTATGGTGGGGTTCCTCCTTTAAAGGTTGTGAGTTCAATATTTCCATTTCAAGAACCAAAAAATTGCATAAGACGAAACTAAGGAAAATAAGTGATTTTATGGAATTGAGAAGACACATGTTTTGTGCTCTTGGGAGGTGATATGGACTAGTTCAAGCTTGGAGAAGGTGAATAGTGTAGTTGGCAAAGGATTTTAAAGAGCAATCCCATCATGTTGGAATGAAGAGTTCATTAACCTTACCATGGGCTAGTGGTGAATAATGGCAATGAATTAATTCACTAAAAAGAGTTAGGTTTGCTCTCAATTGGGGTTGAAAAGCTTAGAATTGAAGATGGTATTTTGGGTGGTTCAAAGACCTTGAGTATGACTTAGGATTATGGAGATGAAATGGCCATGAGGAGATGATGAAATATAATGCAAAGTAGGGGAGAAGGAAGGAGCTCAAGCCAAGAAGACAATTCATAAAAAAAAGTACATGATATGTGGAAAAAAGACTCCCATCAAACTTTTAGATGAAGTGGAAGGACATATGGGTGAAACACAAAGCCAAGAAGGAAGCTAGCTTCCTTTGATTGTTATGGTACCAAGCTTTTGCTACCAACTCCTAGAATGGAAAATAGATCAAACCATCCCAATGGACTACCCCTCATGTGACTTCACAACCTTGAAAATTACAACTAGTACCCATAGATCTTAGTAATGCCACATGCAAGGATGGCATGGGAGACAACCTTCACAATTTTGTACTAACTAAAGGCACCTCCCACATCAATTGTACGTTAAAATCACTAAGTTTAAAACAATGTATATTTAGCAAGAGGCTACATATTAACATAAAAAGTTTTAGTTATCTTTGGTTTTTGATTTGGTGCATATGGTTAAAGAAAAAAGACTTAGCATTCGATGATAATGGCTGTCACTACTCCAAGCTTAAAAACATAATTATGTGAGAAGACTTGGAATTGTTGGATATTACGAAAATGATTAAAAGACATTTAGAAGGCGAACACAAACTGCTAAAGTTGTTTGACAAAGTTTGGTGCCCCCATTAAACCATTTGTGTGTGGGATGGGTTGAAGTTTAGGTAGCATTATCAACCACTTGGAACTATGGTAGTTTTATTTCAGAGTGACTAGGGGTTGAGTTCCTTTGCTCTCCTTGTATTAGCTCCCTTTTAATAATGGATTTTTCCATTTGTGCCCAAAAATAAATTGGAAATGGTGTCTTTCATGGGAGAACACGCCAAAACCCACATTTGAGCAATGATGGTTAATCAAATAATGGTTATTTGTTTATTCTTAATTATTGATATTCATGATTATATATCAATTCCAATTTTTTAATTTTTTGAGACCATAGTTATGAAATCAAATAATTGCCCAAAAAATCAAAGAGGATTTTGATGCCATTTTTAGTACCCTCTCAACATTGGTAAACACCACATGGCATTTTTTCAACTCTACTTTCAATTTTAAAAGTTACCAATATGGACAACATTGTCGCATGCACAAAAGAATCCAATTCATTATGCTACATACATTAACCTTCTATCCAAAAAAAGATCGAAACAATCTTTTCTAATGTGATAAAAAATCACACTTTTGTGAAATGTTGAAGGGCAATGTGAAAGGCCTTGATTTGTTTTAGCCATTGAAATTCATCTTTTGCTAGATCCAACCATTAGGAAGGGAAGGTGGCAAGAAAAAACTCAAATAGATAACTTGGATCCATTACCACTTTTGATAATAACCATGATCATATATTTGCTCTTGGCGATCAAAATGACAAACTCAATCATCAACTCACATTGGATTTCATCACGATTGTCATCACCTCCATTGTAACATGGCAAATGCGATTGCCATCAAAAGTCAATAATGAAAAATATTTCATTGTTAGATGCATTTCATCTCCTCGCATTTTGTCACCATCCTTTTCATCTACCACTATGCCATATTGCCACCTTTGAATTCCATTGTCCAAAGTTTGTTTCAAGTTTTCATATGTTTGTAATAAATTAGTAATAAGTATTTCAAATTTCAAAGTCCTTGCCTTCAAAGTGTAATTGGGTTGTGATTTATGTTACAATAATGTCCAAACTTCATTTGTGTTTTTGGCAACCCCATGTGCATTTTATGCATTGAAATCACAACTTACACAATGTGCATTCTAATTTGCTCAAGCCTTTGATCACTTGGATCAATGGGCATAGACTTTATTAATGTAGTTTGGTGGCAAGATTGCAAGTTGTAGCTTAGCAAATTATGAAATTTATTGCAACCTTAACTTGGGGTTTGTGACCAAGGTTGGGATACAACAAAATGGAAATGGGCCTGTCAATGCAATGTTATGTGAACTAAAATGGTTATTATGGTGGCATATTTTGTGATGCACAAGTTATTTTATTTACGTCAATCACTCTTTTTATATATATGTGTAAATTAACTCACCTTGAATTCATGTAATGAATTCATTTGATTTCATCCTAGAGTTCCCACAATTTCTTTCTTTGTGGTAATTAGGGAACGTGTCTTGGGTTTGCATTTTATTGTAAACTAAAAATTGACAAGTTTTTTACCCTTCATATTATTTGACAAACCTAGGGGTGCATTAAAATCTAAGTGGATCTTTTCACACTTTGAACAAACTATGAGGTTGGTTACTAATAATCATTATGTGCATCAAATTTTGAATGCAAAAATAATGTTCAATATATGTGCACACATAAGTTGAAAGTTCAGAACAAAATTGAATATAGCCTTGACGTATGTTTCATTTGCCAATTTCCATTTATAATGCAAAATTTTCATTTCAATTTTAATGACACATTTTTTACTAAAGGAGTTGATGATTTAAAATAAAGTTCACATTGTTGTTATCCTCCATTATTTCTTAAAGCACCTTGCATCCTTTCAAACCTCCTTTGAATTTCAAGTACACATTTTTCCATTTTTGTGTGTATGTGCCAAATTTTTGGATCTATGCCTCTTGATCTTGATCTTCCAATAAGGACTTATCAGTGGTGTAAATTGTAGTCAATCACCCAAGTACCTCTACCTCAAGAAGAGGGAAGATTAATTATTCACGTTTTTTGAGCATTCAATTCTAGTATTCATTATGCCAAAAATGTTTTTTCATGAATAGTCTTATACAACTATTAATTGTCATTTAACCCTAACACCATTGGTGGTGAATAGCTTAACAATGCACCTTTTGTAAAACCGACCTAGAAAGAAAAGAAAATAAAATAAATTTAACATGTTTTCAAACATGAATGGCCTACTAAGTTCCCATGGGTTGAGCTTGTTACAAATCTTGAAAGGATAAACAATGAAAGCATTAGTAATACTATTTAATAATGCTTTTAGGCACTTTAATTTCATTATAATTATTTCAAACTTATTAAAGTCCCATTATAATATATATAACATTGTTGTATAAAACTCATGCCACACTTGGTGTTTAAAGCATAGTTTGTAACATTGTACTTATATTAACCTATGCTCCATTTAGCATTTTGTCATCATGAAACTAACATCATCACTTTAAATTTTAACAAAATTTCAACATTGAGTCCACATCAAACATTGACTATTAGGCACCATTTCAATTTCAATAGTAAAGTTGTGAATGTTAAACATTTCCTTCTTCCTTTTGGTTGTAGTTTTTCTTAAACTTTCTTGTGATGACATGCTACATGTAGGTGATCATTTGGAGTGAAATGTGTTGTTGTTGCGTGCTACCTTTAGGTGTTTGTTTTTTGAGATTCATTGTTGTTGTTGCGTGCTACCTTTAGGTGTTTGTTTTTTGAGCTTCATTATTGTTTTGCTATTTCCTTTTAGTACGCATTTCAAATTTTTGTTTTGTTTTCATGTGTTAAAGAAGATAGTTGTTGTCATGTGTTGTTATTTTTTTATTGTTGTGGCATGTTGTGCACATGTGTTCTCTTTGAGTGAAATGTGTTATAGTTATTGTTGCATGCTATTTTTAGGTATTTCAAATTGTGGTACTATTTCACATGCTTCTTTTAGGTATGCATTGAAACTCCATTTGCTACTTCCTTTTGGTATGCAATTCAAACTCCATTTATATTGTGTGCTAAACAACTCCATTGTCATTGTTGGTTTTGATTCCACATATCCTGTAGAACTTCTTTTTTTATTGTAATTTTTTTGTTGTGTTTGCATTGCATATGTGGGTATAAACTTTACAGCTTCATAATGGTTCTTGTTCATTAGCTCTACATTGAAAGAGTTTTGTTGTGAAAAATTGCAATTGCATTCCATCATTTGGGTTACCAAACTTTACGATTACAACTATTGTTTAAGGGTTGGAAGAGCAAATAGGAACCACATTGACTACATTGGCCTTCTTGCACAATTTGCAAGTATGTATGCATGTGTGTATGTACATGAGTTTGTTGTTTGTGCCAATGGAAAACCTTTGTGTGACATACATTTGTTTTCAATCTCAATGTTTTTTTTATCACAAATGTTCTTTTGTTTATGTAAGTTTCACCATGTTTAATTATCATGGACTAATATCAATGGTCATTGGTGATTGGTGGTTTTGTCATTTTGGTTCAAGCTTTGTAGTAATTATGTACAATGTCCCCATCAAGTCACCCTATGTTGTTAGCTACAATTCTATCATTGTACATGGAATTGTATCTGAAATTTGATTTCATACCAACATTTATTTCAATATATGATTACATGATGTCATGTAGTTTGTTAACATTTGGTGAGGAGTTGGGACATTGGGTGAAATTGTATTCAATGACATGGTTTAGTCATTTTTTGCTGATAAAATATGATAATAAGAGTTGGAATGAACAATTTCGAATGCCAAAAAATACATTTATGGACATTTGTATCCATGCGAAACATATGATTTCAAATTAAGGTACAAAGTATAAAAAGGAAATCCTCATTCTAATTTGATTTTCACATGTGACCAATAAGTTTGCACAAGGTGTAAACATCTTAACTTGTACTCAAGTGTTTACTATTGGGTGTTTTATTCTAGTGATAATGGTAATCAACATAACGTTCAGAAAATTCATAAATTAACTTGTGGGTAATAAGATGTAAATTGTCATGTTGGATTTCAAAAATTGGTGTGGAATGCTTAGTATGATGGGCTTTATAAATGAAAACCATAATTGTATAACAAAACCAATTAGTGTTTTTTTGAAGGATTATTATTATCGAAAGACAAGGGTTTGTAACATTATAGTTCATGCAATGGTTGACAATTAGAAAAGGTTCCTAAATGTTTTCGTAAGGTTGCTTGGGATTGTGAATGATTCATGTGTGTTGAACAAGTTTAAGTTGTATCAATATGCAATACATGCGAGGCTTTTTGACATGGTTGTTTGGTCAAAAGACAATTTCCATATGGAGAGCCAAATATATATGGAATGCTTATATATATACTTGACAATAAAGGTTACCCATTGTTTTTTTCAAATGGTTCATGACACCACATAAAAAAAAAGGGAAACAACACTTAATGTTGGAATTGTTGTATGATCGTAAACATAAAAGGGGGAGTGTTGCAACTCTAGCCTTGGGTTCGCGACCAAGGCAAAGGCTTGCAAGAGGGCGAGACAAGAGGGAGACTCGGGAAGCACATCTTATACTCCCGGAAGTGCAAGAGAGTGTGAGAGAATGAACCTTCACACTCCCAAGGCAACTCTCACTTGGGGAGTTGGAGTCCTGAAGGACTTTCGAATTGTCAAGGAGTGATTGCAGGGGTCAAAACCCATTGGATTAAAGAATTATTTATATCATTGAAAAGCTATTGAAACATATATGTCTAAAATGGGCTCGCATCACCCATTTGGACATCTAAAACATAAGTTATGGCCAAAAGAAAGGTCGGGAGTCAAATTGGCAGTTTGACTCCTAACCACTAAAAGTCGGGAATCGACCCAATTTCCTTGCGTGCAGGTGGCATGTGACATACCATTGGAAAGATTTCGATGAGGGCTACAACGTTTCTTTGGACCTCATCTCAATCGAAGGTCTGCACACAAAGTTATGGGCCCCCAAAGTTGCAGGAGTCCCAACTTTGGGAATTTCAGGACTCCCATTTGGGAGTCCCGAGACAAAAGGCCATTTGGATGTGGGCCTTGTGGAGAGGCACATAGTATAATATAAAGGGGAAGGTGGTGGCTTCCCCCAAGTCTGGGCCGTGGTGAATTTTGTGAGTCCAAGTTGCCTGTGGCTTGTTTTAGCACCAAAAGTGTTTTAATTATGCAATAACCACCTTGTGTTAGTTTTGTGCAGGTTTGTGTGAATAATTAATGCTAATCACTCATCCTAGTCCCATCCCGAAACTTTAGCACACCCTTCTACCCTTTCAAAGTGCTTCAAGCCAAGGAGCGTGCCCCGATTCCTTACTCTTCCACTATTTTTAATTTGAACTCACATTTGAGTCCATTAAGGAACCTGGGGTGTGTCAGGGAGATTAGTTGTGGAAAAAACCTTTGAATTAATGAAAGAAATTTTCATATTAAAATTTCAATAAAAAAAATTGCATGTAATTATAATTATGCTTGATATTTTTAGTGTTTATTTCTTGTTACAAAATTTAATACTCAATAGGAAAGAGGTAAATGTTGAAAAACTCATTCAAATGATTGAAATGGAAGTTGTAACACAAGATGCCAATTATGCATTAAATGGATAAAATCATTGTGAAAAAGATGTTTGAATATAATTCAAAAAAAATTCAAAGGAACAACATCACTAGAACTTGGAGACCTACCTTGGTGTTCAATGCAATTAAAAGTTTCTAACAAATCAAAATGGCAAATGCATGAGGTATTCAATTTTGTCTTATTTGAATCTTTTCAATTCAAATGTCTATAATTACAAAACCTTTATTTATTTTAAGTTCATGAGTTCATATCTTCATGTGAAATAATATTCATGTCTTATTGAACTTGGTGTAGGTGTTGTATTGCCATCACATTTTCATAGCAATATTTTATGATTACAAGGCCCATTATTTATGTGATCCCTATGTTTTGTCGAGTTTTATTGATTTCTATGTCTTGGACTTTGAAATACTCTAGATCCTTTTGTAAAATCTTTTTTGTGCTTAAACGTGTTTTTTTTTAATTCATAGATTATCTTCATGGATTTCGTTGATTAATTCAACCAAAGCCACATTACTTCTTTTAATTACTTCTATTAAACATTTGTGGGTGGATGTTGATTTTCTTTTTACACATGTTCTTTCCTCACATGGCAATGAAATTGAATACCATAAGCATTGTTTGCAACTAGTTTTGAATTGCTTGATGCACATTACAATATGGTAATACTTTTAGCTCTTCTTGGATTTGGTTATGTTGCTTATCTTAGCTGTATTGGATTTGAGGTATCAAATTATCTTTTTTCTAAAATGGGATTTGCATTTACATTTGGAAACATGGGTTAAAATGTTGAACTTTGTTGAACTATAGTTGTCCTTGGGGTTTTTAGTTCGATTAAAGGTAAGAAAAATTTGTTGGTTTACCCTACGGATCTTATCCAATTGTGTGAAGATTCAAAGGCATTGCCTCAATTATGCTTTACTTCCAATGTTTCTACATATGATTATATCATGAGTAACAAGAAATCTAATACATATATTTCAACTATTTCTTCATTTATTCAACTTTTCAATGAACTCAAGGTCATTGCATAGCAAAGAATCATGGTAATTGTTGCATGGTACACATTGTCATATGGGTTCATGAAATTTTGTATATGTGGTGTATTGAAACAAGATCTACTACTCATGAACGAGGCAATGAACTCAAAATACACTTTGTTAAAGTCTTGGGGCAAGCATTATTTGTTTTTGTCTTCTATACATATGTCCTAATATTTTTCATTATGTCTTGTTACCATTCATGTAATCATGTATATATTAACTTTTAGTTTCCATACAAAGACCCCCATTTATCCTTGTCCATTGCAATGATGCTCATAATGATCATTGACCATTACAACTTTTGAGATGTGCCTCCATTTTGTAACTAATGTTTCCATGTTGTGCCATGAATCAAAAACTTCCAAGCTAGTTTCATGCTCAATTTTCTTTGCATTGATGAGTGTAATGATTTCAAAATTTTCTTAATTGGCTCTTGGTTTTCTTATTTGATTTCAAAAGATTTGATGAATTTACAACTTTTTATTTCCCTTTACTCTTACAAGATGGACCCAACATCCATGCACTATTTCTAATGAGATTTATGAAATATGTATGGAATGTCAAATCCTTTCATCATTCTTTTTTTTAAAAATTACAAAGGTTTGTTTCAATTTCTTGAAATCTTGTTTCCTTGAATTTTGTTTTGGGTTTATTTATGCACAAAGTAATTGAAACCATAGTTTTAAGGAATTCAAGTTACTTAGGGCACTATTTGTATCACTAATTGTTGAAGCCATTAAACTTGATGTTTGTGTTATTTGTTGAAGGCATTCTACTTTATATTGAACCATTGCAAGTTAATAGTTGATGATGTTATTGGTTGGAGACTCCTAAAAACCAACTAGTGTTCATTGTTGACAAACGACATTTTGGTTCATGTAATGTTGGTTTAATGTTAGGTAGCAACACATGTTTGGATTCTACAATTATTTATCACCCTAATAATTGAGATACCATTATCACTACTACCACGTGTGGTGTGGGCATAAGTACATTAAACATTTTTGACATTAATTGAAATTACCATTTTGAAACATGTAAAATTAGGGCAAAAGCATGGTTAGGTGGTTCAAAAGTGTTGTTTGAGAGTCCATAATCTAGCACTAACGATTTTTTTACAATTTTAACAATTATCAAACCATAAATCCAATAATTATCCCTATGCTTTTAATCATAAATATTAATAAACCAACTTATGAATATTTTTAAACATGCGATTGATCAAAAAATCCATCCAAAAGATTATAATTTTTAATGTGAAATGCACTCTCAAGGATAAAAATTACAACAATCATATCATTTAAGACTTTTAAAAATTAGAAAAATATATATATTATGAAAGTTTCAATGCATTTCACTAATAAATTTTTAAGATGATGATGTTTTATTTTTTATTTTTAATTTTGACACTACTTTGACATATTTTTTGAATCCACATTTTTCATTTTTTCTATGTGATAGATGTAGTGTTGTCATTTCAAAAGTCCATTACAAGTCCATCATCTTTTTAGAATTCATCCAATTTTTTTTTGATAATTCTCATTAAAGTCTATGACAACATAAAATAATTTTAAAAATGACAATTTTAATTTTGAATATGGCTTTAAATTTTATGTTTGTGTGGAATTTGAAAAAATTATAAGTGTGATAGTCCAAATTGTCCACCTATTCATGCTTTCACCCATTAAACATTAGTTACACATGGTGTTAGTTGTTTTATTATGACCTTACCTTTTGGTCTAATGTTAGAATGTACACACAATGCTTCTTCAAACATGTGAATTTTCCATTCTACATTTTCATCATTTAATGGAATGATTCAAAAATTTGTTATGACTTGGAGTTGTAGCATGTTATAAGTAGCTCTAGTTTCACAAGTTGGAACTTTTTCATGAGTCCATGTTTGTGTAATGGATGGACTTCAACATTGATTACAAATTATGTATTGTCTCTTTCATCATTATTGTTCATAGAAATATTAATGTAATTTATTAATTTGTAAGTCCACCTTCCATTATAATTGGCAAAGTTCATTTATGGAACTTTCTTGAACAACATCAAATGTAATATCTACAATAACAAAATCTTCAAGTTTTTTTTGTTGAATTTGAGAGCTTGTATGGCATTAATTTTATTTTTTGTTGTCGACCTTTAAGTTGCTATTGTTGAACACTTTGCACAAAAGAGATTGCAATTTGGGTACAATTGCAAACAACAAGCCAAAAATGATGTCAAATTGTGTTCAAAACTATGTTTTTTTTTCATACATGCCTGAGTGGTGCCACTTTAATGGCATGTTAATTATGGCAAGTTGTGTTTTATGACTACTATGGATGTTGAAAAATCTAAATTGAACTATTGAGTTTTTTGATTTTGGGTTTTGATTTGAGCAAATAAACTTTAAAGTTAAATAGGTGCCCTATCAAACATTATTAATTTCACAAAGGGGCTCTTGATTTTCATGATATACAAAATTTTCAATGTTTAATTTTTGGTAGTAGTAAGGGACTATTAGACACATATTAAAAAAACACTCAAAATATAAGGAATTTATGACTTGATGTTTTTTTTCCAAAAATAAATAAATTTGGGTCTATTTGATGTTTATGAATCTTTTATAACATGTAAATGTGATGCAATGTAAATGGTGTTTAAAACAAAATTGTAATTTGTAATGCAAAAGATTAAAACTCAAAATAGTTCACATGTTTTTGGTATGATTTGAAGTTGTGATCATTTTTCAAAACAAAACACATAAATCTAATGCAAAATCTTATATTAAAAAAATCATATTTATTCAAAAATGATTAATAAAAAAATGTGATATATTGGAGAAACTATAATAAGTAAAAATAAAAAAATAATAATTATAAAAAAGAATTCTAAGATTTTTTGTTTTTTGACAAAAAAACTGTGGTCCTTTTAGACAGAGTAAACATATTGGCTCACTGATTTATGATTTCACCCATCTATTAGTTCCATACGCAAAGCTTTTAGAGTTAAAAGCTTTTGATGAGCAACTTGGAAGGATTGTGGTAACAAATGAAAAAACTTGGATTCATGTGATTTTCATTTGGTTAGGGTGCAATGCAAAATACAAATTGATTAATGGCATGGCTATGGCTTGATGGATGTCCTTATCGCTATAAATCTTTGGACAATTGGCTTATCAACTAATATGGTACCCTAAAAAGCATTATCCTTCATATGTTTGTCCATGAAATCAAAAGAACCATGGTCTTGTAGAGGCATTAGAAAAGAATTACTCATATGTTTTTTTAAAGTAGAAAGAGGCTAATGTTTTAAAAGGAACTCGAATTCATGTGGTTTTCATTAGGTGGGATCAAGGACAAACTCCAGAGTGACACATGGTAAGGCTATGGCTTGATGGAAGTCCATAGTGTTGTAAACCTTTTGTATCAACCTTTGTTTTTGTGCAAAATTTTGACAAAAGAATGTCGCAAATTCAATAATTCTAACTTACACTTAATTTGCACCCCTTAATGTACATGTAACAATTCCAATGCCACCATCATGTACTTCAAAATTTAAACTTCAAAAATTGTCAAGACATAGAGCCATCCTACCAAAATGCAACTTGGGGAAGATTGTCACTTGAAACCACCATGCTTAGATAGCTAAAGGCCAAATGAGCAAAATCAAAGGAACCCAAAAAAAATTTGTTGGAACAATGGCATTCAGCCTTTTGGAAATGATCAAGATCATGGTAATGAGATTTTTCCAATAGTACCAAACTAATGTGAAAAGGGGATTGGGAACATGAATATGTATCTAGACTCTAGAGCTAAGTACATATAGTGCTTTTGGCCAAGTGGGCCATTTTATTTGTCCTTGTGGCCTAGTCAAGTATATATAAAAAGCACCATATATAGTCTTTTAGATCTATCCTTCCATTCTCCATATTCCCTAGTAAGCTATAAGCCTCACCCAATTTACATTACTACTCTTGTCCATTCTTGAGATGATGGTAGTTGTTGGCCTTTGAAATTACCTTTGAAAATTGACTAATGTTCTTTTACTAGTCACTCCTTTGGGAAATAATTGATTATTGTGGTTTTACAAATCACTATTTGAAATTGATTAATATGCTTTTTCCTAATCACTTATTTGAAATTATTTTACGTGCTTTTCTCCTAATTAGTACTTTTTGCAATTGATTAATATGCTTTTTCCTAATCACTCATTTCAAACTAATTAATGTGCTTTTCTCCTAATTACCACTTTGCAATTGATTAATTTTCTTTTTCCTAATCACCCATTTCAAACTAATTAATTGCGCTTTCTCCTAATTACCACTTTGCAATTGATTAATGTGCTTTTTTTCTAATCACCCATTTCAAACTAAGTAATGTGCTTTTTTTCTCCTAATTACCACTTTGCAATTGATTAATGAGCTTTTTTTCTAATCACCCATTTCAAACTAATTAATGTGATTTTTTCTCCTAATTAAAGCTTTGGAATTGATTAATGTGCTTTTTTTCTAATCACCCATTTCAAACTAATTAATGTGCTTTTTTTCTCCTAATTACAGCTTTGGAATTGATTAATGTGCTTTTTTCTAATCACCCATTTCAAACTAATTAATGTGCTTTTTTTTCTCCTAATTACAGCTTTGGAATTGATTAATGTGCTTTTTTTTTTTCTTTATCATCCATTTGAGAGTAATTAATTAAATTTATAAAAACAAAAATTCATCATCCCTTTTCCCTTCGATAATTTAGAGAAAACGGTGAAATGTGATTTTCTCCTTGTCGGCCTTTAGGAGGCACATAGAGATACATGTATGTTAGACTCTCTCTTTCTTTCTTTTTGTGGTGAAAAAAGTTCTCAAAAAGCACACTCAAAGGAAAGGAAAGGAAAGGGGAAGAAGGAAAAAAGGTCACAAAAGGTTAAGGACTTTTCATTGATGGAAAAGCACACTTGTCTAACACCCACTCAGATTTTTTCTTTGAGAGAGAGTGTGTGTGTGTGTGTGTGTGTGTGTGTGTGTGTGTGTGTGGATGTGTTTTTCCATGAATGAATAAAGCATATAAAAGTACCCAAATGCACCGCCGCACCAATTTTATAACATACATGATAAAACCTTTGTTCCACATACAAGAAGAAGAAGAAGAAGAAGCCTTGCTGATGATGAAAGAAGGAAAGTCGAGGAGGCCCAAAAAGAGTTGCAAAAAGAGGAGAATGGATATGATTAGCCTAGCATGTGAAAGAATAGAGGCCCCCCTTTTTCATGATTCTTGTTTTGGACACTACCGAATCCCCCAAAGTTGATAAAAGTACCAACTAAAAAAAAGAGAGAAGAAAAAAAAACCATAATGTAGAAATCTGGAATTTCTTTTTTTTTTAATAAAAAAATTAGGAATTATTAATATTCAATTTATGGGGATTTTTTTGGCAAAAAAAGAAAAAAA
>Ga0209611_10008229_pt1 | contig 16404 bp, 14 predicted proteins | sample S1TSphgellanicum_3_FD_187693 | JGI IMG/M metagenome (GOLD analysis project Ga0209611, IMG submission 187693) | Host-associated microbial communities from peat moss isolated from Minnesota, USA - S1T2_Fc - Sphagnum magellanicum MG (SPAdes) (version 2) | ecosystem: Host-associated > Plants > Peat...
ATGCCATGGGCTAAATAATTTTTAAAAAAAGTTATCTGAGGGATATTGCTGATGGCTAAAAGGATGGAATTAAATTGCAATACTTTTGTCCAGTATCTCAAAAATGTTTTGAGGTTAATCACATATCTTTTTACAATATGCGGGGTATTGCATAAGCCTACCAAAACCTAGAAGGAAATCAATAGCCTAATTGGGGTATTTTGTAAAACACCATGGGCTAAATCATTTTCTGCCTAAACTATCCGAAGGGTGTTACTCATGGCCAAAAGGATAGAATTAAATTGCAATACCCTTATCTAGTATTACAAAAATGTTTTTGGATCAATCACATATCTTTTTACATTATTTGGGGTTGCAATATCCAAAAGATAATTTATTAATGATGTATATTAATTAATGCATGTAATCAAACATTTATTCTATGTAAATTAAAATTTAGGGAATAACATATCAAATAATGCCACTAATGATCACTAATTGTTACACTTCAATTTTTATTCCCTTTGGTATTAAAATATGTATTTTCTTCATCTTTTACTAAACCTAAAACACATGTGAAGTTTATTTGAATAAATGAATGGTTGTTTATGATTCAAAAAATATAAATGGTGCATAATCTATCAATTTTTAGTTTTAAGAAATTTAATTGAAATCATGATATAATTAATCAATTAATATGTGAAATTATATATTATTTACATTTATATAAATATAATATTTGCCTAATTATTTTAACTTGGTAAATTTTTAATTAAACATTATAATTTAAAGTCATTTTCAACATCATAAACGACAATAATCCATTAATGGACCAATGCAAATTGGAATGAAAATATTGCAAAACTAGCCACATTAATGGTATAAGGTTTACTTGAACAAAGTTTGTAAATGTAATTCCAATACCCTCATTATGCTTTCATAATGTCATTAACCATGAAATATATCTAGTTTTTTTTCTCATACTTAATCCATGTTCAATATATCATACCATGTCCATATTATAACAAGTAAACAAAAGTATTGCAAAATTGGTCGCATTGATGGTATTAAGCAAAATGTTGAAGTGTAAATGTAATATGTTCATTACTTTATTGATAAGTTCATTGACCATGAGACATAAAAATAAAGTTTTAAAAATCTCTACTTAATTAAATTGTGTGGATTTATTAAATTTGTTGCATTCTTCATGACACACCCCCAAGCTCTTTAATGGACTCAAATGTGAATCCAAACTAAAAACAGCGGAAAAGTAAGGAGTTGGGGCACGCTCCCTAGCTCGCAACACTTGAAGGGTAGAGGGGCGTGCTGGAGCTCCGGGATGGGGATTAGGGATAAGCATCAACTACTCACACGAACCTGCACAAAACCAACACAAGGTGGTTAGTGCATAATTAGAACATTTTTGGTGCTAGGACGAACCATGGGCAACTCGGACTCACAAGACTCACCACGACCCGAACTTGGGGGAAGCCACCACCTTTCCCCTTATAATATATTTTGTGCCTCTCCACAAGACCCACATCCAAATGGCTTTTTGTTTCGGGACTCCCAAGTGGGAGTCTCGAAATTGTCAAAGTTGGGACTCCCGTGATTTTGGGGCCCCATAACTTTGTGTGCAGACCTTTGATTGAGATAAGGTCTAAAATAAAGTTGTAGCCCTCGTCAAGAGCTTTCCAAGGGTATGTTGCATGCCACTTGCACGCAAGGAAATCAGGGTGATTCCCGATTTTTAATGGTTGGGAATCAAATTGCCAATTTAACTCCCATCCCTTCTTTTGGCCATAACTTGTGTTTTAGATGTCCAAATGAATCATGCGAGCCCATTTTAGACATCTACGTTTCAATAGCTTCCAATCGTATGAAGACTTCTTCGAGCCATTAGGTTTTGACTCTTGCAATCTCTCTCTGAACATTTGGAAGTCCACTGGGATTCCAACTCCCAACGTGGGAGTTCACTTGGGAGTGTGAAGGTTTTTTCCTTCACACTCTTTTGCCTTGGTCGCAAACCCAAGGTTAGGGTTGTAGCACTTCAAAATATAATATCTTTATTTGAAAAATTATGTCAAATTTTTAAACTAAACATTAAATATAATGGAAAGACATTTTCAAACTCATAAACGGACCAATGCAAAATCATTGGTATACATGTACATGAGGGTATTGCAATATTGGCCACATTGATGGTATAAGGTTTTTTTCAACAAAATTATAATGTGTACTTGCAATACTTTCATTATGTTTTACCATCAATGTGACTAACTTGACAATACCTTCATTTGTATCATGGTTTAAGATATTGTCACAATATGGTGCAAGTATTGTATTCCTTTTAAGGTTTAGTAGGGTCATGTAATACCCTTCCACATTTCATGGTGAATGTAAATATCCCAAGACGATGCATGTATTGTATTTAAATTCCATAATTTTGTTCAAGTGGACCTTCTAACATCAATGTGAAAAACTTTGCAATACCCTCATTTTCTTGAATTAATATGTCTAACATCATACAATAAGTATTTTTTTTAAATTATTTTATTTCATGGTTTATAATATTATCGAAAAATGATACAGGTATTGCTTGCATTCCTTCTAGATTTTGATTGGGCAATGTAATACCCCTTTAGGAGCCCATGGTGTTTACAAAAAACCCTAAATAGGGTATTATTTTCCTTCTAGGTTTTGGTATGGCTATGCAATAACTTTTTAGGATTCTTTAGATATGTTATGTAGTCAATGGAATTCTAATATACCTTAATAGGGGTATTGCATGTGCATCAAATAATTTTGCGCATAAGTAATACCCCTCCAATAACCTAGACCAAAATAATTCAATCCATGTTGTTTAGAGAATATCTTCATGAGGGTATTGTTTTCCTTATGCGTTTGAACTTCTTTTTTTTGGGGTAAAGAAAGGTTATTTGGTTTGAGTGTAAGATTATAATCAATTTTTTGATAATTTCATCAAACATACATATAAGAATATGTGAAAATGTATTTTTAACTATTAACACGAGATGTTGTAAAGTGAAAATAAAATGATTTAAATAAAAAAACATGGGTGACATGTGTTACAAAAATGTGCAAAAAATGACCAAGTCCAAAACAACCCCACCCTAAAATGGGGAACATGTCATAATGGTAAATATGTGGTTGCCTCAAAAATAAATTATTATTGTAAATCTTGAGGACCATAACAACACTTTAATCAAAACTAGGATAAACTATGGGCTATCTATATCACTATCGGAGGAGGATGGGATCCCATTGGCCCTTTTGTACCACACTAATTTAACCTCTACATCATGGATATGTCATTGTGTAAATACCCCACAATTGGCCCATGTTGCATCGACAACATTAGCCATAAACACATTTTTAGTGGTACCTCGAACCCTAAAACAAACATGACGATAAATAAGTATTGCATATGAATTATAAAACCTGGAATTCAAATAAAATTAAGTATGGCATTGTTAGAAACTTATCGACCATGAATCATTTTAAAATCATAGTATTACGTAAAGAGGCCAATCTCCTTATGCCGCATTGTCTTATTTGATGCAAACTTCCAATCATGCTCCATTTAAGCGCCTTTGAATGTCTTTGCATACCTTGTTCAAATCGTTTGAATCACAAGTGTAAGGTCATCATCGCACTCCAACTTGGCTTGCACGTTGAAAAGTATGGCCCCCACACCCCATGTAATCATGCCAAGAAGCCAAAGAATGTGGCTAGAGGTTAACCTCACAAGTGTGAAGTTAAACACCTCAAGTGTGTATTGCAAATAAACCTAGAGCTTATCCCATTCCAAAAGTGCATGTTTTTTAGCTCTAATAATAGCCTTTTGCTCATTGTGACGAAATTGGACCAAAAGGTTATTCAAGACCCGTGCATTCATTGTTGCATGATCTTGAACCTTTCGGCCCTGCTCCTTAATAGATGGATGTTTCAACTTGCCCAATTCCGTGATAACATTGTGATGCACCCGTAAATGTTGCATCAAGTTATACTTGGTCATATAGGATGCATCACACCCATCAACACTACAAGCAAATTTAGGCCCATCCTTTGCCCAATGCACACCTTTTATGGCAATTATGGGAGGGGCAACCATATTTGAAACCAAAAAAACATAAACATAAAACCTAATGTCAAAATTAACAATCAAAATGAAAGTTATCCCTACAAAATGAAGGAATTTCATAGGCAAACAAAAGATTAAAACACATGATGAAGGTATTACAAAGATGGATGAAAAATGAAAACACAATATAAAGGTATTGCTTGAACCCGAAATTCAAATTTATAGAAAATAAAGCTAACCCTAAAAGAAAATAGTCACTTGGGAAGCCTTGAGGTATTGCCTATAAAATTAGACCCAAAAAAAATACCCCACCCACCTTCTCACATGGAGAAGGAAGGTGAGGCAAACATTTGAAAACCACAATTAATAAATGTATTGCAACAAACCCCCCCCCCCATCCTCTTTATTTGAAAGGATGAGTGTGCAATTAATTATAATAAGTTTAACATCTATATCCATTTCAACATGAGGTTCCACACTCTTTCACTTTGGCATTGTAGTAGTAGTTATAATTGTTTGCTCCTCTATCATGTTAATTGTTTTCTACAACTCAACTTCCACTCTATTAACATTTGCAACGACAACATTTGCCACAAATGTTACGCAAGCATCAACATGCACTAGTACAAAAGTGGGGTGTGGTTCATTAACTTAAATTAATATGAGATTTAAAAAATGAAATAAGTTCATTACACTTTAATGATTTCACCCTGATTAAAGTTATTTCACTATAATCTCCCTATATAAACATTGTGTTTCACTACTAGCTGACATAATTCACTATTATAATTTATTGTGGTAAATAAGTTTATTTTTATGTTGTTGTTTTAAATACCCTGCGTTACTTTATGATATACCCTATATTATTTAGGCTACTTTAGTTATTTTAACTTATAGCCTAAATTATTATAAGTTATTTTATCTTAAGTATAACAATTTAAAATATAATATAATGACCTAAGGTAAAATAATAAATAGAATAACCAATAATAGCCTATAAAAATAATTTAAAATGGCCTACAATAAAATAACTACTAATAACCTATGATAATATAACCTTGAATATCTAACAATCATTTATAATGAAATAGCCACCAATAGTTGTAATATAACCTAAAATAACAAAAAATAAGCACCAATAAAATAAGCACCAATAGCCACTAATAACCACCAATAGAATAACCATCAATAGTCACCAATAAAATAACCATTGATAACCACAAATAGAATAACCATTGATAACCACCAATAGAATAACCATTGATAACACCAATAGAATAACCATTGATAAACACCAATAGGATAACTATCAATAGCCACCAATAAAATAACCACCAATTGCCTACAATAGAATAACTAATAATAATCACTAATAGCTTATGATAATTTAACCACCAATAACCATTAATAGAATAACCATCAATATTCACTAGTAGAATATCCATTAATAGCCATTAATAAAATATATCCACCAATAGCCACCAACAATAAAATAGCCACAATAACCATTAATAGAATAGTTACCAATATCATTAATACCCACTAATAAAATGACCATTAATAGCCACCAATAGAATAACCAACAATAGCCACTAATATAATATATAGGCAACAATAGCCAGTAGTAGAATAACCAACAATAACCATTAATATAATATATAGGCAACAATAGCCACTAATAGAATAGCCAACAATAATTACTAATAAAATAGTCACAAATTGCCTATGGTAATATAACTTAGAATAACTAATAATAACATAAGGTGAAATAACCTTTAATAACCAAAAGTAACCAACAATAACCTCACATAATTGAAAATAACCTAAGATGAAATAGATTAAAATAATAAAAAATAACTTATAATAGTTGCCTAATTAATTAACTAACAAGTGAAATGACTTAGTAAATTTGTATTTCACTTGAAAGTAACCTTATTTCATTAAGTACTAGTGAACTAATTCATTATTCGTAGCAACTGGTCCCTGTTCACTAGGGGGTTGACTAGTTTCAACATGGTAAAAATATCCAAATTCACTCAAAATCTAGTGAAACCCAAATTGAATTCAGACGCATTTTGGTGTAGTCATGGGCTTTTCTTTATTATTCCATATTCTCATTCAAAGCCTACATTGGTTATCTAATTATCCTTTTTTCCACATCTCCTAAAGCTTATTGATAAGAGGCCAAAATCCTTATCTTATTAGTTTCCATTTACGACAGACAAGGATAACATAAATAAAAAAACAAAAACCACCAACAACAGAAAATAAAAAAGGACCACCACAATGGTAGAAGAAAAAACCAAAACACAAACTTAGAATGACAACCAATAGTGCAACCTCCACTGCTTATTGTCATTTTTGGCACTTGCTTTAAAACATGAAAAGGACACCTCCTCCTTCACACCTCCAAAACCAACAAGGCTTGTCATCCTCCTTCACACTTGCAAAAACAACACAACAACAATGAAAAGCACAATTGTTTGTTGGTATCTTTGGGTGCTTGCTCTAGACCATGAAGACGACGACAAACAACTCCTTGTCGTCATCTTTGGGTGCCCACTCTAGATCATGCAAACGATGATGAACAACTACTTGTCATCATTTTTGGGCACTTGCTCCAAAACATGAAGAGGATGACAACCCAAGCTTATCGTCTTCCTTCACACATGCAAAACCAACAAAACAATGATGAACAAATGCGCTACTCGTTGTTGTCTTTCAGCACCTCCTCCAGATCACGAAGATAATGACAAATAACTGTTCACGGTCGTCTTTGGGCGCTTGTTCCAAAACATGAAGACGACGACAAGTTTGGTTCGTCATCCTCCTTCACACTTACAAAAACCACATGCCAACAATGAGCAACTTTGCTACTCATTGTTGTCTTTTGGCGGTTGTTCCAAAACAAGGTAGCTAAAGACCAAAAAACTAATGAAAAAAAAAAAAGAAAAACTTGATACTTGAACCTCTTGCTTTTAACACATTTGAGTTCGTCTTGTCGTTGCATTCCTAAAGCTCCTCACCTCTCCACATTCCCCAAGCTAGTGAGTGGAAATTGTTGGAACCTAAATTGAAACTCAAAGCTACTCAAGTTATCCTTGGTTCTTGAGCTCTAACAATGGAGGTGAGTGGAAAGCATTGAAAGCTTAATCGAAGCTTAGAGCTACTAAAACTCTCCCTAGTTTTCAAACTCTAGTAATGGAGGTGAATGGAAAGTGCTTAAACCCTAATCGAAGTTCAGAATTACTGAAGCTCTCCTTGGGTCTGGAGTTTTAGCGATGGAAGTTAGTGGGAAAGGAAGTCAGTGGCATGAGGGATGTAGGTGGGTTGGTAGGAGGAAGGGTGGTAGGTCAGTCGAAGGGGGAGGTAGAAGGTTCCCAAAAAAGATTGGGGTCCAGGGTGCGACCAAAAAAAACTTGTCACAAAAGAAAAACATGGAAAAATGGCTAGGAAGAAAAAAAATTTGAAATGAGGAAAAAAAAAACGAGAATAATAAAAAAGGTCCAAAAGGAAAAAATAAAATGATGTTGACCAAGTAGGAAACAATTTCACCCCATCCATGAAATCCCATAACAAGATTTTTTAGATTGTGCATTAGTGGGTGCTAGGTCATTCAAGCCCTTTCACATTACCTACACTATTGTTACTCATAGAATCACATGAACCCATTAGAATAATTGTACTCCTTCACCAAGCCAAATTGTCCCCTTTGCTGGTCTAATGGTGACATTAACCCCAATGGCACAGTTCTTTCATTCATCCCATCAACAAAATTTACTATTTAAGTATTGTAGCACCTAGCATGGTTAGGCACTAATTAATTATCTTTGGAATTGTTGAAACTTTTTAAAAATACATGCCTACCATGTCAAAAATTTGGAAGAAATTTTTAAACACATTAGCTTTAATATAATGGATTTTTTACATAAATATTGTTTTTTTAGTACCAAATCAAAATGACAAAATAACATTAATTAGTAGGCACCTTGCTTCTAAACCAAGTTGGGTACTATGGTACTCACATATCTAACTTTTCATAGTCACACTATTCAACACATCTTTCAATACCACAATTTGAACAAAAGAAAGAGATTTCCACTATGGAATATAATTTGTTGGGTTAATTTGCCTATTTGATTTTACTTGTTCGCCAAGTAGTCAAATCCACATCCACTTCACCAGTTTGTGAAGTCGACTTTATTGAATCATCATGTACACATCATCAAATTGTCAAGTCCACTTTGTTAAATCATTGAACACACATCGTCAAATTGTCAAGTCCACCTTGTTAAGGCACCATTGTAAAAGCAATTCCACTAGTGCTCAATATGTGTGCTTGCAAATTAAAATTAAATTAAGAAAAGTAAAAAATGTTGGTTTGGTTCAACAAAATGGTTTTGAACAACATTTTTGCACATTTTACTAATGATGGTGAATGGAATAACAAAGCCTAACAACTGCCATACAAGAATGTAATAAATGATTTGATAACTACTCCTTGTTTTTGATTGGCCAATCATAATCAATGCTCGCAGTGCTTTATTATTAATAATCTTCCACTTATTTGCAATCGCAATTGTAGCTCTAAGGGTGGAGTCTGAATAAGCCCCACTTTACAGTAAGAATCAAAGCCCACGTTGAACCCAAATCAAACATTCCTATTTGTGAAAAAGTTGAATTTAGTCCCAAAGGTCTTTACACTAGGAGTCAAGGCTAAACTAGAAAAAAAAATTCAATATGCCAAAGGTACCAATAAATGTTGAACATTGTGGCTTCATATTAGCCCCAAGGCTAGAAAAAATATACCATACCATCAAATTTGGGAGGCCAATTTGCAACCCTTGGGGGTCAAGCATTAAACATGCGTAACAAATTAATGTGGCACCAAGTTCAACATGTCTACAATACAATGCCCAATAGGAAGAAAAAAAATTCAAATTTTTTTTATTGTGCTTGCACAATGACTAATGTTGTAAATATCTTTCTTACATATTAATTTCAAAACAAAAAAATGTGATGTATTGGTTAGAATCCTCCTTCAACCCAAAAGTTAAGGGTTTAATCCTTTTCCAAAAAAATTTCCAACAAAAAAAATGGATGAAAAATTCTATAGAACATTTAAATAGTTTTAAAAGTTAGTTACTCTTAGGAAGTAACTTCCCCGAGCAAAAGAATACTAAGTGCCAATCCCAAGCAAGTTCCCCATGGAATAAAAAAAAGTTCCCTAGTGAAAAATACAACTTCTTTGGGGACTAATAAATTTTCCTTGGGGGAAGGGCCCAAGTTCTTTGGGGAAAAAGGCACCTTTCTTGGGGAACAATGTAATTTCCCTAGGGAAAAGCCTATATTTCTCAAAGAAACATGTTTCAAATATTTTTACAATCACAATCTTCTTATTTTTGTTTTTATATAATCTTACAACCTATCATTGGAAAGGTCCCAAGGAAAGCTACAACTTTGTAGGTGGAATACTTCAAAATTGGAAGCATGCATACATTTGAACAATTCCTTCAACGAGCAATTTAAACCGTGTTCCCCCGGGGAACAAATGTGTCCAAAACTTTTAGTGAACACAACTTTTGCATGTGAGTTCTAATTGAAGTGCTTCCAACTACAAAGTTGTAGTTCTCCTTGAGACCTTTCCATGAGAAGTCGCAAGATTATATAAAAACAAAAATGAGAAGATTGTGATTGTTAAAAGATTCAAAACATTTTTTTTGGGGGGAACTTGGGCCTTTCCCCGAGGAAGTTCATTGTTCCTCAGGAAAGCTGGTTGTTCCCTCGAGAATAATCATGTCCCTGAAAAGAAAGAGCTTAAGTTGCCCTAGGTAGCAACTTAAACCTTTTTTTCCCAAAGAACAATCATGTCTTTGAAAATAAATAAATAAAAATTCCCCTAAGAACATGGTTGCTCCTTGAGGCAACTTCAGCCTTGCTCCTTTGCAAACATGGTTGTTCCCTAGGGAATAATTTAAACCTTTTTATTTTGGGATTTTTTTCATCCCTTTTTTGTGGATGAAAAATATAATTCAATAAAATATTCAAACCCAAGAGCTTTGGGCTATAAGGGGGACAATAGCCATTATATTAGTTTTTTTCCTTTCAAAATTATATCTTATATATTAAAGCTACAATGGTGTTTGTCTGTCTATATGTCTGTCTGTCCGGGCAGTGCCTGGAAAAATTTTCCAGGCACTGCCCGGACACAGTGTGCTTTGTAGAAAGGGGGGGGGGGCCCGGGTAAGTTGAGGAATTTCTTGATTTGGGAATTTCGATCTCTGTGACAATTATTACCCAACTGACAGCTTCGAGGACCTGAACCGAGGTGGCCAAAATCCTCGATAAAGGACTTGAATCGAGATTCTCAATACCCGGTCCAAACCTCGAGACGGACCTGAAACGAGGTTCCCAGAAAGAAAACCTGTCGTTGGGGACCTAAAACGAGGTCCTCAGAGAGAAAACCCGTCATTAGGGTCCTGAAACGAGGATGCACTCTTTTACTCACCAACACTGAATTTGTTTTTTTTTTAAAATTAATTTTAAAAATTAAATTATTTCTCTGGGGCCTTGACCTAGACCCTATACACGTGCACTCTTTTACTCACCAACACTGAATTTGTTTTTTTAGGGATTCATAACAGCCGTCTTTGATTTGTTTGGGAGAACGGCTGTTATGAATCCTGAGAACCGACCTGATAACCAACGGGGGTCTATTCCTGTTCTTGGTTTCGGACATATTGAAGAAGAACCGACAACCGAACACAGGTCCGGTTCAGTGTTGGGTGGTGCTTTTGAGTCTTTAAAGAACCATCGATTTAGGTCCTTTAAATATTTCAGACCCTAAGAGCCGCATGCTTCCTGTTCTTTGAAAAAACAGGTTAGGGTAACCGTTGCGGGGGGCCGGGCGAGGTGCCACGGGTGGTTGGAGTGGCGTAGCCACAGGTTGCCCTCACTCGTATATAATTAAAACCATTCCCCATTGTGTAGGTATAGTAAAGAATTTTTTTTTTTTTTCATGTTAGGCATTGTATGATATTATATTATATTATATTATATTATAATTGTGTCAAGCTTGGTGCCGCATTTAACTTGTTGTGTTTATTTAGTGTTTTCCCCCTTGGGGCCAATGTTTCAACATTAATTGATATTTTAACATCAAATTTCTAGCATTTATTAGTAACTTGGGGCCAAAAAACAAGCCAAAAATGCTCAAAGTTGGCCCCCAATTTTTTCAACCCTGACTCTTAATGTAAAGTAGGCTTAAAGTAAATAAATTAAACTTGGATGTGAGAAATATTCTTAGAGGGTCACATATGAACACAATTGGAGATGCTTGTGTGTAACCGAACATGGGGTGACCGGACAACGTTGTCGTTCTGAGCTAGATCCTGATTTTGTTTGCACCAGCACTTGGCTGGCGGCGCATTACTTCTCATCACTAAGGCAATGCATGGTGGCTGCTTTGGTTTGATCATGGAAACTCACCACTTGAGGAGGACGGCACGGGATCACGGCAATAGAGGTACTGGCCTTTATGGTTTGAAGCGGCATGGCGGCGTCGGAATGGGCATTCATGATGGAGGTGAGTGGCAATTGAAGGGGAGATCCTGGAAGATGGACTGGGAGGAAGTCTTGGGAGGAAGGCAGGAGAGTTTTGGGAGGAGAGAGAGGAATTTTTCGGTAGAGGAGCTCAGAGTTTCGTGGTTAGTTTTACTGATTTTTCTTCCGCTGCGTTAGAAACTAGGAAAGAGCTAGCTCCTGAGTTTGAAAAGAATCGAATCAAGTAAGGAATGAGGTTGTAGAACATAGCAGTTTTGGGAGGAGTGAAGGAGATCAACAGATTTGAGTGGTCTATTTCTGGAGGAGAGCGTGATCGTAGACAGATAGATGTCGGACCTTTGTTTGAGATCATGGGAGTTTGGACGTTTGTGTTGGCGGAGACTTTTTGTATGAGTCTGAATTATGAAATTCCATCCTGGGAGCTCTATGCAGGGTTTGTGTTTGCAGGAGGCTCGGATGAGTCTGGGTCAGTGAAAGTTGTTGTGCATGCTCTGTTGATGAGTGAATGCTCAATGCTAGATCAGTCACAAGCAATGCAGTAGAGGCAGAGGAGTCTGGTTGTTGTCTGGTCCCTCTCTTTTTGGTATCAGAGCTGGTTAGATCCAGAGAGTTTCGGTGTAACTCTGGGAATCCAGTTGTTATGGTAGTCAGGGAAATATGTCCTCCACTGGTACAGATGATATAGAGGTGGAAGAACTAGTGCGGGAGACTCGTGAGCAAGGAATTATTAGAAGGTTCGACTACTACACCGCTCGGGGTGTAGTGCCACCGAGGGGGGTCGTGGTTTTGCGTTCCTTGGGTTTTGGCGTAGTGACTATTGTAGGAATAGATCCCGATCAGGCCAGAGTAGGAGATATAGCCATCGAAATAACTCACAATGGTTTTTACACCCGAGCTGAGGTCTGGGTGAAGGTGAGCAATGGAACCAAAGGATGGGTGTCCATCTCGCAATTTCAGGCGCAATACCACTACACCACCTACCTTGTGTAGAGTGATGCCACAGTTTGCTGAGAGGTAGCGCACTGTACCTAGATTAGGAGACATTTGGATCCCCAAGTCCACTCCCTCATCTAACCATTTTCCTCGATTGTACATACCCGGCGTGGAGGACCTGTTCTAGGTTGGAGATCACCTAATCCGTGTGGAGCATTCCGGAACAAGGTCTCGTCTCATAAGCTGGCGGGTTTGGCTTGATTCGTCATCGAAGTGGCAATTCCAGCTGGAATCCACAGATGAGCAATGTTTCTCCATTATCCCATCAGATTTTGAACCTTTGGCACCTATAGCTGAGGGCGCTCAGTCTGAGTTCAATCAATGATTTAAGCAAACTTTGTTCTTTAAAAAAGTTAGAATCGTGGCAGGAGCCAAGAGGCTGATCAATTTTGTTTTTGTGTATTGAAGGTCTCTGAGTTGTGAGGAGTGTTGCACCTTGCTTCTGTTGTTACTGAAATTTTGGAAGATGACTAGTCCCCAGGGCATGGATGAGTTGTTTTGGGGAAGGGATCACAAGGACGTCAATGACTGGGCGGAATGGCTCACAATGGCTGCTGAGGTGCTAAGACATGTCCAACAAGTTGCATCCTTGCCATTATTTGTTGTGTAGATGTGATTATTAAACCAAACCTTTTATAACCTAGAGGATGCACCCGAAATCCTATTATGAAATTATTGTGGAAACATTCGTTGGCATCCTTAATTCTACTAACAGACCACGTTTGATTAAACCTGGTTCTCGCTCCTTTTCAATGATCTTTTGAACTGTGCATTTGGCTGGGGTAAGTGTATCTTGAAACCTTTTTGATATTTTCTCCTCCTTTTTTGCTTTGAGTTACCTAACTTTGTCCACAACCTCTTTGTCCATTACTTTTTGCTTGAGCACAACTAAGTATTAATCAAATGTCATGTCATGTGAGTTAAAGTAGTCTACTAATGGTTCCTTCCCAAAAAATTTCCTTGTTGGCAATCGTGGCAAAAATAACAAGTTTGCTAATGCAAGAACTTGTTGGGTTTAGTATGAGACATTTAAGTCATTTGATTCAAAACAAAAATATTTTAAATTCATAATTAACTCATGGTTGGTTGTTGGGGTGGTAGGGCTACATGGCATTTTTACATTGTAATGAGGTGTGGGTGAAGAGGGCCATTCAACTTTGGTGTGAGTTACTATAATTACTCCTTGAAAAGCTCTTATAATATTCAATAACTATGTGGCAGCTTCAGCTTCATCCTCACTATCACTGGTTTGCATTGTTGTATTTGAATGGTATGAATTTCTAGGATCCCTTTCCTTTACTGTAATGAAACTTCACTTGGACCAAATTTTTTGGCCATGGTAGTAGAATTCAATGGCCAAATTCTATAAAACCTAAACCCAGACTTCAGTTTTTATTTTTTCAAAGATTGTTGCAAAGCTTTGTCCATCCATTTTGCCAAGGTGATTTTGTTTGGTTCTAAAAAATATTTTTTGCCATGGTGCCATCCTAGTCCTTTCTGAATGCAATTTTAAATGGTTTGAAACAAGTCACATCCAAGGGTTGGAACGTGTATGAAATGTGAGAAGGTAAGGTGACCATGATTAGTCCAAATTCTATAGCTTGTTCAAGTCTTTCTATTGTGAAATGTGATCCATGGCCATCTAGAATCAAAAGGTGACAATTTTGTTGAAAAATCCCCCTTGGTATAGATATGCAAAAGAAAATAAACCACTGATTGAAAAAATATGCAATCATCCAAACATTCTTTTGCATGACCATGCATGATCTTGGTTTGCATAGCTTTATGTATTCTTCTCTCATTTGTGAACCTCTAAAGATGTAAAAGGTAGGTAATGCTACCCTACTACATTAACAACAAAGTTAACAGTTAGCCATTCTCAAGAGTTAATGATGGTGTTGTAAACTTTTCGTGAACTGCACCTAGCCAAAACTTGGGCATTAGATTATCACCTTGCTTGAATCCTTGTTTCATCTTAATTCCAAATGTGGTTTGGTGGGTATTTATGATGTGTGTATAGGTATTTTAGGTTTTGGTAAAAGGCATGGCATGTTGCACTTGTCAACCCTTTAGCCTTATAAACTTCCAATCCTTTTACAAGATGTATATTGATTGCTAGATGGTGTTTTTTGAACTAGTACCACCAACCACTTTTTAAAACATCATTTCGAAAGGTGTCGATTTGGTTTGTGTAACTTCAGCTACCTTCAATTTCAGTTGCTGCAAGGTGATAGATAAACCAACATTTTGCATGTTCAAAACCCAACTAACTATTGCTCCATCCTCTATTTTTATTAACACACCTTGATGACCATTTTTTTGCTTTTAGTTCTCCCATTGAAGTGATATGAGAGTGAGGTAAAAGGGACGTTCCAATACATGCTAGTTTTTTCAAAGAGGTGTGTCCCTCTCAACTCCATCCATGGTATCTTCTAGTTGTTTGTCTATCCATTTGCCTTTACTTGTTGTAGTAAGCAATTTACTTTTTTTTTGTTGTGGCAAGATGGGGGCACTGATCTTGTGTTGTTGATATGGCTATTGTGGCAGGTTGAAGTTGTTGTTGGTCTTCTATTGCTAGGGTTCCAAGTCAGGGCTAATGGTTATCTTGATTTTCATAACTTTGATTAAAAACCCCATTTTGACGTTTTCTTGGCACATTGAGATGTGTTGATGAACAATTTACAAGTGGTCCACGTCACATATGTTGTGGTATGGGCTACAAGGCTTTCTCTCTTGTTGGTCTTCTCATCTCAGCCCTATTCCTTTTAAGCCCAACCTCCAAGCAATTGGGGGTGTCATGTCAGGTCTTACTAAAGGTGTAAACCAAATTTTTTTGTATGATGACTAAAAGATTAGAAAGTGTGTCAAATTTGGATAGTGATTAAGTGCATATGTTTCCACTTCTTCACAAGAAACAAATCATTCATACCATTCAACAAAGTCTTTCCAATTTAATGTGACATCAATTGTTGGTGTGTAGGTAGTGGGAATGTATTTCAAAGTGCATCTTGATGGAAGAGAAGCAGACCTACAACTTGTGCTACTTCTAGAATGTGATGAAAATTGTAAGATTGCTACTTGGTGAACTCAATGATAATATAAGTATTGTGAGTATTTGTTTGTGTATTCTTGCACCAACTTTGGCATGCCACTTAGATTTGCCTTTTTTAACATTATTCATAGATTTTGCAATTTAAATTCTACTTCTTGTTTGATCCCAAATGTAGTAAGATTTTTTATTTTCTCCTTAATCTCAATTTCAACACAAACTGTCTCTTCTACCTCTTTCCTTAACTTAAATACAATAGAGACTATACCATTTACTTCCTTCTTGACTTCAATTGCAACCAAATTTAAGTTTACTTTCTTATTGATCCTACCTTGTAATCTTTCGAAGAATGATTGAAACTTTTGCAATGATCTTGTTGCTATATCTAACATATTTAGAATTATAATGTTTTTACTATAAGAATTCCAAGTTAAGAATATCTTTTGTTCCTACCAAGTGGTTTTTGGTGGGAAAATCTTGCATTCATTTCCTTGGTTCTTGTTCTTTGGTATCCAAAGCTAGCTCTTAATGGGTTGATTGAACTATTTGTGGTTTTGGTGTCTAGCTCAAATTTGTGGCAATTTATCTAGGAACAATTAGACAAGGGCTCAATTTTGTGTTCTTGGATGTTGTTTTTTATACACAAAATGTCTCATTTCTAAGCACTTGATTAAAATTTTATGTGATAAAAGCCTCAAATTTGTAGTCATCTCCT
>Ga0209611_10008231_pt1 | contig 16403 bp, 6 predicted proteins | sample S1TSphgellanicum_3_FD_187693 | JGI IMG/M metagenome (GOLD analysis project Ga0209611, IMG submission 187693) | Host-associated microbial communities from peat moss isolated from Minnesota, USA - S1T2_Fc - Sphagnum magellanicum MG (SPAdes) (version 2) | ecosystem: Host-associated > Plants > Peat...
TTTCTAAACCAAAGTTTTTAAAAGATTAACTTATAATAAAAATAAAGAACTCCAAATACTTGTTTTGCTTTCACATGTTTATTTGATTTGTTGTTTGAGCATTGTTAAGCCATTTATGAAACCCCTTTTCACTATTAGTCATGATATAACTACAATAAAAACATTTTGTTTTTTATCATCAACAACATGTTTGGCAACAACCCAAAGTTTGATGATGAAAATGACAATCCCTTAAAATATGTTTTTGGGGGTCCTTTTATTACATATTGTGTAAATGGAATAAGATTGGTTCCAAGTTTGGTAGTTAGTTGGACGTTGAACTACTTTAAATATTGGAATGGTTTTGCTTTGTTTCCAAGGCTTAGGGGGGTTTAGGGTTGCTCATTTGATGGTGCAAAGACATCTAAACAAAATGAAAAAGGTGTCATGTATTTGTGCTTGTAAAGACTTGATCGCCTTTTGAGATTATATCACTATGAGAAACCTTTTATCATGTAACCATTTCATTTGCGACTACATGTTATCTATCATTTACAACTATGTTTTATCATGTTTACAACTACTCAGTATGCTTTTAAATTTGTTACTATTTTTGTGACTATATATGGTGTAATTACAAAATTACACATCCTTTCATATTGTCGAACTTCTTGAATTTTTCATCCAAAAATAGGGCCCTATGTTCATTTCATTGCAAAATTAATTATAACTTGGTTAGTTCTTATGGTGTGCTTTTACATTTAATGTACATTATGGTATTGTGGACTACACTAAGAATATATTTAGCTTGTATTCAATGTACATTAAGCATATCTTAAGTGTATTTATCATATTTAAGTATATTTAGCTTATATTCATGGTGTATTAAAATATTTAATTTGCATTTAATGTATACTATGCATATATTTGCTCATATTATGGGTATATTGAAATTCAAAATTTTCATTTTGATTTTATATGGTTTGTTTAAAAAATATACCATATCTTATAAGATATGATTAAATAATAGTGGTGAAATAATATTAATATGATATAATCATCATATTAAAAAATCCTATTTATTGATGAATTAGTATTATCAAACTACTTGATTAGTTAATATAAACTATGAAATAATCAATGTTACTTAATTGGTTCATTAAATTTAATTAATATTAACAATATATAATAATTAGTTATTAACACATATTTAATATTTACTTAATGAGTCAATGCGTAAATAGATTGTTATTTAATATTAAATATTAAATTATTTTCACTAATTTCTTAACCATTAAATATTATATATTACTTAATTTACTTAATGTATTCATAAATAACTATTAATCCGAATTAATTTATCTAATTCAGATTATTAATATTACATAATTGATTATTTGAAATAGTTCACCAAAAAATTAGATGAATTAGACTCATTAATTCAATTAATTGATTCAAATAATTACTTTAATTAGTTAATTTAAATAATCAAGTTTGGGAATCGAAGTGAAAGATTATTAAATTTTATTTGAATTCAAATAATCAATCTAAATAATTAAATTTTAGGTTTTGAATTCTTAAAACTAATTATTAATCAATTATTTCAGATAATTGAAATTCAGATATAAAATCAAGTTAATTACTTTGATAATTAATTATCTGAATTGGACTAATTAATTCAAATCATTCATTTAAATAACATGTTCACATATGAAATTATCAAGTAATTACATATTTAATTGTATAATTTATTTTTTAAAACACACACAAAGAGTATGTGGGAGAATGTTTTTCTAATTGTAGCCCAGTTTGCAATGAAGGTGCAACTAAAATATTTAACCTATAGGTTTCGTCGTTGAATCTCATTTTAAAATTTATAGAAAATAGTTATCTTTCTTATGTTCTCACATTAAAATACATGTGCCAGTTTGGGATGAATTCAAAAAAGTTTAACCTTGAAAACAAAAACATAAAATTAAAAAAAAAAACACCTACATTGTTACAGTTTAATTCATTTACCTTTCTACCATCCTACATGCTTACCTACCTAGGGTCCTATTTTTGACTTGGGTAGGTAGGTAGGTAATAGGTATGTATTTTCAAATTTTCAAAAATTCAATGTATTTTCCATGTGGCAACTTTTGATTGTGCCATTTAAAATGAACATTCATAGTAAAAACATTTAAATTGATTTAAAAACGCACAAATTATACATGTCTCACAATATAAGAACATTTTAAATTAACAATCATAATATTAAAAAAATAATTTTGGAAATGCACAAATTATGCCATGTGGCAATTTTTTATTGTGCCACACATCACAATATATGACCATTTAAAATGAACAATCACAATGAAAAAAAATATTTAAAAATATAAAAACGCATAAATTATGCCACATGGCAAAAACTAATTTGGCCACATGTATCAATATTGAAACATCCATATGATTGATGGAGATTAAAAAAATTTATTTCAATTTTCATTACTTGGAACACATAAATTGTGTCATGTGGCAATGTGTAATTGGTTGGTAAGCAAGTTGCACATTATGATAATTAATCACAAAAATTTATACGGTCAAAATATATGATTGATTGTATACCTTATACATGCGCATTGTGTTAATGTCATGCTTAGATCATATTTGCGACTACATGTTCGGTACAACTATACTTATGCAACTAATAAGAAAATTAGTTTTGGAAATCAAATTTATAACTAAATTCTAGTCACAAATTGAAATCACAAATATGGGTTTTTCTACTAATGTATGTGGCCAATATCCAGATCATTTTTTCTTATTAACTTTAATAAATCACAATCAAATGTTTATTTTAAACTATCATAACATTAACCTTCATCACAAACTTCCTAGGGAAAAATAATTATGTAAAAAATTGGGAATTGTTATATAATGTAATTTGGATCAAATGTGATTTTCTTGTTATTTCAACAAATATTTAAATTATATTTTCCTATCATAATATCAACATAAACATAATTATTATTTTAAATAATATAAATTTGAAATCTCCTTGAATGGTAAATTTTTGCATTTGTGTCATGAAAATTATGGTAAAATGACAAACCATTATTCTTTTCATTGTCATAATCATGCAATTAATAAATCAAAACCATTGTTCATTATGTTTATATATTTTCAACAAGCATTTTATCAACAATAAGATAATAAAGTGAAAAACAGACAATAATGATGTGAAATTATTTCCATGAATCAAAAATGATGATTTTTAAAAAATTTTGATTTGGTAAATATAAATAATAGTAAAATTTTTATTAATTCATTTTTACAACATTGTGATCAAATCTTGGGATCGTTATTATCTACTGGTAAGTAATCCAATCACAAGTAATTGGGAAAAGCCCAAACAACCTCCAATCAACGATTGGCGACCTTAAAAGACAAAAACATTGTAACTTCTTTTTCATCAATAATACACAACATTGTTAACTATTATTTATTTGTGAAAAAGTGCTATTCCTTATGGTATGGAAAGTCGTGTCCATCTTGTTTTGCGCTTTGGCTAAAAAAACTTAATAAATAACATAAATCTAATAATTCATTATAATCATATTGAAATTTTGCCTAAGGAAGTTTGTGATGAGTTGAGGTCATGACCAAGGCTAGGGCAAGACAAACAAGAAATGGACCAAGAACAAATTAAAGCAAGAAAAAGGCCTAAAACATTGGGTGAATGAAAAGGAAGCATTCATGTGATTTCTGGGATGTCCCATACCTTGGGGACAAAAATACAAGGGGTAAACTTGGTTCATATTTATAATTTTTCATGCAATGGAAAAGCTTTTAAAATGTAGATATCAAAATTGAGCTCACATTTTCCATTTGAAGCTAAGAGTTATGGTTAAAAGAAAGGCCAATAATCAAAGTGCCAATTTGATTTTTGACCACAAAAACCTAAGAAAAAAGGTCAAATAATATCCAATGGGGATGTTTATCATGGAGTTGGAAAGTTTTTGACAAGAATTACAAGATAATGTGTCACAAATGCAAAACAAGCTTGAACAAAAAAAACACAAGGTGACAAATTCAATACAACAAAAGTCCCAACTTAGAGACGCCCATTTAGGAGTCTTGAAAAAAAATACCATTTGGAAACAACTTGCATAAATAAGAACAAAATATATTATAAGGAGGAAGGTGGTGGCCTCCTCCCAACTCTAGGCCATGCAAATGTTTAGCAAGTCCGTGACCCAAAATTGGTTGCATTTCCACTAACCACCTAAATTGTATGGCTTGTGCATATGACTCATCCATGAAGAGCTTGAGAACGTGTCACACTTTCCCCATCTCAAAGCTCACACATCTCTCTTTGCTTAGTGCACAAAGTCAAGGAATGTGCCCCAAGTCCTTCCTTTTACCTTCTTTTTGTTGTTACCTTTTAGGGATTCAATGGTAAATCTTCTAGGGAAGAACTTAGGAGTGCATCACTTGTCAATTATTCTACTTTCTAGTGCAAAGTTTGTGTGGTCTTTCCATGGGTACAATTTTGCCAAGAATATGGGACATGGTTGATTGAAGAAACCTTACCAATTGCACCTACACTCCATCATCACCTCTTTCAATTAGATGAAAAAAATAACTAATATGTATTCTAAGATATTGTAGAGTTTCCAATGAATAGGATAGAAGAATACTACCACAACATAAATGTAATCAATTAAATTGTAATCATAATGGAAGTTCTCACATTTGTGGAAATTCAAGCCTTTTCATTACAAGCATGTAGTGAAAATTGGCATCCAAATACTAATTGAACACACTTATAAAAGAAAATCATTCCCCATTGTCCATATTTGTAGTGGCCACCTAGTTGTTAAATTTTGGTCAAAAACTACAATTTTGTTTATTAGTTGGAGGTTTATTATACCTTGTTGTCACATATATGATACCTTTGAACACTTCAATGGTTAATTGTCAATAGAAATGACTTTCTTATGACTAAATACTCTTTTATTTAAGCATCATCTCTATGCAAAAACCAAAAATAATAATCTTGAATAGATAGATTAACAAATATGTCATTAAGGAATGAAACTATTTATGTTTGTGATCTATGGTCACTTTGTCAATTTCATTTACCACTTGAAGCTTCATGATTTTTTCGAGATGCTTCATCTCTTTCCTTGGTTTGAGAGCTCTTCCTCTAACCATTGATGATCTATTAGCCTATAAAGAAGACTTTCAAAATGATGAATGTATGATGGCACATCTCTAAAGGTTGTGACCTAATCCATATTCTTTGGTGTGGCAAAAACCTTGATATGAAACGGTAAAAAAAGTGTAGAGTTGTGTGAAGAAAGATACCTAAGCATCTCCAACTCTTCATTGCCCAAGGATAATTTGCCATTTTCATTTTGAAAGGAATGTTTTTCCTGTGGTGGGGACAAATGGTCAAAACTATGACTTTTTTGGATCCAATCATGATATGAACCTTTTGAAGATGCAAGGGTATGGTGCCCTTTGTGGTCCACATAACTTGATTTATTGTGGTGTGAATTCTTAATTGCCAATGAGGCTTGCTTATGGTGCCACTAAAGGTTCTACACCTCTTGTTGTTATGTTATCACAACCCCAATTCATGAATCATTGTTTTTATTTCCACCAAGTGAAAGATGTTTCTTGTTTTTGTCCAAGCACTAAGTCATTGCATCCCAAGGTTAGTACTTGTTTTCCTTCATATATCCATTAGTTCATCATTAGAATATAATAAATCTCAAAATGAGCATTGCCACACCTTCATATGATAATAAACATATTTTTCTATTGCCAATACCTATGTTGTCAATTGTGACCCCACTGCTCAAGCACCTATATAAGAAGATCAACATTGATCATTTTTGCAATGGTGGTGACATCTTGGCCAAACATATTTGTGGCCATGGTTACATGGTTGTATTAGCTTCCACATCACATGGATGGATGTGACTTGTAAGTAAGGAAATTCATTTTATCTAATATCAAGCGACAAGTAGTAGTTGGTATAAGACCTAGAAACACCATATAGTTGTTGATGATATTAAAGAACTATTATAGTATACCCCTAAAACCTAGGTATCTATCTTGCATTAATTCCATGTAGAATAAAATTCAATTTTTAGATTCAAGAAGATAACATTATCATTGTTTGAAATGGAAATATTTGCTCCTCCTAGGTTGTTCTAATTTTTTATATTCATTCCCAAGTTGAAATTGTGATTGTATTAATCATCATCTACTTTTAGACTTCCTTCAAATTGACTTTTATGAACTTGCGATGCTCCTTTCTTTGCATGTGTGTGTAGGTTTAATTGTATGCCTCTCAATTCAAAGGTTGGAAGGTTGAAGCTTGAAAGATTTACACACTACATGATGCACAAACAACATCACATTGCAACAACTAAGTTTACAAGTGCAAAGATTAAAGCAAAAAAGTTAGGGGTTTAAATTAGACAATGCAATTTTTTTAATTGACGACATTTCAATGATGGCTAATCATAATGACCATCTCACCTTGTGGAACATCTTGACTTTCATTTTTTATTTAACTTGAACTAATCAGATGAAGTTGCTCATTAATGAATTTGCTAAACCATGACTCATATTAAGGATTTGAATTTTGGTATTAACATCATAAGGACTATAGAAATGGAAATCTCAATAAAAAAATGCATAAACTAGGAGAAATCCCCCAAAATGCAATTAATGCATTTGCAATTATGTGTAGCTAATCCTCATTTGCAACTTGCTATAATCATTTTTGTAATTATTTTTCACCTTTGATTATTCTTGCAACTATGCCATGACTACATTTGCAATTAATGACTTCTTCATCCTGCACTTTAGAATTGTTTTCATCCATGATTATGCCCATATGTCCCATTAGTTGTAAATAGAACAAAATTTAGTCACATCACTAACGTGTCAAGATAGCCCCTAAAGGTATACATAGGGGTATCAAAATTTAAAAAAAAGGTATGTGTACTTTTGTTAAATTCTATTAGGGGTATAATGGTGGTATGTTTCCATTGGTGTATTTATAAAGTTGTATTTAATTTATATTTATGCAAATTAACTACCTATCTACCTATATATTCTTACTTACCTACCTAACTAGTGTAATTAATTAATTAATTAATGATTAATTAGTTACACTAAATTTTAATTAATTGATAATTAGTTCATATTAAGTATTTATAAATATTATTTCATAATTATCCAATGTATTAGCTAATTATTATTTAGTTCATAATTATTAATTAGTAACTATTAATTATCTAAGTTATTGTTATTTTCATATTAAGCCCCTTTTCATGTGTGGTGTTCTGCAACTTCCATATTCAACATATTAGTATTCCTTACTCAGAGTGAAGGACCCTTCTCTCTCTCACAAGCAGTGTTTTCTAGTTTAGAGTTTTCTATTAGTGGTGTCTTCATTGTTATATTCCTTACTGGGTTGTGTTTTGGTGCTTTTATTTGCCTTGTATTTCTTGTGGATGGGCTCCCATCCCTGCTTTTTTCTATACAGGGTTTTTCTTTTTTCTTTCTTTTTCAACTTTTTGAAAAGAAATGCTGGTGGTGGTGGGGCTACCACGGTGGAGCAGCTGTTAAGTATTAGGGATAAATTGTTTTTAAAATCAAAAACATTGAATGAGCCCAGTAGACAAATTAAGTATAGCTTTAAGGCTATACACCTAAATTTTGTTCTACAATCAGCTGGCTATACTGGCTAAAATGCAATGACCTGGCAATGTGATATACACCACCCTCAAAAAAAAAATTGGATATTGGCAATATTTAGGTGCCAAAGATGGGTTACTTTAGCCTTGGGTGATTACCCAGTTTGGCCAGCTAGCACCTGTTCCGCCTGGTTCCACTTACCCAGAACCAAATTGGACCCAGGTCTGATTTTTGGAAAGTTTAAAACTGCACCCAGTTCTCGATTGAAAAGGGGAACCCAGACCTGGTTCTAGAACTGGAACCAGGTTTTCAATTGGACCTGATACTAGATCCTGAACTGGAACCAAGACCCAATTCTAGAACCAGAACCACAATTTTTGAAAAATATTTCTTTTGGGGAAAAAATGGTCTAGATCCGGAGTTAATTGGCAATTAACCACTGATTTCAGACCAAGTCATCCAAAACCATAACCGGGTCTGATTTGCAAAGCCGTAATTGGAACCCAGACTTCAATTTTATTTCATTTTGAGAAACAGACCAGAACCACACCTGGGGTTTCATGTTTTTGGAATCAATATGGGATCCGATTCATTCTACCAGAACCAAAACTGAAGGTTCTTCACAAAAGGCAAAAACCGCCCATCACTCGCTTACTTATCGTGTGTGACTACTTTTTGGCCCCTCCATCACATTAGAAGACTACTTTTACTTTTTTTTAAAACTTTTTTTTCAAAATTACCTTTAAGGAAAGAGGAGGGTGTACGCCTTCTTTGTCCCGCTCTGGCTCGGCACATGTGAAGGAGTGCACCCTCTTTTTCGCCAAGACCATGTGCAAGATTCTGATTTACACCTTTATCCCTATCTTGTCCGGCACACATGAAGGAGTGCACCCTCTTTTTCGCCAAGACCACGTGCAAGATTCTGGTTTACACCTTTATCCCTATCTCGTCCGGCACACATTAAGGAGTGCACCCTCTTTTTCACCAAGGATGCAGTGGCACAAGATGCCTGCGTATGGCCTCTCAGAGAGTGAAAGTGTGCCTATCTAGAGGCTAGCACTGTTTTAATAACCTACAACAAATTGTCACTTTACCTCCGAGTCTACTCACTTGTGTTTTCAAGCCTTGGGTGAACCAGCACTTAACACTGGTATGTACCCTATGTTGATGTTAGATTCAACACATATTAATTCAAATTTTCCCTTGAATTGTTTGAAAATTTGGGGAAATTTCCCTTGATATGTTTGAAATTGCTGAATAATTCTAATTTGACTTTGTCATTTAACATGTGAATAGATCGCATGTAAAATATTACAGTTGGCTGTTGGGTACAGGAATACAATGCAAAAGTGTTTCATGTCCAGATACCTGTTTTATTATCCCAATACTAGTGGGTACCTGTGACCTTTGGACACTTTCAAGTCCCCCAAAAGTGAGTTTGTGGGGTGGGGGCAAAAAAAGACAAAATTATCAAATATATTTGGTTGGTTTTGAGTGTGTAGTCAAAGATATAGAAGCATGATTACATTTGTTTACTTCATTTCCGGCTTTATAGCCGGTTTTGGCACAATCTTCTTGAGGAAGGTCGTTACATTTTTCTATGGAAGATCCCAACTGTGGCTACAAACAAAAAATCTTAGAAAAATCAAATAAATAACAACACTGCTAGGGACGACCTGGGGTCGGTCGTTCCTGACAACTACCTCCTTACTATGAGATAAATTGTCACACGATTGTCTCCTCCATTCCATGGATGGATGACGAGACCCCCACCCCCAATAGAAAAATAAATAAAATTCTCCCTTTCCCCCTCTCCCCAAAACCCAAAAAAAGGAAAAAATTGGCTGCACTGATTGCATACCGAGCCTTCCTCAGTGCCTGCCTGAAATTTTTATTATGGGCCAATACCCCTTCATAACAGGATGGATACCTATTGTGCTATAAATAGGGCAGAATGGGCAATTCCCTGAAACAGTGGAGTTTTGCAATTTAAGAAGGGCCCACGCCCTCCCCCTCTTTGCCTTGGATGAATGGAGGGACAGATGGATGACGAGATGGACGACAGGACGGATGGATGGAAAGGACAACCACCCAAGGACGACAAAACCAGCGATATTATATATATAGATTAAGAAGCAACAATAGTTGAATGAGGAGTGTTTATCCTTAGACCCTCCCATGATTTGAGGTATTTGTCAACAAGTGGCAGGTACCAAAAGTGTTGAAAATGATGGTGTCTAAAGATAGTCTTTTCTTCACCCCCTCAAGAAATGGGGAAACTTCCCTATTTTCTTTTGAGGTATTTGTCAACAAGTGGAAGGTACCCACAAGTGTTAAAAATCCTGGTGTCCAAAGATAGTCTCGCCTCCCACCTCAAAGAAATGGGGAAATTTCCCTTTTTTCCAAACTGCTAGAAAAACTCCAAGCAAGCCTAAAGGTAGAATAGTCACTTCTGCTACCTCAAGAACTGGGGAATACCCCTGTATTTCTACCTGGGTGAATGGATTGAAAGTCCCAGGAAAGGTTCTTTCTTTCCTCACCTATTTGTTCTCTCCTTCTTGCTTTGTCTCAAAACCCCATCTTTTTACTAAATTACCTACCTACATTCAAATTGCCAATTATTATTATTTTTTCTCCCTATGCAAAAAACTTGCAAGACAAAAAGTGAGGTGTCAAAACACCTTGAGACCTCAAAACAATTGTTTTAACGCTTGGGTCCCCAAACTAACACCAACATGCAGTATCCTTGGATGAGATGAGGGTCTCCAAGTGCAAATTTACCATGGGTTACCTATAACCTCTAACATTAGACCTCCCTCAAGAACCTAAATCTACAGTTGTAGGAACTAGGGTGAATCAACACCCACACTGGTACCTTCACCTTCGTGAGGAAAAACCCCAAAGGGAAGGTAGCACCAACCACATCAAAGAATTAATCATGAATCAAAAAACTACAAAGGCGGAAGAAGACGCCATTTGATGGTGTTATTATTCATGCCAAAAAAATCAAATAGCACCATTAGGATCTAAAATTGTGATCAATATTACCTTGCTTGCTAGTTTTGCAAGAGTTCCTATGTTTGTTTGTTAATGACCCATTAGATGGCCATGCCCACCTCAAAAGTAGAGGTCTAGCTTTGATGAACAATCTTAGATCTAGAGTACTCCTTAGCAAAGTTGAAGCATCATCTTTTAGCCCATCTTTTAGCCCATCAGAAGTAAAAAAATGGAATTTCACAAAATGTCCACTAGTTGTTTAGGAAGAGAAAAAATAACCATCGTGAGCCTTTGGAGTAAGGGAAACATCATCTTCTAAGCTTTAACAACAACTTCACCACGAATAATGATTTCAAGGCTGAAGGGAAGATATTTTGAAAGGCCTCCCATCTTTTCCAAACCTACAAGAATGCAATCCATTTGGGAGTAGCTTTGGAATAAGTCAACAAACAATGTTATGGAATTTCAATGAAAGACTTTTAATAAACCTGGCAATGAGGAGATATCACCATACATTTTCACTAGGAGCCAATAAGAATACCCCTATTGGAAGTTGACCAAGTAAGAATATCAACTTTTGTTGGCTTAATGTTATGCCAAAGACATCAATGATCTGTTGAGAAAAAATCCCATCTAGATCCAATTGTTGCAAAAACATGATCATGAAAGTTTGCCAGGAAGAATGTTTCTTAATATTGGAGAAATATCATCTTTTGACTTAGTATCCAAAGAAAAGAGCATCGCCCAATTGGGTTCCTATGGCATTCCTTGTAGTGGCCCAACTAAACCCAATATATGTTAGATTTGGCCTTGGAGACCTCAATTTAGTCTAAATATGTGATATCTACAATATTTAAAGGTTGTTTAGATGATTTTTGGGTCTTTTACCAGGGTACTGGTGTAGATGTTAGTTCACCCAAAATGAACCATGGTCCAATGTAGGTGATGGTTTACATTGGCCTTCAACCAATTCATGTGACCTTTCCAAAAAATAATGACCAAAAATAGAAATAAAATCATCAAATTTTAGAACCAATCAAAATATTAAATATAGAGCTTCATCTTCAATAACTTTCATTTAAATAAATATACATGTCGTTTTTACAATTTGATCTTTGAAAAAAGGTTTTGTTTGACACCAAATTGACCATTTATGACATTAAACCTTAATCAACCAAATTATTTTACAACCCCAAGAGATGTTAAATGGAAGCATGGACAACAAGCACAAATTCTAGAATTGTTGGTATTGATTGGATTTGACTTGTGATCATTTGTTTTTAATTGAAACCTTTTTTTTAATTACCTATCCAACTAGGGCTCCACATGGCTTTGCATAAACAAATTTTAAGTATTATTTAAAATATGAATATGAATTTTAAATACCATATTTGTATGTATTATTATAAATAAGTTTTGATGCATAATTTATTTAAATAAATTTGGTGTGTATTCAATACACAAGTTGTGCAATGAAAGGAAACATAATGTGATTCATTGATGAAATGAATGTTTCTATAGGTCTAGTCTACTAGTGACTTAATTGTTATAATTGGAAAGTGTGACAATGCTTTTTAATGTTGCTTTCTTCTCAAGGGACTTCTAAAAAATGTTAACAATTGCATCCTTCTTGGTATGGGTTTGCTTCCAACTCAACCCATATTCTCCATGCTTGAGATTATCCATTTCTTTTCATTTTTAATCAATCATTTTCTATTAAATTTACAAACCAATTCATTAGCAATTCCATACCCAAAGAAAACTAGTAGAACACATATAACATTCCAATGAGTACATGCCAAAAATTGGCACCATGGCTTGGAACAAGGTGTGATTATGAATCATACTGCTTTAATATATACAAAGGTGAATCATTGGAATTGCTTGAACATAAGGAATGTCTACCTTTCAACGTTAATGAAAGATCCATGTTATCATCCACCAACAATTGCACTTCATATTTTGGTGGTTTCCCTTTTTTCATTTTCAAATGCCTTACATATTTTCATAATTAATCATTAACATGATTAACCATGATACGCATTATTTGATCATCCTTGTGTGTTGCCTCAATTTTTTTACAAACTTTTGTATTATTCTCAATTTCACTAGGGACTCTCCATGCCATAATGTTATCCATTGCAAGCTTTTTAATCAATTTTATAAAGGGTTAAAACATGGTTGGTGGAGGCAAAGTATTGTCCCAAATGGTAATTTTCCATATGTCCCCAACAAAATACTCAACACCAAGATGATATAAAAACCCAATGGTATTTGAATCATAAAATCATAATATACATGAAACTAACCTTCAAATTCTAGAAGGGTTTTTTAATTGAATATAATCACATTGAACCAAAGGGGTAAAAGTAAGCTATAGTGACTTCTTTTATATAAGCACACTGTACTATTTTCCCAAATGAATGTTTTTGAACTTAAACCATGTCAACATTAAAAAAACACTTTTATTGTTTTTGCATATTATAACAAAACATAACCCAAAAAATAAATAGAAAAGAAATTAATTGTTTTTTATGTATTTCATGATAGATATGAGTGTATTTGCATAAAATACTTGTAATTGCATATTAAAAATGAAATTATACTCCAAAACCAATTGAAATGATTTAAACATTTACCCAAAAAATTACATTTATTTCACATGTGATTCCACATATTTTGAACCATGATTGTGAACCGTGTGAAGAGTTTAATATTTTCATCTCACAAAAGGGGGTTTTTTAGGGTGTTGACCATAAGTATGTGGTAAATTGAAATTTTGATAAAAATGGAAGGTGACAACCAATGTGAATTGGGCCAATGCATAAAAACCTTTTCAAACATTTATTTGAATGACTAATGAAACCAAATACCCAATGTAGTCTAAAATGATAAATGAGTTTTGTTATAATATATATCATAAATACACCCATGTTTTTTATTTAAATTTATTAATTAAAAATAATTATATTAATTTTTTGAAAATTGTAACCATAAGGCTAAAATACCAAAAAAATTAGAATTAAATACACCACATTTTGGGAGGTTTATATTAAAATATTAGACCTAAACACACCCTAAAAAATGGTCATTGTAGATTTTTTTCACCCTTTTATGTACTTTTATCAAGTAGTTGTGAATGTTTAATTAATAGTTTAACACAACACATGATATTGATATTATCAAACTTTGTTCTTTTCAAAAAATGAAAATTTGACACCATTTAAAACAACCACATATGTATTAAGCACCAATTATTATTTTTTTGGAAATCTCATATTCATTTGGGATAATTTGTTGAAAGTTAAGTCTTAAAATTTTGTCCATTAAAAGGAGTATATAAAAGATGTATGATTTTAATCAAACGTTTGTAAATGATTTTTCCTAGATCACTATCCTTGAAAACATCATGATGTTGGAAATTTGAAAACTTCAAATCCATTACTTGAAATGAATATTTTCAATTTAGAAACATAATGGACTAATATTTTCATAAAATTTCTGTGTCTTGGCACTCACACCAAATTAGCCCAATTTTTGGCATGCATTAGACCATGTGATCTCAAAAATTCATGTATAAAAATTTATTGCTAGATTTATTGAATAAATATGCATAAATACTATGGACAATTTAGCAACTTGAAAAACTTCATAAAGAAATTGGTTGAGAGTCCAAATCAAATACTCTAAGTAATTCAATGCACATTTTATCATAACACTACATCAATAACCCTACCACATGCTTTTAACATGGACTAGGGGAGTCATGAGATCCTTCAATTTGAAAGCACAGTCACATTTGTATTGGGCCCCTATTAGTACTGCAAATATGTCCAAAAATGTAATGGACAACCATGTTTTTACCTTAATATTGAAGTAGGGCCACCAAAAGGTTTATGGAAGATATTCAAAAACATTCTTTTACTTCCATCCTTGTTTTTATCAAGAAAATTTATCATGGCTATAATACAATAACATGGTTTTGGTGATTTTATTGCATGGCAACAAAAATGGAGTCAATAGTTTGATAAGGATTGGTGATCTCCAATTACAACTTGCATTGGATATTTGAAATCCTTCACAACATTGTGGAAATGTATTGAACATTTCATGGAAAGAAACTTTTGCAACCATGAACTAAAATAATTAAAAATCCATTACCTTTTGCAATATTTGTGTAAGCTTTATTTGCAAAGCGATAACATCCTTTGGATCACTAGTATGCTTAACAAACAAGATAAAACATCACTATTTACAATGTGTTACCAATAGACTATACAAGGAATTATTATATTTACTACATCCAAAATTGAATCAAGGAATGTTGTCAATGTTGTTGAGAAAAGAAGCCCCTATTAGTGGAGGATAGACAACCAACCTTTGGTTTCTTGAAAGAGTCCTATAGTGTTTCATAGTGTTCATGACTTTCTAACTCCATAATCAATTTCTACATTCACAACTTTGCCTTTACAACAAATGTCTTTTCCTTTGCAACAAACGCATGTTCTTCCACCATTGTTAAATGATGTTTTCACCAAAAAAATGATGAAGAACTTGCTTTGAAGTTTACCTAAACATTAACATTTGACAATCTAAATCCAAAATGGTTAATTAATAAGAGAAAAATGACTATTGAACAACCTCATGTTGCAATACCAAAACTTGAGCTCCTTACAACAAAACTTCAACAAAGTTTTTATTAGTCACCTTATGAAGTCCTTGATTTATTTTGCTCCGTTAGCACACATATAAACTAAAAACAAAGATATTGAATAAGAACCATAAAGGAGACAATTATATACATTATTTTGTAATGGCACTTAAACTTTTGTGGAAAAAGTTCATTCCAAGAAGCATTTGTTGTAGTGTCAAAGCAGCTAATGTTCCTCAAATCTTTTTTTAAGATCCTGAGGTCCTCCCCCGCTATTGTGCTAAATGAAAATAATATTTGTTCTAAACCAATTTTTTAAAAAAGATTAATTTATAATAAAAATAAAGAACTCCAAATACTTGTTTTGCCTTCACATGTTTATTTGATTTGTTGTTTGAGTGTTGTTAATCCATTTATGAAGCCCCTTTTCACTATTAGTCATGATATAACTACAATAAAACATTTTGTTTTTTATCATCAACAACATGTTTGGTAACAACCCAAAGTTTGATCATAAAAATGACAATCCCTTAAAATATGTTATTGGGGGTCCTTTTATTACATATTGTGTGAATGGAGTAAGATTGGTTCCAAGTTTGGTAGTTAGTTGGATGTTGAACTACTTTAAATATTGGAATGGTTTTGCTTTGTTTCCAAGGCTTAGGGTTGCTCATTTGATGGTGTAAGTACATCTAAACAAAATGAAAAAGGTGTTATGTATTTGTGCTCGTAGAGACTTGACCACCTTTTGAAATTATATCATTATGAGAAACCTTTTATCATGTAACCATTCAATTTGCGACTCCATGTTATCTATCATTTGCAACTATGTTTTATCATGTTTACAACTACTCACTATGCTTTTAAATTTGTTACTATTTTTGTGACTATATATGGTGTAACTACAAAATTGCACATCCTTTCATATTGTCTAACTTCTTGAATTTTTCATCCAAGAATAGGGCCCTATGTTCATTTCATCACAAAATTAATTATAACTTGGCTACTTCTTATGGTGTGCTTTTACATTTAATGTACATTATGGTATTGTGGATTACACTAAGAATATATT
>Ga0209611_10008233_pt1 | contig 16398 bp, 13 predicted proteins | sample S1TSphgellanicum_3_FD_187693 | JGI IMG/M metagenome (GOLD analysis project Ga0209611, IMG submission 187693) | Host-associated microbial communities from peat moss isolated from Minnesota, USA - S1T2_Fc - Sphagnum magellanicum MG (SPAdes) (version 2) | ecosystem: Host-associated > Plants > Peat...
CCGACCCCCCAAGTGAGAGAGAGAACCGAGGGTGGTTATTTCCGGGACTCCCGCCACTCCAAGGGAGTTACCCAATGAACAGTCCAGGTTACCCACACAGAGTAAAATTATGCTTTGTAAATCCCATTTTGTCCTGGTGTAATTGTCATAAAGGTAACTCCTGCCACTCCAAGGGAATTAACCCAGTGAACAGCCCAGGTTACCCACATAGAGTAAAATTATGTTTTGTAAATCCCATTTTGTCGTGGTGTAATTGTCATAAAGGTAACTCCTGCCATTCCAAGGGAGTTAGCCCAGTGAACAGCCCAGGTTACCCACATACAGTAAAATTATGCTTTGTAAATCCCATTTTGTCTTCGTGTAACTGTCATAAAGGTAACCGTCACAGACAAACAGACGGACGGACTAAATGAATTAATATATATGATATGTATATTGGAAGTACATCAAAGTATTCAAACATATACACCTAATTTTTTTCTAAGTTACATAAGCAAATGCGAAATTGATAATAGTTGATTCTTTTGCAAATTATTCCTTGGCACCTACAAGGGTTACATCTTGTGACATATTTAGTATATAATATTTAAAAATAGTTTAATAAATAATAAATAATAATTAATGGCTTACTTTAGTTAATTATTATGAACTAAAAACTAGATTAAATAATTAGCCCTTAATCTAAATTAATCAATTTAATTCAAATAATTTGTGAAAGTAATTAATTAAAATAATTATTTATTGCATAATTAGCTAAATAATTGGTTTTTAAATATTATAGTAAATATTATAGTTTTATTTTTGTGATTGGTGTTCAATTGTTGTATTAATAATATTCCATTACATTGTAATTCACAGTATCATGTTAGCATACATACATATCAAACCATAGAATTCCATGGAGTGTGAAAAGCTATTTTTGAATTGAAATTAAACACAATATTCTATTAAACATTCAATAAAGGTGTACATATGGATATGTTTCTATATACCTCAATGTTTTTTATTCAATTTCATGTTTATCATTTGATATTTCATAATGATTTTTTAAAAATAATTTTAAAATTATTAATTAATATGTAATATACTTAATTATTGAACTAATTAATTAAACTAAATAATAAAAGTTTATGTTGAATTCATTAATCAAATTTAAATATTTATTTATTATTTAGTTAAGTCAAATAATAAATAAATATATAAATATATAACATTAAATAATTAATTATCTAATAAATAATTATTTAAATAACTAAATTTCAAATTATTATGTCAAATTATTAATTATAAAATTCATATTAATTACAAAATTCAAGTTAAACACAAAGCATGTGGGAATTTGTTTTTAGATACAACTTAATTGTAACTAGGGTTGTAATTAAAATATTTAACTCATATGTTTTGTTTTCAAGATTTCATTTTGCTTATTATATAAAAGAGGTGTTTTCTTTTACATTCTCATATTAAAATACATGTGCCATGTTGGGATGAGCTCATAAAAGTTTAACCTAAAAGCAAAACATAAAATCAAAAAAAATATTTTCATGGCTATTATTTAGTTCACTTAGTCTTGTGCTTTCTTACTTACTTATTTACCTAGGTTAGTAAACATGTCCTACTTTTCTACCTACCTAGGTAGGTAGGTAGGTCTTAGGTAAGTATGTAGGTATGTAAGTCCTAAGACTACCAACCTACCTACCTATGGTTATGTGCAATCTACTTAGCTATTAAAATAAATAATTTTTTATTTTTATTTTTCCCAAAATATAATTAATATCCCATGTGGCAAAAAAAAACATTGTGCCACGTGTCACAATCTTGGATCATCATCAACAATAATAATGGACAATGGAAATGAATATTTCAAAAATAAATATTTTTTTATGTCCAAAATTTTTCATAGCCCCACATGTTAAATTTTAATGGATGGATGACAATTAATGACATTAGCATGACATCATGAATGTAGTTATAATGGAGTTACATAAAAATTGAAAATGATTTGTTTTGATTGAGTTGCAATTGAATTGCAATGAATTGCATTTTATATACAATGAACTGCAATTTTGTAATTCATGCAACTTGTCCATAACACTCACAATGTATAAATATAGTGAATTGCAAATGTCCAATGCAACTCAAAAATTGAATTGTAAAGCTATTTTTATAACAACCTTTTTTCTCATAGTGATTTCAACTATTAATTTGGGTTGATTTGTGCACTATCATTTTAATATTTAAACCAACACAAAATTCCAATTTTGCATTTTCTTGTTTTGTTGTACATATGAATGAAAATTTGAAACACAATAAAATGCATTGAACATTTGAAGAAGTTGTTTAAAATGTTATCACATATAATTTTTTTCAAGAAGTGAAAATCATAATAAAAATATAATTTCATACTTAAGATAAACTCTAGGAAGTGTATTTAATTTTATATAACACTAGTTCATTTAACAAGACATGTCTTCACTAATGTTGCCATATTACCTTCATATACAAATGTGACCTACAATTAATGGGATGTGATTGATTACCACAGATATGTTCTCAAATTGCATTGTGAGCAATTGGCCTAGTGAACCTAGTGAACCATGATCATAGTTTTTGTTCACTATGATGTGCATAAGCTAGTAAACTAACACATAGCATGGATTGTGATTTACAACTACTTGGAAACCAAATTACAAATCACATTGGAGTTTTGCTAAATGTCATTAAATCAACCAAATATAAAACTCCACCAATGTTCAATATGTATGTGACCTTGCAAATTAAAATTGCATGAAGAGAAGTCAAAACATGTTTGCTTAGCTTAACAAAATGGTTTTGGCGAACATTTTTGCATAGTTTATTAACTTGTTGGTAAAAGGCACAACAAAACTTAAATTAAATCATGCCCACCCATGGTCTTGGAATTTAAGGATAATTCGTTGTAGTTTGAAATTTTTTATGAAACATTCACAAACAGAACCATTATTGTATCTCCCAAAATGCTAATAAACAACAAGTAAACATCCCGTTAACTAAAGGTCACACAATCACATACAACACAAAAGAATTGAACAAAGCCTAAATTTGACAACACAAAAAGAGCCCCCAAACAAAAAGTGCAAAAAACCATTTGTTATTATTTATTTTAAATTTGAATTGGACCTTCACAACATCATGTTTCAACTAGGAAACTTTGCTACTTTGTACCAAAGTTTTTCCTAAATGAAATTAATTCACCTCCTCAATTACAATTCATTTAAAAACCCATAAGAATGACAAAGAAAGCTAACCCTACAACTTAGAAATCCTTAACTCTCGCTACTACCAAATGCACATTTCCATAAACATCCTTCCTTCCATGAATCAAGGGCATGGCCATTTATACATGGAAATTGAAGATGTTTTCTTGTTTCCTTTGAGTTTCGATGCACAAGACACAATTGGTTATTCTTTAACTAGGGTTTATTTCAATATGTTCATGATTTAGTTGTGGGGCTTGGTTTTTTAAAAAATTCAAAAATATTAACCTCACATTAAGGTATATATAAAGGTGGCAATACATTAATCATAGATAAATGTGTATATGTATATATTGATAATATTGAAGTTCTATTTGGAATATACAAAGAATATATTAAAGTCACATTACAAGCTTTTCCAAGCTTTATTCTATTTAGCAATATTATTATTGATTAATATAGTTAATAATACCTACAACAAGTGACATAATTAAAAATTAATAAAAATGTTATAATTAGCTTCATTGGGCTAACTTCTAGCTTAAATATTAATTCAACAATAATGATATAATGATTATTTATTTTACTTATTGTAATCAACATATTAATTTATTTCAAATTTAATTTATAAAATTATAATTCAATAATTATATTTACACTAATGATTGTAATTATAAGAATTGCAAGAATTAAAATACTGAATAGGACAAAAATTAATAATTAAGTTAATCACGATTAATATATATTTGTAATCAATATTTAATTTTTAAAAATATTTTGATTAATTATTAATTAATTCGAATATAATTGGTGGGCTAATTATATAACTATGTAGTTAAAATTATTGATGAATTATTATTATAAATAATTGCATAATTTTCAAAGGTAAAAATGAAAATGAAGGATATGTGATAAACCTTTTAGTTGCAAGTAGTTTGTGATTAAACTATTTAGTCACAAACTAGTTTACAACTTCAAAATTTATCCCATATGTTTTGTTTTCTATTCTCATTTTGAAAACTATGTAAAAAAGGCGTTTACTCTTACATTGTCATATTTAAAAACATGGGTCATATGGGTTGAACCGATCAAAGAAAACTTAACCAAAAATAAATAAATAAAATTTATGCACCTACCCCTCAAGTTAACTTATCTAATACCTTAGTTAACCTACCAACCTATTTACTTGCCTAATTAATTAGATATCTAACCAAAGGTAAATAAGTAGGTAGGTGTGTAGACTAAATACATAAGTAGGTATATCATTTGCATTATTCACTAATTGCCACATGGCACCAAAATGAGGTGCCACATGTGTAAATTAAAAACATCACTTGTTGGACGACTAAAATATATACAAATTTATAAATCAAACATTATTAAATTTGCCACATGGCAATATCGCATTAATCAATTACCTTAAAAAATGTGGGCAACCATTGGCCACACAATTGAAATAATCTAAACTTAAAAACCAATGATTTAGATTATATTTATTAATTTTGAAAATTTAAAAATAAATTGTAATTCAATAGTTGCCACCTGTCACATTTAAGGAACAACATGTGGTGTGATTTTGAATGTCACAAAAATAATTGCATGGTTAATCACAAATGCCCATACAATTATGGTGGGTATACAATGAATAAAATTGTATACATACATATTCAAGTTCATCCAAATTTTGATGACATCATATCATTTATGACAATGGTAATTTGTGACTTATCTAAGGCAACTAAAAGGATTTTATTCATAATTGTCATTTTCACTATTAGGAAACATGGGCCTATTTCACTAACCCATTTCATTATGAAGCTTTAAAATTGGAATGGGTTTAGTAGCCAGTGTTTTAACCTAATGCGATTTCACCATTAGTGAAATCATCTATGCTTAATTCATTAAATTTCCTTTTTTTGGTATTCAAATTATATATATATAAAAATAAAGAAATTTATTTATTTATTGAATATAAAATTATTAATTTATTAAAAGATTTGGTATTCATACAACTTTTTTTAAATGTTATAATTTGTATTAAATTGATTTTCGTTAATGAAAATATCTTTCCAAAAAATTATATGAAAATATTATTTCAAAATAAACTTTAATACCAAAAATATTTAAATGTGTATAAACTAATAATTAATTTTTTTACATATGATGTTAATACTTTACATAATTTTAAATTTAAATGATAAAATGATTTAACTCTAAATCAAAATAATTCATTATAGGGTTTATTTTTGTGTTATTCAAGTTATTGTAAACATAGATTAAAATCAACATTCTAATTTACAATATATTAAACATTTATGTTTATATGTTTATCAAAACCTTTGGTCATACAATTTGAAAGAAAATTATAATTTATATTAAACACCACTTTATAAAATTAGAAAACCCTTAAAAAGATGAAATTTTATGGTTCGTAGTAAATTTTAATTAAAATTATGATATTGATATATATGTGTGTGTGTGTGTGTGTGTGTGTGTGTATTAATAATTATTTACATAATTTATATAAGATTATAAATTATGAAGAAATAAACATAATATTATGTGTTTAGTAACTTAAATATTTCTCATTTAAGTCAATTACTAAATAATTATAATTAATATAATTTTAAAAATATACAATTTCTATTATTAGACATATGTTTAAAATGTGGGGAGATATAATATAATATAATATATTATCATGAACAATCCAATATTTTTGAAGCAAGAAATCAATGTTTTTTTAAAAGAGGCCTATACACCAATGTTTGAAAAATTGTTTTATTTCTTCAAAACATATTGTTGAAATGTATTATATAACAAAATTTGAATGCATTTTCAATCAAATTAATTGATTTTTCTATTTTTAAATGTTTTTTATGTGTGAAATTCTTGGAAAATACATATATAATGATTAAAGAAAAAAAAATCTTCAAAACACCATTGTAAAATGTACTAAATTGCACGTTTCAAATGTATTTAAACACAAGTGGGTGGTGGATGGGGAATTGAAAAAAAATTTTGGTAAGATATTTGGTTTGAATCCAAACATTAAGGATCCATATGCATTCCTCATAGAAGAATTTAAGAGAAAGTTAAAGTATGGGGGCACTAGGCATCGATGTAGTGGTCAATTAAGTTCTTGTTTCAACATATTGGTTTTTTATTGCATTTTGGGTTGGCTATTTTAAGGCAATATATAAATGTAAATTCATTTCATTCACTTTCTTATGGAGTGGCTAGAATTGTTTAATATGAACATGAGTTAATTAATCAAATTGTTGTGCACATTGTAAGGTTGGGGGTTTAAGCTTCATGGACCTTAAAGAAACTTCAATTGCATTCTTTTGTAAGTGGATTACTTTTGCACTTGAATTAGGTGATTCAGACTTTTTCGAGGTGTAGGATGAGTTGAACCAAACCTTTTAAACGTAAATAATTGAACCTTAACATTCATTGGATGTTTGTGTGAGGTCACACCCTAGCACTTGGCTTGAAAGTGTGGAGAAAGATTGTAAAGGCATGGAAGCAAATGAGGAAATCCATCTAAATGGACTCCCCAATGCTTGTGGAGCCAATTTTCAATTTATGGTGGGTATCATTCAATTTAGAGGAATAAAGTTCATGGTTAGAGTTACATAGGTAGGAGCTTCACATTATTGGGGATCTATGAAACATATAGATTAAACATTGGAAGAGCAAAAAGGTGATTAGTGACTTTTACCTATTTGAGGAAGTTGAAAAATGCGCATGGACAAGAATTATCAATTTGATGTCAATTTAGTGCATAGAGGAGACATAGGAATTTCCTACCATGCACACTAGCTTTGATGAGTGGATCATAGTTGTCCCTTTAGAAATTGTGGACTCATCATTTGTGATCATGCACATCACTAGCAACTTCACTTTGGACTACTACAACGATGCAACCCGAGAATTCCACATACTTCAAAACTTTCGTATGTATTCTTTTTGACCTTGTTCTAGCATGCATTTCAACTATAGTCTCCCACAACACATGCAAATTCAAGGTTGATGTTAGGAAATTAGATTGGAATTTGAGTGTTCTTTATTAAGAAAGGTCCTAAAAAGCATGCGTTCCACCTATATTCTAGAAATCTCAAAACACTATTTTCAACCTTCACAATTGGGTGTATGATGGGGGAAAGCTCTTTCAATTACGTGGTTAGGAAAGGTTGGATTCTCATTAATGACCATGACTCCTTGACAAAAGACATTCCTACTAAATGGTTCAAAATTCTTCAACCCTCTTTCAACATCAAATGATAGAGTTAAAAATAATACTAGCTTTTTGTGGGCCATCTTCCATAAAACTATAGTAGTGAACATGTGGGAGAGTTCAATTGCATCAAAAGCTAGTAGTTATTTGCGCTATGTGTGATGAAAACATTCCAAGGACCTTCATCCATTGGTTTTGTGAAAAGGACGCAAATGGCTTGTGTGTGGGCTACAACAACCATCGTTAAGTTGAAAACATCCACCTTGGTAGAGGGCAAAATGTGGTGCTCTTGACATTCTACAATGCATCTTGAAAATCCCTCTCTCTTAAGAAGTAGGTGTAAGAATACCTTCCCCACCTACCTAGCCTAGTCCCCCATGAGCCTTTTTGGTTCATTGCAATCACAATGGCTATTCCCTATGGTGGGGAACAATGGGAATGCAATGAACCACAAAGGCTCCAACTAATAGTATATATGGTCTTTTCTTTTACACATTGTTGCCAACATTTTTTCGATTTTGATGTTCCCTAGGTGTTCCCACCAAGTTCCATCAAGTTTTCAATGTGTTCATATCATGTTCCCAATGTGTTCCCAAGTTGTTCTTAAGATTTTTTTAAAAAATTCCTTTATTCCCAATGTGTTCCCAATATGTTCCCAAGGTGTTCCCATCAAATTCCCAATATGTTCCCAAGGTTCTCAATGTGTGTCCCCAAGGGTGTTCCCAATAGCACCTCACTTCAATCCCATATGTTTGGCCCGAAGTCCTCCCCCTTCAATTGAATGTTGAACCACTGAAACATGTGCAACAAATTGGGTATTGAAAAGTTGTTGTTGCAAGTATGATGGAAGCTTTGGTTCATGTGAGAGAAAGTGAAAATGCATGTGCAATTTTTTGTCAAACTTAAAGACTTGGTGGGATTTTCCTAGTACATTAATAGATTTTAAAAATAAATAAATATTTGAGACCGGGGATGGAAATGTCTCTTCCGGGTTCAAAATATATTGAAATGGTTAAATGAATATTAAATTGTTTAATTAATTTGCATTGGGTGTCATAATCAATCTTTTTTTTGTTTTTGGCATTTCACAAGTGTTAAAAGAAGTTTGAACTTAGATGTGATTTCAATACAAATTTTAAGATAAATTGTCAAAGGATGACAAATAACATAGTTGAATTAAATGTAAATCATAGCGCAATTCAATAATTTCATGTTAAATTTTTGTTGGTGGATCAATTTTTTTTGGATTTTATGAATAAACCATTAAAAGAAAGGATGACAAAATGAAGAGGGTTCCAAAGAAAAAAGGTTGGATTTGAGTATGATTTTACGAAAAACTCTAACTAAGAAGGCACATTATAGAACCTAATTTTGCTTATGAAAGTTGAGATGTTTTGAAAATTTTAATTTGTTCTTCTTTTCAAAAAAATTGTAATGCCCACTTTTTTTTTATATGTTTTCCTTCTCAAGATACCCATCACCAAAAAAATGAATAATTAAATAATTAATAAATAAATAAATCCAACCACTCTTTGTGCATGGTAAAGCTTGTGGCTTTTGGATTTACCTACTACATAAAAAAACTACACATTACTTTCTAGAAAGGAAGTGGGGAAGGTTTTGCCACTCATAATTAGGCAAGGTAAAATATAGTAAACCCTAAACCCTAATTTTGTAAGCCACTCTTTACTAGGGTAGTCCCACATATGTGAAAGTGAATAAAAATAATAATGTAAAACATACAAAATTTTATTGCAATTTAAAATGTGAATTTTTTTTTTTTGGTAAGGTTTCAGATATTATATTCCTAGCAAAGTCCTTTCTGAAAATTTCTTTTAAATTTTGATAAATGCAAAATGAATGTGTTTTGTAATTTATTTTAAATCATTTTTGAGTACCTACGTTGTTTTCTAGCTTTATTGTATTTTCTTTTTTAAATGTCAAGGTTGCCAATTACTACCATCCAACTATGGCCCCTTGATTTGCCTCTTTTTTTCAGAAAATTAAATAAAAGAAACCCAGAAAATAAAAATAAATATTAAACAAAAAAAAAAAAAAACAACCCATTGTCACTAGTGTTTTTTTTGGGAGAGACATTTCTTAAAAAATTAACCAAGATTTTGAGAAAATTATTGATTAAAAAAAAATTTCTCTGTGTAATTTTTCTAAATTTTTGGGAAGAAAATCTCCAATTTTTTTTATATCACAAAAGTTTTAAAATTAAAAAATATTTTTGGTGATTTTTTTTCAAAAAATAAGGAATGTTGAGACATAATCTTCCTTTTTATTAAAAGAAACTCCCAACAGGTGTAAAAATAAAATAAAATAATTATAGAAATTAAAAATTTAAATAAAATTTAATAAAATTTAATAAAATTTAAATTTATTTATTTAAAATTTAAAAAATAATAAATAAATAAAAAGCGCTGACTCTTAGGTACTGGCACAAACTGCCCACCAACTTGAGGGACTGGATTTATCCTTAATGCAATGGCCCTGTTTGCAAAAGTAGAGGGCCTTTAAAGGGGGGAGGGAGTCCTTAAGAATAGCTACAAGGACCTACGAAGCTATGAACCGTAGCCTCGTCGGTAAAATATTTTAGGGCCCCTACTTTTTAGTGGCCCCCATGCCACCGCGTCCAGTGAAGAAAGCGCGTAAAAGCGCGACTCGCGCTCTTGCCGCGTGCCTTCCTCCCCGGCCCTTATTTATTCCCCCCTCCTCCCTCGCAAACGCCTTTCAAGCCCACGCTCCGTCGCGGACGACAATATGCAGTTCTCGTGTTCGCGAGAACAAGGGTTTGGAGCTCTGGGGTTTGGTCTCTGATGCCTGCTTCCAAACATCATCGCCGATCGCCCGTGTTGTGTTTGCAAGAGCCAGGCTCTTCGTCTCTCGTTTCGTTGTTTCAATTCTCATCGCCGTTGTTTGTTTCCTCAATCCACCACGAGTGCTTCGGGTTTTGTGGGGGAGGAAGCGGGCGAAGAAGAAGAAGGTGGTTGCTTGTCTGTAGAAAGTGAGTTCTGAAAACACAGTTTGGCAGAAATCTGTTGTTTGGAGACAGACACAGAGACACACAAGTAAAGGAGACGAGGACGAGGACGAGGACGAGGAGCAACCGAGCTGCAAAACCTTGTCGTTAAAAAGAGAGGTATGGAAGAGTGCTGAGTTCTTTGTTTGCTTCTTTTGATGTTCTGATGATGGTGCTTTTCAGAGGTTGCAACTTGAGGGAGTTGGGGGAAAGAAAGGTCGTGAATTGGTTTGTTGTCTCCTCCGAGGTGTGGTTTTAGACCATGGTTTCTTCTTCTTCTTCTTTCCTTGCAGGCGGACCAAGTTTGGAAATAGAATAGAAGAGGCGGAGGAGGCGCTGGAATAATAAGCTCGTTTTCGAATTCAAACCCCCCCCCCCCACCCGGCAGGAGTTGTTGACAGACCAAGAAGGAAGACCATGGCACGAGTGCCGCCTGGTTTTAGATTCCATCCCACCGATGAGGAGCTCGTTGCATACTATTTGAAGCGCAAAGTTAGCGGTCGCGCCTTGGAGTCTGGTGTGATTGCTATGGTGGATTTGTACAAGTGCGAACCATGGGACTTGCCTGGTAAGTGATCCTCTTTTACATCTTGACAAGATGTTAAGATGATGTCAAGATGATGTCTTGACAAAATCCTTTTTTCTCTGAAGTTTTTGTGTGTGATTAGTATGTTTCTGGTGGGGTGGTTCAGTTTTTCCTGCCGTTTGGCTATTGTCTGTGCTCACTCTTGGTTTGTCGGGATTATAATTATTGGTTGATGAGCCTTCTTTGGTCATGAATGCAGACAAGTCTTGCATTGGAGGCAATGATCAGGAGTGGTATTTTTTCAGTCCTCGTGACAGAAAGTACCCGAATGGATCTAGAACCAACCGTGCAACTGAAGCGGGCTACTGGAAGGCCACTGGGAAGGACAGAGTTGTGCGGACAGGATCTCGGAACATTGGGATGAAGAAAACTCTTGTCTTCTACCGGGGTCGAGCTCCTAGTGGTGAACGCACGGACTGGGTCATGCACGAGTATCGCATTGAAGAGGAGGAGGTTCCGGGCTTTCAGGTATCAGTCCTGAAAATCCTTATGCTGGGCTTATCTCTAGATGTTCAGTTAGGCTGGCAATAGGCAGAATTTTCTGTGATCTTCAGTTGCACCCTTTCAAATCTCTCTTTGTTCAGGAAGTTGGTGTGGGTTGTTGGCATGTTGAACTCACTGTCCTGGGTGTGGAGGGTTTACAGGATGCTTATGTTTTGGCCCGTGTCTTTAAGAAGAGTGGGCCTGGTCCCAAGAATGGAGAGCAGTATGGTGGAGCGTTCATTGAAGAGGCCTATCAGTCACCTCCACAAGAGGATACAGTGGTTGAATTTCCTGTTGAAGAGTCAGGAGGCCTGCCCGAGCCTGCCCTAGTTCTGGAACCACTTCCTGCTGTCAAGACCGAGGTGTCAGAGGGTGCTTCTGTCCACAGTCCTGCAGCTGTCATCCCAGAAGGCCCTCATAAGACGCTGGAGTATGAGGTACAGAGACCAATCATACTCCAGTGTAGACAGCTACAGAGGTACTATTTTCTTGGTTTGTACGTGGTGCTCTATTTCCCTCCCTGCTGGCTTTCCTCAGGATCTAATTTGTGTGTCATTCTTGCAGATGATGAATGAGTATTTGAAGGGGGAGACAGTGAGTTCAGAGATGATCTACCCGTTGAGTGATGAGTGGGAAGTCCACATTTCCCATGATGATGATATGGGGTTCCTGGAAGATTTTGGTGAAGTTCCAGGCTTGGATGATGAAGCCCTTCTGTTACAGGATATGCTGGAGATTGCTGAGACTGGAGACCAGGGAGTCCATGTGGAGCAAGATGGACGGGAAGATTTCATTGACCAGTTTATCTCACGTGGGGTAGTTGAGGAGGATCTTGCACTTGGGGGTTCTGAAGGGGAACTTTCTCTGGCAGAGATAGAAGGTCATGGACCCCCACTTTTGTCTGGTGGGGAGGAACTTACACCTTGGGAGATAGCAGAGGGTGATTACATTGAGTTGAATGATCTTCTTTTCCCAAGTGATGATACACCTTCCTGGTCTCAAGAATATGCCATTCAGTTGCAAGAGCGTCATAGTGATAACTTGCCAATTCAACAGAGTGAACAAGGCAGGGCTAGGCGAAGGTCTATGTTGAAAATGCGGGGTTCTGGCAGTGGACCAGTGCAGAGGTCAATTACAATTGAGTACAATTTGTCTGGTGCACAAACATCGCCTGCAATGAGTGTGCTTGAGCTTACAGGAACTTCAGATTCTACCACTCAAGCCTTAAGACCTGATGCTCAACAGCATGAGCAGAGAATTGCAGAGAGACTTACTGCTTTACAGCATCCTTCATTTCAGTCTGAACATGAGGTGAGCCCAGCCAGGTCTCGGTGGAATGGAAACTTGTTGTGGACTATGTGCTAATTTGTGCTAGGATAGGTAACTGTTTCTTTTAGGATTTATTGTGCAAACTGAAACGTAAGAAGTATGTTGAGTCTTGTATAGGGAGATGCCACTATATCTGGGAGTGGCGAGCATCTGCTTCCTCCGCCTCTGTTCCGTGTGACGGAGAGGTACCTGTTGGTATTTTTTCTTGAATTTGCATGCCAAAGACTTTTGTGTCTTGACATGCATAAGAACAGGGGTACAGAATTTGTCATCAGTTCACATTTGAAGCTGTTTCCATGTGAGGTTTTTTGCTTCAGTTTTGCACTGAGTTTCTGAAAATATTGTTACATTACAGGTTGCCACTGTGGATAGACACATCAATCCACAGGAATGGGAAGATTATCTGATTACAGGCCTATTACCCCAGTCAGCCACATTTGAAGGACATACATCTGGAGCAACAGTAGATTTGGTTTCTGAAGGTGGTTTTTATTTACCTTGCTGCACACTTCAGGGGATAGATAGGCAATGTATCACAAATGACAGTTTATGGTCATAATTTTCTCACCACAGAGGATCTAACTGTTCTAGTGGCCATCCATATTAATCTCCAGGAAGCTTGACACATATTTTGTGCTTATGCAGATATGCCACTGTTGCCAACAACTACTGAGGATATAGTTATCACTCCAGATAACAGCACCGGTCATGGAGTGGCTTCAACATCTGGTAGTATAATATCTGGTGCTTCATCAGAATTTGACTATTCTGGGTTGTGGTCCTGGATTGATGCAGAGAGCAAGCATCCCACAACCCCACAAGTGGGCAACAACCCGAATGAAAAAGGCACTGGAACACAGTGCGCCTCTTCCACCTGTCATCCTTCCAAGTACAGTGCACAGAAATTACAGACTCCAGCATCTCTCAAGACTGCAGACATGGGCAGTGATCCAAGTGAACAGACTTCAAAACGACTTGAAAGGCTTTTCCATTTGCTGGGCTCATTTCCAGCACCACCAGCCTCAGCAGCTGAGTACTCAGGAACAGCAAACCCAAGGTTCAGCTCCATCAGTGTGACAGCAACAGATGCACATTTGACTACCTTCACTATCACTTGTTCACGCTCCAATGAAGGCACGCAGCGTGTGCAAGCAGCAGTTACCAGTGGCCATGCTGCTGCTGTTGGAGGAGAGCTTTATAAGAATGTTGTCACCAAGTCTGGGGATCAATGTAAAGGAGATTGTAAGCAACTCCAATGTGTTACCTGCAGTATGCAAAGAGCACCAACACGACAACTGGTGAAAGGCTCACGCAGTGGTTTTGTGTTTGTATTTTTGCTGGGTGCTGTGTCTGCCCTCTGCTGGTATTTTTTGCTGCGGGGCATGTGGCGGGTAGTGCATCATATGTTTAGTGCGGTTTTGTAGGTTATGTATATAGGGTTAGTTTCATGATATTTTCAATCACAAAATTCTCACAATGTTCTGAACTTATTACCCCAGCCACACTGCCATGTGACTGAAACTGGAGTCCAGACAATGTGCTCCCAGAGATCTGGGGATTATTTCTCATATTGCAGATGCTGACATTCACTAATTGCCGGTGCTGCCTCTTACAGATTTGCAAGGCACAGTTGAAGTAGTGTAAGCTTGTCTTAAGTTTAAACTCTGTGCATATGGATAGTGTCAAAAATTCAAAAAAAGGATTTGATCTTGAGCATACACCAATTGCTATCTTCACAACATAATGGAACTGTGTAAGTATCCACTTTCCAAAGGTTGGGGTGTGTGATGACTATACAAAAATGTGAATCAAATTGTTTCATAATTTTTCAATCTTGAATGAATTAGATGTGAGTTTTCTAAAATGGGAAAGGATGCTCTTGAACTATGATGCATACGGGGACTCCGTGACTACAAGATAACATTTAATGACCCATTTAAATGATATGTCTGAAAGTTTAGGTTTAAACCTATAATTGAAACATTGAGTGTGTGTTATTTAACCACATAAAGTTTATTAAAGCATAATTTCACACTTAAATGTAAACTTAGAATGACATCACATCTATGTTCTTTACAACGTGAACTTTTGTATATTATAATGCTTCATTAATAAACCCTAAAGAATCAACTGAACTCCTAAATCAATAAGAAAAACAAGATAATGAAGTTGCATTTTCGGCTATCATTACTTTCTACTTTCTTGATTTGTGATAGAGATTGACGAAAGGCTATGAGTTGATCCCAATATTGTCCCTATGATAGTGATCAACTATATTGCATCCAAGCCAATGTGTAATTCACACATTTGTGGCTGTTTAGCCACATGGATTTCAAGACAGTTGACATGCAATTCTTTGTATGGGTTTTGCTTTCATCTTATGAGTTAACAATGGTGGTTGCATTGAATGGGGTTTGTAGCATTCAATCAAGTCAAATCACTTATAGTTTGCAATTGATTTGGATTTAAAACTTGGGTATGGTTATGTGAACTAGCTTTTATTCATTTGATTAATTGTTAATGAGTACAAGTATTGTGATGTTGAGTGTTAACATGACATACTCGTGAGGCATCAAATTCAGTTGTGTACATTCTCCCAATGGTTAGCCAAACATGCAAGAGAGCTATTGTGTATCGTCCATAGGTATTTTCTTAAGTTGTTATCATATTTTGTTTAGTCAAGATTTTGACCTTTAATCATATTTATGTTAAGATGCTTGCAAGTTCACTTGTTCTATTACATGATTTCACACAACTCACAATGTTGTAAGCATATCCTTGCATGATCACATATTCAACTTTGGGTGATTGATGATGTAGTAATTGTTCTTTGAATGTCTTGTAAATTTCAATTTACATAAAATATCAAGGGTTAACGTTGGAGATTAGGGTGAGTTTCAATACTTTAAGTGTCCTCCTAACTATTGAGTAACAATTTGTTTAAGTGAATTGATTTTTTCCAAAACCAAAACAAAGAGCACTTCACTACAAGGAATTTAGTTGAGGAGATTTGTTGGCATTATATAGAATGACCACATTAAGAATCCAAATTGGTCGACAAGATAATTTGGCCAACCTTTTTAATTAAAAAAAAATCTATCAAGTCAAGTAATTGTTAGATGACAATCACAAGTCTATGTGCTATATGCATGGGCCTATGGGCAAGGCATGGGTATTTGTGTTTGAAAGTGTTAAGCTTGAAATTACATATGCCTATTAAAAAATTAAAGAGGGTGAACTTGTTATTTAAATGAGGTTTATGTTGCATGCATGGAAATGATCACAACCAAAGATTTCCCATGATGAATAAAACCTAGGACAAACCATAACAAAGGTAGGCATAAATTTCAATCAAGATCACACAACATTATAACCCAAAGACAAGGTCATTAAATATGCAATAAAAGTATGTAAATGAAACTTTATTCATAACATCAAACAATTGGAAACATAAAACAAAATGAACAAGGCTAAACCATAAGATCATACTTTAAACTAA
>Ga0209611_10008234_pt1 | contig 16397 bp, 11 predicted proteins | sample S1TSphgellanicum_3_FD_187693 | JGI IMG/M metagenome (GOLD analysis project Ga0209611, IMG submission 187693) | Host-associated microbial communities from peat moss isolated from Minnesota, USA - S1T2_Fc - Sphagnum magellanicum MG (SPAdes) (version 2) | ecosystem: Host-associated > Plants > Peat...
ATCACATGAACCACATGTCTACAATACAATACAAACCCATCCCAATACCATAAATTTTCATGACCCAAAATTACATGTGTAACAAACCTAAGCACGCACATTATTATCAAAATGTCAAACATTATTTGTATGGGTCATGTTTGCAATTGACCCCAAGCAATCCATCGGTGATTTCTCTTCATCTATTATATGTTAAATTTATGGTTGCATGCATTGTCTACTATTTAAAAATTGTCCCAAGTTTAGAAGTAATCCAACAATGGATCTAGGATCTTTTGATTTCTAAACAAAAAATTTAGAAGCTAACCAAATGTTCAACATAGAAAAGATTTCAATTTTTTATCTATGAATTATTTTTCTCCCAATGTGAATGCTTCTACCATCTCTGATCTAATCCTTCCTCTATAGTAATATCTCTCAAGGTATAATTTCAAAAAACAAAAGAAAATGAAAGAGAAAAGGAGAGGCAAGACAAGGGGGAAGCTTAAGGCAAGAAAGGGGCCAAAGCACCTTCATCCAAGATTTTCCTCCACACATTCCTATCCATCTATTTCCTCCAAATGGTCAAAAAGATTTCAAATTCATCATATCCTTCATCCAATGGCACAAGAAAGTTTAAGCACAATCCTTCCATCCTTCAATCATCTCAAAATGAGAAATCCCTTGCCCAATTAGAAGTGAGATCAATTCATCCTATCACCTTCAAATCTACCCCAGGTAGTTGATTCTAAGATGATTACAAAATAAAACCTCCAATTATTTTTTACTAGAAGGTGCAAGCATGGTATTAAGAGTCATTCAAACCCATCTCCATTGCTTACAATAATCCAAGTGGGTCTAGTTTCATTTTTAGAAAATAAGAAGTCAAAGATAAGGTGGACCATATTATTCACATGGTAATAATACACCACATATCATAATTTGAAATCAATTGATGAAAATTTTGTTAGTCATAAACATTGATATATATTGTTGTACAACTAATATTTATGACCTTTACATTGTTTTTAATATTACAAATATTTTGAAAAGACATTCGATTTTTTTGTCATTTCAATTTCACATACATTATTTTGACATTTTATGATATTATGTTAAGCACACCCAAATTAGTTCATGCTTTGGTTTTATTTTGATTCCATTTAATACCATGTATTCAACAACTTTTTAATCATGTATGTACATGAATATAAACATGTTCATGTAATGTCACCTTATCTATGATTTATTATCACACATGATCATCACATATATATGTGTAATTGGAGTCAATATTTAAATCCTAGTTGGCTTAAAATATAAGTTATTGTAACACATCATAGGCAACTTTAACAAATGTTTAAATTATTTTTGAAGATTATATATGGACCAAAAATAGAATATGAACTAAAATAATATGGAAAATGTTGTGTCTTTTTTAATTCTGAAAGTTTCAAGATTTTTGTAATATATATATAAACCACCAAGGTACTATGATATTCATCTTATGTAATGTATACAATATGTATGTGACCAAATATGGACTAAATCTATTGGGTAAGTGATTACATTTAAGTTTAATACATTAGACAATCAAGATGACCTAGATCATTGAAATAGGTACCAAAGTTATATTTTGTATGATACAAACACCACATGTATATAGTTGGTATGTTATTTGTTGAACTTTTCATTTTGCATTAGGTCTAGGGTTTAGGAAAACAACAATTAGGGTTTAAGGGTTCATGAAGTCTAGGTTTTAAAAAACCACAACCTTATAAGGTCTAGAGTTCATAATTATGCCCTCTACATTGGGTGTAGGGTTCAAGGGGGCCACAATTAGGATAAGGTCTAGGATGCAACCTTTTTTTTGTTATTTAAATTGAATGCAAAAAGATGAAAATGATGTTTTTAAATTCTTAGCATCAATAGCATTGATGAATTCAAATTTATGTGCCTTGGTTGAATGTGAATCCGAGGGGGGCATTAATAAAAAAATTAAAAAATATGTGAATAAAAATATAAGGTGCAATATATTAGTTGTTGGGTAAAAATTATAAGTTAATTTGTTAAAAATAGGGTACATTTTATTCAAATAATTAATTTAATTATAATATAGGGTATGACATAATCTGAAATAATGGATTATAATAAATATAGGGTGGCTTTAATATGTATATATTAAAAAATTAAATGTAATGTGGTGATATAAAATAGGTTGGACAATTATTTAATAGCCCCCTAAAAATGGTCATTTAATGCATGTAGATTCCAAACTTACACTATGTGTCCCCCTTGAGGTGTGAAGGTGGTGTTGAAATGAAATACTTAAAGCACTTAAAGCACTTAAATTGAATTTTTGTTCTATGTGAAAATTTGGGAAATTCTTGTAGAGGAGAGGCACAAATTTGACAAATTTGAAGAGTTTTTACATCTATCTAGGGTACTTTCAAATGCACATGCATTATCAACTATCATTTAGAATTGTTCAAGTTTGAATTATTTCTCACACCACCATAAGTCTAAAAAAGTTAGTTGTTAATGAATATGTACCATTGAATGAGACAAAACATGGATTTGAAGATCGCATTTGAGGTTGGAGCTTCATGAAGTCATTGTGAAAATTTTATTAAATCCAATACCTTTTTTAATTGTGATGAAATTGTGCAATGTAGTTTCAGTTAAAAGTTTAAATCCTGTGACTATCAAAATGTAACCCTACAAACCCAATTCATGAAAAGTTCTATGATTTTGCTGATGTAATGTGACGTTTTAATGTGTGGTGCATTTTGTGAAAATTCATTTTGGAAGATCAATGCATTTGCACATTTTTTGATTTTTTTGTGCATTTGTTGGTGTGAAGATTGTGAGGATTTTCAAAATGAACATGGCCAAATTTGTTAGAGGGAAACAAATATTATGACTTCAAGAAAATAAAACCTTACCATTAGAAGAAGGAAAGGAGGAGGGAAGGGAGGAAGATAATAATCCTTTTGACATTTGGTACATTAAGAAATGAAAGTATGATAACCAAATTCAAGTGCAAAAATCCAAGCAATGGAAAGCTAAAGGTGATGTTCCAATTGTTATGTTGGAAGATGATTCCACAACATCTACTAGTTTGGATATTGTAGAAAATTTTGTGCATTTCATTAGTAAAATAAACAAAAAGTTAATGCAAATTTAGCTAAAAGATTATCTCCTTCACAGTTAGTCAGTTGAAAGGCTTTGGACATTCAACATTTAACAATTGAAAAAAAATTCTTGTATTCCATGGTGAAGGATTCTTTGTTACCTTATTTGAACAATCTTGCTATTATAAAACAAAACCATGAAGTTGTTCAAAATTTAAAAGATGGAATGAACACAAATCTAATGGGGCCACACCAATCTAAAGTTGTGATGGCAAAAGATAATATGTGCACCTTTGCATCTTCACAAATTGTTAATAGTGGAAAATGCATTGCTAAAGTTTTTATCGTAGATAGACAAAACATCAAGAATGTTGTTATGCGGAAGATTTTGTTAAACACAAACTAGGATGCATTTTGGTTTAACTATAAGAAAGTTAGGACATTTGATTATTTGCTTGAAAGTTTGAAGAAAATTCTACTATAATAGTGGATAGATTATTTTATCATCTCTCCCAATATAAAAAATGTGGTGAGGATATGCATAGGAGTCATGTTTTATGAAAGTTGGATGTTTCCAAAATGGATGGGGACCCCTTTGCAACATGTGCAATTGCATATTTTCAAGAATTGGATTTCTATATTAAAGGATGGAAAAAGGTTGGAAAACTAAGCCACCACAAACTCTTGGGGGTTGGAAATGATTTGGTTGTGAATATGGATGATGCAAACTAAAATGGAAGGTTGTGACCTAATAGGACAAATGAACTTAGAAATATAACCCCACTAAAAATCTTTGGATCACATTTCCAAGGATTGAAAGAGTTGATGATTATCATATGGGTGGCTAAAGTTATTTGATCAAGATTTCTTAGTTGAAACATGTCTTTTTTTCATCCTTAGACAACACACAATATTGAAGGTAACACAATTTCCATTTGTTTCACCCCACCATTGTCTTTTAAATACCCACTAAAGAACCAGTAAACATAATTTAGTGGTGCATGTCATACCCATTATTTTTTCACCACCTATATATCAACGACCCTTTGATTTTGATTTATTTTGAACATATGGCAATATAAAAAACCATCATCAGTAATAACCCCCTGAAATTAAACTAAAAAATAATGGGCACATTTCAAATTGACGCATGGGGGGCAAGGACCAACCAACCCACCCACCTAAGGTCCATTAATAAATAGTGGGTGGGTGGGTGTAATTATGCATATGAAAGCACCTTTTAGCCACTATGTTTTTAAGAAAATAGTGGATGGGTGGGCTAATGGTCCCATGGAAATTAATCTTTACTTTTTTGGTAAAACCCCCATTAAAAGGACAATTATAACTATGGATCCTTCCAAATTCACCCATAATCAAATAATGCACCAAACATTGTAAATGATATATTCATAAAAAGACAAGTTATAAAATGTTGCTGACATTACCATCAAAAATGAAAACTAGGACCAAAATAATTAAAGTTTGGAAACCTTAGTTGTGATTTTGGTCCTTAGACTGATGAAATCATGCCCAAAAAAATGAACATTCATTTATTATTTCCTAAAGTGCACCACACATACTTTATGATCAAATAGAAAATATTCCCATGAAGATCAGAAAAAAGGATCATGAATTCATAGGATTGACAATAACACCTTGTGAACATTCATCAAAATGTGGGGACAAATAGAAAATACATCATTTTGGCCAAATGAACTAACACCTACCAATGGACAATCCATTAAATGTTGGTTATGACTTGGTTATGGATGAACGTCAACTAAATCAATATTTGGTTTCACCTTGGTAACCCGTTTTTATAAAGGTAGGTTTTATATTTTAATAGAAAATTTGGAAAATAGGTGAGTATTAGATAAGTAACTAATTTATACATAGTGGGTAAAGGTGGGTTTTATTAACTACTTGGTTAGTAGGTGGTAAAAAAACCCAATGAACTAACCACCATGATTAATTGAAATTTGTTTCCTAATCACTTACTATCCATCCTTCATGGTGTATTAATGGGTATTGGTTTATTTTAGCCTATCAATCCTTAGTTCAATAAAAATGTTGAAACAATTTTTTTTCTTAAGTGCCAATGGATTTATGGTCATAATAACTTTTGAAAGAAAAAGATAAATTGCCATGGTACTTTGATAGCTTCAACATTAATTATACTACTTGTAATTTTTTTGAAAATTTCAAAGAACAAATTTTTGTGAAGGAAAATATAAAATATTTTTAGATATTCAATTTTTTGACATGAAATATTCAAAATTAATTAATACTTCAACAAACATGTGTTGAAGTTGTTTCAATATTACTATAGTCAATTTACAATCTTAAAAACCATTTCCCTTAATACTTTGGTAGTTTTGGCATAACCACATATGGCAACTTGCCTTTTCAAGAAACTATCTATGACAATAGTGTGTATGTCAAGATTATCTTGAAACACTTTTGTAACAAAATTTATGTGTTCCAAGGAATAAATAATACCTCCAAGGTAGAGATAAAACTTAATATAGGCTTGAGGGGGAAACCATTCGCTTACATTGATGAAGTTCCCAACAAAGGAAACATAGTCACAAGTAGTAGAATGAAGACTAGAAAGATAGGCCCTTCATATCTCTTTTTTTCTATAAATTAGTTTCTTCTTTTGAGGTCCCTTTCAAATCCTCTATTGTTGCATGACAAAAATTAAGCTCTCAAAAGGACCTTTTTGCCTTAATATTAGTCCTTTACAAAACAAACATTATGTTCTTCACCATAGGCACAATAATGATTATTTGTATCTATTTCCCACTAACACAATCAATCTCAAATAATGTGTGTGTAAATAATCAACATTATGTAATTTTGGACAAATAATTTATACAAAATTATGTATCCCAGGATTTTAAATTGCATTTTTAGAAGGAATGTAAAGAAGAAAAAAATATTTCAAACAAAAAAAAAATTTGTTAAGAAAAATGAAAAATATTTTGAAATATTTAAGTAACGTTTAATTTTCAAAATTGAATCTTTAAAATTAACTAATTATTTGATAAACATGTGTTGAAATTGCCTTTATATTATGGGATATCCAAAATGTTCCCAATTTTTGGTTGAAAAATTTACAAAATGTGTGGGGCAAAAAATAGTAGGTCTTGAAAGTTCTTAGAGCTATGGAACTCATTGACGTTTTTTATTCACAAATATCTATAATGAACTCTTAAAAAAATTGAAATTCAATGTTGTTGTAACCACAACTTTCATTTAAAGTTTTAGCACCCACCACTAGTACAAAAGTGGGGTGTAGTTCACTAACTTAAATCACTATGGGGTTTTAAAAGTGAAATAAGTTCATTGCACTTTAATGATTTCACTTTAATTAAAATTATTTCACTATAATATCACTATGTAAACATCGTGTTTCATTACTAGTTGACATAATTCATTATTATAATTTATTGTGATAAATAGGTTTATTTTTATGTTATTGTTTTAAATACTTTATGCTACTTTATGATATACCTTATATTATTTTAGGTTACCTTAGTTCTTATAATTTATAACCTAAGTTATTTTATTTTAAGTATAACAATTTAAAATAATTTAAAATAACCTACAATAAAATAATTACTAATAACCTATGGTAATATAACCTAGAATATCCAACAATAGTTTATAATATAATAGCCACCAATAGTTGTAATGTAACATAAAATAACAAAAAATAGACATCAATGGAATAACCATTTATAGCCATCAATAGAAACTACCTATAACCATCAATAAAATAACCACCAATAGCCATTAATAAAATAATCACATATAGTCACCAATAACAACAATAACCTATGGTAATTTAGCCACCAATACCCACCAATACCCATTAATAAAATAACCACTAATACCCACTAATATCCATTAATAAAATAACCATTAATACCCACAATATCCATTAATAAAATAACCATTAATACCCACAATACCCATTAATAAAATAACCACTAATAACCACCAATATCTAATAATAAAATATCCACTAATAGAATAACCACCAATAGCCATTAATAAAATAATTCTGCCAATAACCATTAATAGCATGTGATAATTTAACCTAAAACAACCACTAATGTACACCAATAAAATATCCACCAATAGCCATTAATAAAATAACTCCGCCAATAACCATTAATAGCCTATGATAATTTAACCTAAAACGACCACTAATGTACACCAATAAAATATCCACCAATAGCCATTAATAAAATAACTCCGCCAATAACCATTAATAGCCTATGATAATTTAACCTAAAATAACCACCAATGTCCACCAATAAAATATCCATTAATAAAATATCCACCAATAACCATTAATAGCCTATGATAATTTAACCTAAAATCCACCAAAATCCACCAATAAAACATTTATTAGTAGAATATTCACCAATGACTATTAATAAAATAACTCTGCCAATAACCATTAGTAACCTATGATAATTTAACCTAAAGTAACCACCAATATAATAGCTACTAATAGTCATTAATAAAATAGCTACCAATAGCCACCAATAGTCATCAATAAAATAACCAAGAATATTCACCAATAAAATAACCATAAATAACTTATGATAATATAACCTAGAATAGCCAACAATAGCATAAGATGACCTTTAATAACCAAAAGTAACCAACAATAACCTAACATAACTGGAAATAACCTAAGATGAAATAACTTATAATGACCATAAATACTTGAAAATGACGTAAACTATAATAGCCAAAAATAACATAAAATAACAAATAAAATTATAATAGTCAAAAATAGCCTAAGGTGAAATAGGATAAAATAACCAAAAGTAATTTAGAATAATTGAAAGTAACCTAAGGTGAAATAATTAATAATAGCCAAAAATAATTTAAAATAACCATAAATAACTATAAATAATGTAGGGTGAAATAATTTAGAATAATGAAAAATATCCCTAGAATAGTTGAAAGTAGCCTAACATAGGTAATATCATTATATTATTAAAAAAATTCCATTTATTAAACATTTTTTTTTCAAAAGAATGGTCATTGAAATGTTATTAAATAATGATATTCAAAAGAAATTTCTTCAAATGATTTTACATTTTCAAAAGGAAATAAATATAATTATGTACATTATTTTAAAAAATTAAATTAAATTTTAATCATTTCATTTGAACAAAATTTTAATAAGATATGAATTTTCAAAGTTTATTTTTTTGTAATGTTTAAAATGAAGTACTTGATAAATAGAATGTAATGTAACACATTGTCATAACAAATGTTGTGAATTGATGGTAAGGGTGTTTGCTTCCATCCTAGAAATCAAGGGATCAAACCTCATAAATGGTGTGTTTGTGGTCAACAATGGTAGGTTGACCGAATATTCTCTTATGTAGTTCCTTAAAGTAGATGCCTATTCAGGTTGATTACATGGCCTATGTACGTAGGCTAAGTTATTAACCTAACATATGTAGTGACACATGTCAATAATTCATAAGTTGACAATCATGAAATGATCAATAGTATTAAATATTACATTAAATATTAAATAATTTAATTTAATTAATTTCCATGTTATTTAGTTAATTAACTAACAAATGAAATGGCTTGCTAAATTTGCATTTCATTTGAAAAAACTTTATTTCATTAAGTATTAGTGGACCAATTCATTATCCATAACAATTGGTCCTTGTTCACTAAGGGGTTGATCAATTTCATCATGGTAAAAATGTCCAAATCCATTCAAAATTTAGTGAAACCTAGAATGAAATAGGATGCATTTTTGGTGTAATACACATACCCTTCTACCAAAAGTTGTTAACACTCTTTGTTGGTTGTATGTTACTTGTCAAATTTGTTTAATTATACAAAATTAACATCAAAAGCCCACAACTCATAAGGTCAAACATTGGTGTGTTTCTACCGCCCCTCTCCCCCCCCCTAACATGCCATATATGAATGATCCATTCCCTAATACTTGAAAATATAACAAGATACTAAATAATAATAATATTATTTAGTTAAACCTATAAAGCTAAATTCTAGTTGGAAGTTGAAGACATTTATTCAAATTGTAAAAATATATCACTTGTTAAATAGTGGCACTCCACCTTTGGGAAAAAAAAGTATATTTGTGACCACACATGCACATCTTTTAAGGGGGAGGACAATGTTGTTTGAGATATAGTGAAAAAAACCAATCATTATCTTCAAGTTTAGAAAAAGAAGAAAATACCAAAGTACAATATGTCCTTAGCAAGATGTGATGAACAAATTGCAACACTTAATAAACATGTGCATGAGTGTTGGCCCAAAGTATAATAATTTGTTTAATAGAGAAACATGGAACAACAAATAAAAGGTATTGAACCCTAATAACTTTAATAAACTTTGAATCTTTTTGCTTTGTTGCCAAGGAATTGGAAACACATGGGGCCATGTGATTTGGACTTTTGCAACTTTTAGTTCCATATATTTACATTGGGAAATATTGACAACTTGTTGGTTGCTACACCTTCATTGTAATAATGCCTTATTATTTCAAGTCATGCCTTCATTACAACAATTAAGCCTTGTCATTCATAACATTATTAATAGTTGCACCTTTAGTGTAGCAAGGCCTTATCATTCACAATAACATTAGTAGTTTGCCTTTGGTGTGGTAGTGCCTTGTCATTTGCAACAACATTAATAGTTGCGCCTTTAATGTAGCAACACCTTGCCATTAAAAGAAAAGACCCATTGTTGAGGGGAAAATGAGAGCTTGGGGAACTTGGTAGGAAAAGAAAGATGGAAAGAAAAATGAAGAAGAAGGAAAGATAGAAGGATAATGTTCCACCATCCACAAGTTCACAACGATGTTGTTCTTATTATTTTTGTGATTTTATCATAAACACCCATAATTTGGGAATGAACATAAATAAAATGCAATAAGGTATATATAAAACATGTTTTGATTATTTTATCAAACATGTTTTGATTATTTTATCAAACATGTTTTGATTATTTTATCAAACATGTTTTGATTATTTTATCAAACATGTTTTGATTATTTTTCCATTTTTTGATTTAATGACTTAAATGGGTATTTTGATTTTATAATGACCTTGGATGGCTATTAAAATTTGGACGTGAGATAGATGAATTGGATAATCTTCCTTCATCTCATCTTTGAATATTAGTGCCCATGATCAACAATTAGGAGCATTTAAGCAAAATTTAATTCCTTATGTTGAATGAAAAGGAGGAAGAAAAATAAAAAGTTTCCTTTATACTCCCATCCATCACATAATGGGTGTATGCACTCTAAGGTGGCTCATTTTCAACGAATGTTCCACTCTCTAAAAGTCCATACAATATTGTTAAATCGACAATTTATTTTGATATTGTTAATTTAATGGGGAATTACATGGTGGTGAATGGATTAAAAAGCCCATATGAAAATAAACCATTTAATTTATTTTTTTAATGTACATGTTAAAGAAATAAAAATTGAAATCCACCCAAAAATGATTATGATATGGACTTATGAAAATATGACTCATTTTAGGTGATTCAAAAGTCCATAATTTTTTTTTGGTTAATTTTTTTTTAACAATTTTTTTGCACAAATGTTCTTTAAAAAAAATAAAATCATATATTGAATCCTTATAATATATCCCAAATAAAATCCATACACAAAAATGCATGTATATAAAGGCATAAACAACAAACTAGTCCATATTTTTCAACTTCGAAAGTCCAATACTATATATTTGGTGTATATATATTACAATTTTATAAAATAAATGTGTTCTTCTTTAAATTGATAATCTAAATCTAGCCACAAATTTGGAAAATTATTGTTTTTGTGCCATGTTAATAGCATGTAAATGGACATCACTCTACAAAAAATTGGATTGTAATGCAAAAAGTGAGCCAACCTACCTTGCAACCACCTTAATAATAATACCAACAAAAAATAAAATAAAATGTCTAGGTAATCCAACATATGATTGATTGCACTTTTAACAACTTTTGAAAAATATTGGAAATGTGTTTTATATATTAAAGCATGTCATAAGTGTCCTTCAAAATAAAATATATTCAAAATGTCCAAAAATATTAAGTGAATTTTATTTTAACATACTTCAACGCACATAACTTAATCTTTCCATTAACATACAATGAAAACTACTCCTTTGCAAAATAATCAAAAGTTTATACTTTGTCATTATCAATATGTGTGTTCAATGGAATATTTTCATGTGCCTTCTCAAATTAAGATGGAAGGATAAAAAGATGTGTCACATTTTCTTTAATGGCCAATGTTTTTTAAACATTTAATTTTCTACACAATGTTCAAACAAGTAGTTGATATAACAAGATTTTAATAAATGTTTACTTTTGTATTTGGTCTATAGCCAAATATAATTAAATCTCCTTAATTGTGAATGATCACTAGTGTGGTAACATCGCAAAATTGAAAAAAAAAAACATATTGGGATCTAGTGCCTAGGTTATAGTTGGACAAAGAAAGTAAAGGAGGTTGCATTTTGGGATAAAGTTTTTATCTATTTGCAACCTCTCGAACAATGGTCCAACAATATTTTTCCATTATCAACATTAACCTTCAACAAATGCATCTTACAGAGAATGATTTGCTTCCATGAAACACTTATGACCTACTAAGAATAATATTTCAAAACTTTTGGAATAATGAAGGAGATGGCTGCAAGTACTGAAAAGTTGCATCCCTACATTACACCTTTGTCTTTGTATTGTTACTTTGCAATTCAAGTGGTGCATCTACCTATTGGACAAGGAGGATCGTAATGTTTAAATTGCTTTTTTATAAAACAATACAGTTTGTACTGCCTTTCAGACACGAAGAATCAATACATACTAAAATAAATAACTCATAGTTTGGAAAGGAAGTCTACTTAATTGCATCAAAGAAAATAACAAAACAAGTTTGTTTGAAAATTTTGCATCATGAATGTTTGAAAGGAACAAGATCTTGTGTGTGAAAATAGGCATTATCTTATGCACATAGGGCTCTTAGTCACCATCTTTGGTGAAATTCAAAAAAATATGGTTTTTAACTTTAAATCCATTGAGCTTACATATGTTCCTAGAGGAGTAGGGCAATGAAGGGAAGATAAATGGAGTAGTTATAAGGAATGTGAAGACACATCATAGAAAACATGGGGGAACTCATCCATCAAAAGTACAAGGCAAATGGGAACACAAGTAGACACAACCCAAATAGAAAACAAAAGTAAATAATCAACAAAAATTAGGTAAAGACCTTATGCAAAGAGGACTCATGATTATGAAATGACATTTAACATAACAAAAAAGACCTGAGATGAAAGAATTATGATGAAAAATGTATTTGGTAACTACCAATCATTTTCCAATAGACATAAATTCCTCAAATTCTGGGACTTCTCCCCACCCTAACAAGTGCAAGCATCTTGACTCTTCATCCTAAAAGCTTATTTCATTTCAAGCCTCCATATTCTATGAGGAAGGTTTGGCCACTTTGCCATGGGGAATGAAAATGTTGGGGGTCGGGGGAGAGGACAGAATGGGCTTTCTTGTGTACACTCCTTGATGTAGAACATACATGAGAGTGTGTTTGTGCTTCAAATCTGTTATTGAATTCTGTGTTTGTGTGTGTTTGAGGACGTTCATGTGTGATGGACAATGTGGTTAATGATGTATGGATTTGGCAACAATCCTGATGTACCAATCTCATCATTCCTTCCTTTGTTTTTTGGTGAAAAAATTGTATGGTTCTCATCATTGCCTTCTTTGCTTTTTGTGAAATGTCCTTACAACATCAGGAATGAGATTTGGACAGTGTTGGGTGGTTCTTTGATTTTTTTAATAACCTCTAATTTATTCAGTTTTAATGTTTTTGAGAAATCCATGATCCTCTGGTTCCATTTTTTTAAAGAACCCTCAAAAGAATTCACAGTTTTCACAAAATAACCAGCAAAGAATAAGCAATTTTATGAAACGTTATTAGGCTGGTTCTTAGATGTTTTGAGAATTATGGTTATATATCAAAATCATTCTCAGAGTTTTGAGAACTGTTATATATCGAAACCAGTTATTGGATATTTCAGAGGACTACAATTTTTTGATATCATTGAGAATCACCAGCTATCAGTTTCCATCTCTCTCTCTCTCACACACACATATTTTCCATATATGATGTCGTTGCAACCAAGTATCCCAAATCCTCCAAGCTTTATGACTGCCATCATTTGCTTTCAAACTGCTTCCAGGCCATTCTTTTCAGACAAGGGAAATACTGTAAGGGACCGGTCTAAACTCCCCTTAAACTCTTTTAATGTAGATGAAGGTATTTGAATCTTTCCAAATCTTATAATTTGCAATTCATGACCAAATTTTTACGTCTAAACACTAGAATCACGATGCATCTTTTCACATCTTATAATTTGCATTTCATGACCAAATTTTTACATCTAAACACAAGAATCAGGATGCCTACCTAGTTTGCAACAGTGAAAGAACTCCATTGAATCAGGAGCTGAAGTAAGTTCTAAAGGCTGCGCACTGGTACTATGATCCAAACTGCAAGTGTATAGATCTGCATCAATCACAGATTTTGGTTATTTTATGTCAAACAATTTCTGGATGAAATTATCATGAACGAAATTGTCAATACAAATGAATTATTCCTTGCTTAAATAGAAACATGTTCATGGATGAAATATGTTGCACATGCAATTTTGGCCCTAAATGATTATGGATCAAATTGACTACATGGAAAAACTTGATGACAAATGAAGCTAACCAGAGGCTAATATGGTCATATGGATGAATTGCGACATGGATGATGAAATGCTCATCAATCATGATATTAACCACAAGGATGAAATTAGCACATATGGATTAAATGGGTTAACACATTGATGAAACTTTTTTCAAGAATGAATCTTTTACACACAAGAGAAATTCACCATAATGATGCAATTAACCATGTGGATGAAACTTTATTACATGGATGAGATTAGGATACTTGATGAAGTTGATTGCACACAAATATCTCACTTGCAATGTGAAACTCAAGTTTTCAACTATATGGATGACAATCACTTTCCACATAGTTTCATCATGTTGTTAAATTTTGTCCATATGCTCAACTACATTTGTATGGTCAAATTCCACATTATTGTACCCTAAGGTCAGTTTTCTCGTCAAATAACCTTTAAAATAGTGAAATGAATTTTCATGAAAATATCAAGGTGAGGTGCTAACAACCTTCACATTATTGCAGGTTACAATCTGAATAATTTCACTCTTCATATGACAATATCATACTAGACCCTTTGAAAATAATCAAATTTATAAAAAAGAATTAATTCTTGAAAAAAATTTAAATTATTTGTTTTGTCCATGTGGAAATTGACCCTAAGCTATCAAATTTTATGCACATGACAATTTTTCATCATACCATGTTGACATAATGTATATTGCCATTTTCATTCATGATATTGAATTTCATCCATATTGCATCCATGTAATATATATCATTGGTGTCTTTCACATGATTGTTTTTTAAAAAAATGTTGTCAATCATTATCATTATATATTATGTTCAATTTTAACCATAGTGCCAAATTTCATCCTTGACATTACTATCACACGTCTTATCAATTTCATTCATGTCAGCATTATCTAATTGATATTTTCATCAATGCCATTTAGTTCATCTATGTTTGATGTCATCCATGCCATCCACGTTCTCCATGATACAATTTCCTTTGCTTGGATTTGATGTTTTGTTAGTTTGATCCAATTTTTGGTTTTCACTTCTTCTATCAATTTCATTGATTCTTTCAATATTGATAAGGACCAATTTCATAAGTGTGGGCATTTCATTCATATGTTGTTTCATAATGTCATCAACTTAAAAATCATCCATGTGGTCAATTTCATTTCATGGGAACCTAATAATAGAGATTTAGACCATAGGAATGTCATAATTCGTTAAGATGTGCTCCAATTATTTTAGTCTAATCCTGGGGCACCCTATGGAGAACATTTTTTTCCTCTGCTATTTGTTGGGCATTTTGAAAAATGGATTGCTGACCCGAGTAGGAAATTTCATTATTTTGAAACACCGTGTAGTTTTTTTCTTTTTTTTTCCTTGTGATAGGGTAGAATCGCCCATCACCAAAAACATACCTATCACCGAACATTTTCCAATATTTTCCTAGTTCCTTTAGTTAAATTGAGCGAAGTTTGTGTCATTGGATGTGCAAATTAGAGGGCTACGAATGTTTTTTGAGCATTAGAAGTGAAGGAGCAACGCAGATAACACAAGAAGAAGGTAAGTGATAGTTTGTTTCTAATTTTTTGGAAAAATAACTCTAGACCTCTCTCTGGTTCCAACCCGATATCTTTTTAATTTTGAGTTCATTTTGAATGATTTAAAATCTGATGGGTGCACCAACTAAGGCTTTATAAAACTGCTTTCTATTCAAGAAGCAAAGATGCATCAATCTATTTTATTCTATTATATTAATTTAACGTCAATACCTGGACCAGAGAGATCCATTTGACGACTATTACTTAGTTGGTTTGAGCAAAACACTCCTGTTGTCTAGGCAAGAAATTAAGTACAAAGTTACTGCTTTCTGATTAGCCGAATGCATCAATTCAGGTAGTAAGCTGCATAGTGTCAACTGTTTCCCTAGCTGTTGACCAAACTTGCACTGAATGTCATGGTGAGCTAGGCACACTAACAACAGGTGGTCTTCATCCTCAACAGCTCCTAGGGGACATAGGTGACAAACCTTATTTCTCCTTGGTACACTCTCAGGCTTTGCATGCCTACCACACTCTACCTCCAAACGATGGTTTGAACATCTGAACCTTGACAAAGATTGCTTGAGCTAAACATTTGTGATCGCTTGCAAATAACTTTGATATGAGTACCCAAATTTTGTTGTACAGCTCGTGTTCATCAACTGGTATGTACGTAATTTGCTACTTCTGATTCTGGCCTGTTCACCATAAGTGGATTCTAGATAAGAAGCCTATGCACTTGCTATAACACACATGACATTAGTATAGACAACCCCAACCCCTTGGTCGTCAAGCCACAATTGCACGTTTCGGAGCCAATACTGGTGGTTATCATTGAGCACACTGAGCATCTGGAGCTGGGTCTGGTAGGCACAGTACAACAGACGATCTAGTGTGGACTCCCATAGTCTATCATAATACTTGAGAGTTTGTTGC
>Ga0209611_10008238_pt1 | contig 16393 bp, 13 predicted proteins | sample S1TSphgellanicum_3_FD_187693 | JGI IMG/M metagenome (GOLD analysis project Ga0209611, IMG submission 187693) | Host-associated microbial communities from peat moss isolated from Minnesota, USA - S1T2_Fc - Sphagnum magellanicum MG (SPAdes) (version 2) | ecosystem: Host-associated > Plants > Peat...
TTCCCCCCCCCCCCCCCACACGCAAACCAAGCAAAAAGGGCAACCAATCGATTTCCTGTCTCCATAGAATCAAGTGGCCACCCAATTCTCTTTCCTTGAAACCCGATAATCTGACCCCACCACAAAGAAGGACGGACAACCCAAAGGCCACTTGATTTTCCAACCCTACAATAGCGAGGGAAGGAACATTGAGTGACCACCCCATTCTTTGACACCACCATAGGGAAAGAAGGCATGAGAATTGGGTAGACGTTCGCTTCTTGTTCCTTGAAATTTTGGGGGCAAAAAAATAAAGCGCCATCCTATTCTCCGACACCGCCATAGGAAAACAAGGAAGGAGAATCAAGCAACCACCAAATTTTCCATCCTCAAGAAATGGGGAAACGAGGATTAAGCAACCTTTTGATTATTGTTTTTCGAAAGAATGATGGAGGGAGAATTGGGCTACCACCCTATTCTCGTTCATCGAAAGAGGGATGGAAGGAAAATTAAGCACCCATTCGATGATTTTGCATTTTGCATTTTTGCAAATTACTTGGAAGTTTTGTAAGTTTCTGTGTTTTTATTAGTTTTGCAATTATATTTTTCTATATGTTTTACAATTGTTTATCTTTATGTAAATTCTAGTAATTTTCTTATCTTTGAATTTAAGTTGTTAATTTTACTTTGAAAAGAAGGTAAAAAGCTCAAAAGTTTTAATAATTTTCTTATCTATGAATTAGTTCATATAAATTACAACTTATTAACTTTAAATTATTATTAATTACTATTCAATTAGTAACTAATGATAAGTAATTAGTGAATTGTAACTAACTAATACTTATTTAATAACTCCATGTCCCTTTCAGTTTCTGGAAAGGAGTATCGTGCAGTTGCCCAATATTCCTTTTCAAGGATGGATAAAGTAATATTATATTATTCTTTTTTCGATCGACAAATACAAATTATTAGGTGATTGTTTGATATTTTCGGTCGAAAATCGACACAAGAATATCGAGCGGCCACCTAATACACCCTCTAAAAACTAAAAAAGGAGTATTAAGCGGTCACTCGATATTCCTTTCTAGAGATTAAAAGAGGATTATTGATTGGCCACTTGATATGCCCTTCTAGAGATTGAGAGGGGTATTGAATAATTGCATGATACTCCCTTTCAGATACTAAGAAAGGGGTATCAAATAATTGCTTAATACTCCTTTTTAGAGACTACGAAAGGGGTATTGGGCAACCACTTGTTATTCCATTTTAGGGACGGATAAAATAATATTAGGCAACCATTCGATATTCCCAATCAAAGATCGACATAGGATTATTGAATGGCCACCCGGTACTCCCTTTTAAACACTAAAAGAGAAGTATCGGATGACTTCCTGATACTCCCTTCCATAGACTAAAAGAGGACTATGAGGTGGCTACCCAATATTCCTTTTTCAATTCATGGAAGTTGCTCGATAATCTTGTTTCATTTTGTGGAGGGGAGTATCATAAAATTTGTTGCATCATATGAAAAAAAATAGGTTTTGATTTTGGTTTATTTATTAGGGTGTGTTAAATTCTTTTGGTTTTGTAGGTTGTTCCTCTACGTCCATTGCATGAGCTTTATGTGTATGTTAATGTTTTTGTTTGCATCCTTTTCAGTCTAAATGGCCTTTGTGCTTATAACTTTTGAACTTTTTACCTTTTTTTCAAAGTAACCAGTGGTTTTTGCTAGAGTTGTATTTTTCCACAAGGTTTTACATCCCCAAGTGTGTTTATTCAATGTATGTTTTTTTCATTGTTACCTTTTTTTTTTCCACCTAAGTTTTGTGTGTAAGTTTTTGACATCCAAGGTGGTTGCAAGTGTCTACTCCTACTTCAAATCTAGTAGGGCGTGTTCCCTTCCAAAAATTGCACTACTCCGAAAATCTATTTGATTTACTAGTAGTAATATTTGGTGATTTTTAGGACCACCCACCAAACAAAAATTTATAAAATTTTTGTTTCACTTACCTCCAAACTTGGTTATTTACTAGGTGGCCTTAACATTGTAACTTTACTCTCCAACTCCTGCTTTTTAACTTCATTCCTTTCACATAATAATTTGAATCTTGACAACTCAATTTTGATTTGCTCCATCTTTTTATTATGATTTGTTACATGTTGGAACAATCTTGTAATTTGTAGATCCTTTTTTACCTCCTGACATAATGATCATCCTGTGTGTGAAGTTTGAAAATTTGGAGTTGTGCCCTTAGATGTTTTTGCAGATGGCCCTGCACTCCTATATGTGCCAAATCTATCCCCTAACTCATACACCCTTGTTGAAAATGATGGTATACCTTCTTGATTTGCAATTGGTTATGTGATTTGTAATTACACCTCTTATTAATGATGTTGGCACTACAACAAAATGTGGGTGTAGTTCATTAGTCCTCGTTCAGTAGAACAGTGAATTCATTATTCCTTCATTGGCCCCTGTTCACTACAACTAATGAATTCACTCAAAATCCAATGAAATCACTTGGCATATAGGGACACTTTTTGTTGTAGTGTGGGGAGATGGTGAATGTGATGGAAACCACTCAACTAGATTTTTTTCGAAAGATACAAATCTTTTCCTTTGGTGCTCATGTGGTATGTTTTGATCTGCAAATGGTGGAACCTATTGAGCAACTTGACCTTTTGAATGTGGTTCATGTTTGGTCATTTGTTCTGGGTTTGGAATCTTTGTAATTGATGCAGGTTGTTGTGCCTCCTCTTGAGGTTAGTGTGGTCTTGGTATGGTAAAAGATGCTAAGACTTATGGGTTGAAAAGTTTTCTTTGCATTTGCTTCCTTCTTTTGATCATCAAAGGTTTTTCCTCTGCTTCCTCTTCCTCTAAATCTTTTGTAATCCTCTACTCCTTGGCTCGCATTTGCCTTGGTAATCTGCTGGATGAAGAAAGGCATTGTTTTGTTTGCTATAGACATTCCCTTAATCTTGAAGTATTAACCCCTAAGGTAGAAGCATCATGTACTCCAATGGGTACCTCTTGTAGTGGAATTTGTTGAGTTGTGTTGAGGAAGAAATTGTACATCAAAATCTCAATAACTAATGTTGAATGACAAACATCTTTCTTTGGATCATCCTTGATTGTTCCCATCATGACCTTAGTTTGGGAAGTTGTCCATCTCATCAATTCTCTATGTAGTTGTTTAAACAAAGTGTTTGTTCAATCTACTCCCTTTCCTTGCACAGATGTCATGATTGATATTTTTATTTCTATTACTAAAATAATAAAGCTTATCCTTTTAGTAAATGACTTGAATTAGTGCAAAGAGACAAATATCATAAGGTGGCTTCATTTCACTAACATTCCATTGTTTTGTCTTCACATATGCTTTTGGTAGGGCAATATGTTGAAACATGGCTCCTGCAATTTGCTTATTTGCATGTTTTTGTGTTTTGCAACCTTTGTTGGAAATCTTGAAGATATCTGCAATCAAATGTTTATTGACTACAATAGTTTTCTCTCCCATCTTGGCATTTAGAGTTTTTCCCTTAATTTGATAAATGTTGAAAAAATCCACCAGCTAGTCCATTGAAGTGGAGTTCTCCACTGTAATTCCAACAATCGTACTAATCCTACTTTAAACGTGCATCGTTTTTCATCTTTTCCCATACTAACCAAGGTTGTAATTTTTTCCAACTCTTGAGCATTTGTCTATTCTACTGGTGTGAAAATCAACCTCTCTAGTTTTGGTGAAAGTATAGACTTAGTTTGATGTGCCATGATACTACTTCTCTACTTCTTCCTCTCAGATTTAGACAAAACTAGGTTTTGAAGAACCTGGAATAGTCAATGGTGCAAATTTTACAACTGCTTGTGGTGTTGGAACTGTCATTGGTCTCAATTTGCTTAAAGAAAGCGGAAGTTGTCTTCGTCTTCACCCTTTGAATTTGTCAGCACCACTATTTTTACTTCCATCTGTGGTCTCGAAATTCCAATTCTTTTAGAAACCGTAACCACTTCTTGATGTCACTCCTTGTGCATGTCGAAGTCCGTAATGTGACTTTGGTCCTTTTCCCATTATCATAGTTTGGAGAAGACTCTACAAATCGAACTTGAAGTGGTGTTGGATTTGCAACTTTAGAATGCACAACTTGGCTTGCCTTTTGCATTTGTAATTCTACAACAAGCACTTCCTATGCTTTTCATTCTTGTTCACGATTCAAATTTCTATGCTTTTCCTCCTTCTTTCAAGTAATTCTTTTAAAGTTTTTTTACAAAGTTTTCGTCACTCGTTCTAATCTGCTGCAATGTGTGAAGATGGAAGAGTTAAGAAAAAACAATTGTTCATAGTTGACATCATGCCAATTTGGCACCACTACCTCTTGCACCCTTTGATGTGTCATTGTACATGTTAGGGTTTTGGGATTTGAAATGATGATTCTTGCACTATTACCTGTCACTGAATGTTTTTCATCCAATTTGACCTTCATTGGAACATTAGTCATCTATTGTATATAAGTTCCATTAATTGGTACCATCTGTACCATAAAAATAAATTCCTCCAAATGTTCATCTTCCTTATCATCCATCTTGACATATTTTTATCCTTCCCAATACACTGGTTAAGGTCAATAATCTGTGCTTTTTCATCCAAAAATTGGTAAGGCTTCAACTTGTTCACATTCACAAGTACAGGGCTTGGGTCAAACTTATTTAAAGTCACCAAAAACGTAATGTTGTTTGGTAGGCATAATTATACTCTGTATGGACCAAACCGCTTTTTGGTAAATTTTGCAAGATGTGTTTTCTATCTTTTTGGAAACCAAAGTACATGATCTCCAAACTTGAACTATTTTTTTGTGAATTTTTGTTGGTTCCACAGAACATGATTTCACTATTGATTCCCAACAATCTCCTCAACTTGTAGTTTGTCAAATTATAGTTTTTCCAACTCTATTAATATGTTAGTTGATACTTTGACAAGATTTGCATCTTTGTGGTCTCCACTAAATGCCGATAGAACATATTTAATGGGCATGAAATGATGCAACCCATAGACTAATTGGTATCGAGCATACCCTATAGCTACTTTATAAATAGTATTGTATGAGAAAAACACAATGGGTAAATGTTCATCCCAATCTACCTTGTTTTCACTAACTTAATAATGAGATTAACAATTAACTTGTTAATTGGTTTTACCTATCCATTTCCCTATGGATAATATGTAGTAGAACTCACATGCTTTAACAAAAAATGATTAGTAAGATACTTAATAACATCATTAATGAAATGAATTCCCTGATCTGTAACTAGGGCTAGTGAACAACTAAACCTAGTTAAAATACATTCATACAAAAACTTTGTTGTGACAATAGCAATGTTGGTTCTGAGTGCTTTAGCCTCCACCCATTTGGTAGCATAATCTATGGCTACAAGAATGTATTTGTTACCTATAAACCATCTTGCAAGTTTGATCGGTCCAACAAAATCCAGTCCCCATTTCATAAATGGTTCTTTTGGTAAAGTTGTAACCAATTTAGCCAAACTTTGCATTGCTAAACCTCTAGCTCTTTGGCATGCACCACAAGATTTGCAGAATTTAGAAGCATCATAAAATAACTTTGGTGACCAATATCTTGCATCAAGAATCTTCTTGACATTTATGTCCATTGCAAAATGGCCGCCACTAATTCCTTCATGAAGCTCCCATAGTATCATTTGTGCTTCATTTGTGGTTACACAATGTCTAAATTTGTTGTCTTGTCCCATGCGGTACAAGATACCCTTTTGTAAAGTAAAAGGTTCTACTCTTCTTCCCAACCATTTTTTCTAAATATTGGTCAATATCCTAAGCATTTGTCCCATGTGTAGATAATTCTTAACCTCTTCCAACCATACTAGTTATAACATGAACAATGTAGCATCTATAGTTTGATCAAGTACCCTAGTCGGCTTTGTAGTATCTAAGAATCTAGATAGTGCATCAACTATTACATGTGTATGACTTAGTTTGTATACTATAGTAAACTCATATTCTAGAAACAATAGTAACCATTTGGTAATATGTCCTAAAACTTGTGTTTTGTTCATTAGATAAACCAAAGCCATATGATTTACATAGAAAACAAATTTGTTACCCAAAAGGTAATGTCTAAACTTATGTAGTGTAAATACTATTGCTAATGCCTCATGTTCTGTGGTACTATAATTCGTCTCAACACTATTTAGTAATCTAGAGGCATAAACAACAAGATGGTCATGATAACATGTTAGATTTTGAACTAACATGGCACCTACAACTAATAAAGATACATATGTATGCACATGAAATTCAACATCCCAATTAGGAACTATCAAAATAGGTGCTTTTACATACTTTTGTTTAATTAGCTCCCATGCTGCTTAATATTCTAAAGTCCACAAAAATTGTTCTATTTTCCTCATGAGTTTGGTAATTGGGGCCATTATGAATGCAAAATTCTTGAATAAAACATCTATAAAATTGAGCCATTTTGTTGAACAACTAAATCTGTTGTGGCTTTAATTGTGGGCACATGCATTTAAACTATGGTTTGGATTTTTTAGGATTTGGTAATTTACGCTTTTTGAAGACAATAAACCCTAGTAACATTATGAAAATACCATAAAGGCACATTTATTTGGGTTTAAAATAATCCCAAACTCCTTACATTTTTGAAAACACAAATTGAGTTTTTGTAGATGAGTGTCCATATCATTGTAGACAGTGAAATCATCCAAAAATATTTTCATGAATTTGTCTAGATAATCCCTGAATGTTCTGCTCACTACCCTCTAATAAATATGAGGTCCATTTTTAACTCCAAAAGGCATTACTACCTAAGTAAAAGCTCCCTAATTTGTTACAAAGGTGTTTTATATATGTCCATTAGTGTTATAGATATTTGGTGATATCCAGAATATTCGTTTAAAAAGGAACAAGCATCATGTTGTGCAATTGTATTCAGAACTTCATCTACGAATGGCAAAAGGTAAGGATCTTTTTTGGTAGTTGCATTTAGTTTTCGTAGTCTACACAAATTTCAAGTTTTCCATTCTTCTTGGGTACTACCACAATTGGTGATAACCAAGTGGCTTTTTCTACATGTTGGATAAATCTTGGTGCTAACAAATTGTTTATATTTTGTTTAATGATTACAGCGTAGTTTGGATTCATTTTATACCTGACCTAATGTGTTGGTGGAATCAATGTATTTGACTCAATACAATGTTGTGTTAATTTTGGAGGTATACCCTTCAAGTGCTTGTAAATCCATGCAAACACATCCTTATACTCTATTAACAATTTATTTTAAAAAATTATACTTTCCTCAGCCAATTGAGCATTCACCTTAATTGTTGAGAATTCTTTATTATTCCCAAATTGATTAGCAACAATTGTTATTTTTCTATCAACGTCTAGCCCACAATCTATAGTCCCTATACTTGAACCTTCACTAATGTTTCATCAATTTGCACTTCACCCGGGGTGTGGTGATAATACAAATTTCAAAATACACCTTCTTCTAAGCTAACCTCAAGTTTATTATCAAGGGTGGTTTTTGCATTACTTTTGAAATTACATGAAGGCTCTACTATGGCATTTGTAGTTTAGGTAGTTCTTTAAGTCTATATTGTGCTAACTACCACTATTTCTAGAGTTTCTAATGGCAAACTAATTATACCAATAGTAGTTTAGGTTCATTTGCAAACATCGGATCTTCTTCCTCATTTGTAATGCCATTTTGATAGTCAATGACGTGCTCCTAAACTCCTTGCTAGACTTTAAATGTATGTCTAAGGTGAAAACAACACAAGAGTAAGGAGTCGGGGCACATTCCCTGGCTTGTAACACTTTGGGGGTAGAAGGGCATGCTAGAGCTCCAGGATGGGGACTAGGAAGAGTGACAAGCATCAATTACTCACATGAACCTGCGCAAACCAAACAATGGTTAGTGCGTAGTTTGAGCACTTTTGGTGCACGGACGAATCACGGGCAAACACGAACTCACAAGATTCACCACGGCCCAAACTTGGGGGAAGCCATCACCTTCCCCCTTATAGTATACTTTGTGCCTGGCCACGGGGCTAGCACCCAAATGGCACTTTGTCTCGGGACTCCCAAATGGGAGTCCCAAAATTCTCAAAATTGGGACTTTTGCAACTTTGGAGGCCCATAACTTTATGTGCAGACCTCCGATTGAGGTGAAATCTAAATCAAAGTTGTAACCCTTGTCAAGAGATTTCCAATGATATCTGTCATGACACCTAAAAAAAAGGAAATTGGAGCAATTTTTTGACTTTTAGTGGTCGGAAGTCAAATTGACAATTTGACTCCCGACCTTTCTTTTGGCCATAACTTATGTTTAAAGTATCCAAATGGATCATGAGAGCCCATTTTAGACATCTAAGTTGCAAGAAATTTTTAATGATATAAAGAACTTCTCAATTCAAGTTTTGACCCTTGCAATTGCTTTTTGAAAATTTGGGATCTCCAACTCCCAAAGTGGGAGCTCATTTGGGAGTGTGGGGGTTCATTCCTTCGCATTCTCTTACACTCCCGGGAGCATGAAATGTGATTCTTGAATTCACTCTTGGCTTACACCTTCGCAAGCCCTTGCCTTGGTCGCAAGCCCAAGGCTAGGGTTACGACAATCAAAGCATAGTAAAACTTCTGGTCTTTTCAAGTTAGTGCCCAAGTGTTTAGTCATAGCTATGGTTCTGATTGTACCATTCCCTTGTATTGCGATCATGTTATTTCCCCAATCATGTGCGATCTTAACATTTCTGAGCTAGGGTTTACCAAACAACATGGAATAACTAGAATTTACAACAATGTTTTGTAAGACTATTTGTGTAGCTATGTATGGTATACCATGAACATACATCCTTAGATCCTAAATTAATCCTATTGGTTTGGTTGTAGTTTGATCTACCATCCACGGATTATAAGGAGTAGGTTTTGGCTTAAATAATCCTAACCTAGTTTTTAATTATTTTATAATAATATTTCCCTAGATCCCTCGTCCAAGAGAACATCATCAATTGTATTCCTACCAATTTGTACTTGAATTACAACCATGTGATTATCTATGGCCACAATTGTTGTGCTAATATTAGGTACTACAAATGTAGTTGTTTTTTCATTCAATGCCCTAGTGTTAATATGTGGTTTGTTAGTCTTCATTTTCTACCACAAGTATTTATTCAAATTTGGGGTTATTTTTATCAATTGTCCAAGGTTTAAGGTATAACTAGTTTTTAATATCTATTTACTAATATCTTGCAAATTTTCATCTATAAAAATGGTTTTACTTGAAGAGGTAGAAGGTACTCGAAATTTTGTTAGGTCCACAGGTTTTGCTTAACTTGGCATTCCCGCCCAACTGGTCATCCATTCTCCAAGTGAAGGAATAGGTAAGTTAGGTGGCAGATTGACTATTTGCATCTATTGTATGGTTTCCACCATAAACTTCAACTTTTCTTCAGCTTCCCAATCTGTTGTAGATTTGTTATTCCTTGGCCCTTAATCTTTAAACACTTTTTCTTTACTTGTTTTACTTCAAGTGATAACATTGACCTCTATTCCTTGCTCCAAGCATGGATTTTGTACTTCTGAAATTGCAAGTCTTATGTGGCTCAAAACAGGATGGTTGGTAGTCATCCTTATTATTTTTGGCGGAGAATGACATGGTCTATTGAATCAGGGTCTTTTACTTTCTGAAAGGGTCCTCTGCATGTCACCATATACAATAGTGCTGTATAAATTTCTATAGTTTTACAGTCGTGTTGTTGTTACCACATCTTATGGAATAGCTAATAGATTGTGATCATTTTTTGGATTTTGGCAATTTTGTGCTTGAATATGGAAATGATTGATCATTGCATCTCATACATTTCATTCAATAAATAGAAAATCTATGAGTGAATGATCTTCTTGTCTACAAAAACTACAACAACTGATAGTGAGTTTGTAATGTCGAGTTACGCTTTGACCAAATCTACTCCAAATTTCATATTGACAGTCAAGTTTGATCTTGGACTCATTGGTCTATAATACATTCACTTGATCCGCTTGCTGTACTTTAGTACCAATTGTTATTATTGGTGGAATCTTATGCTTAACTTTATGTTCCTTCTTGGTTTGATACACTATTTCAATTGCAAAAGCCTATTCCTCCAAATCTTTAATCTCTAATATAGGTTCGACATACTGTGGTAACACTTGTTCAACCTCGTTGTTGTCCAAGTTTTCATCCCATTCTTCATGGTTTTGTTGATACTAAAATGAAAGAGATTACTAAACAGAGCCTATGTTTGTGGATTTTGTTTCCATACCTCCTTATGCTTCTTGATACGTATGTAATATCTTTTCAGATCTATACAAAGTGCCATGTCTTTGACAAATTCATCTATTTCTTTCTTGTTCTTTTCGTTGTAAATTTGCAAGGGTAACCTTGAATGCAATATCTTCCCATCCCTCTGGTTCAACTTTTGGAGGTTTTGCCCTTGTTGGTAGCCTCATTTGGACATTGGGTCGCCTCATTGCATTATTAGTGAATGATTTTCAAGGTTCCATAACTACTATAAACAACGCCTTGTACCTTGTAGGTCGCTCCTTTGTCTTATATATTCTTAGCATTGTATATTATACTCTTTTTAAAGTATGAAATTGTGCTACATCACTTGCAAACAACAGTTCTCCCTTTAGTACATTTTCGTCTTCATTCTGCTGCATGGTTACTTAGTCAAATTGTTTTTGCAAACTTTGGGTTACTATTCGATTTGTGTTTATTGCCATCCTACTACTTGTCCTTGGAAAAATAAAATTGCCATAAATTTAAATCTTTTCAATAGTTGTTTATTCATATTTATTTCCTCACCAATTATGAGTTTGTAGTTTAAGGAATAAACAAAATTCTTTGCAATAACCTTTCTATACCTATTGCCACATAATAAAACCAAAGAAATACATACAACTTCAAAATTCTAACCCTAAATTCATCTTGGGGATGGTCACCAAATGGTAAATCCTAATATTCTAATATTGTTTCAATTGTAGTTCTTATGTTATTATACATATTTAGTTTTAGTTATACAAAATTTGTACTAAAAATCCAAGAAAGTTCTAAAATCTTTCAACAATAACATTTTTCATGGCCCACGTATCTACACAATTTTGAATATGTCACAATGCTGCCATAGTTTATTACTCATATTGCTATGAATAAAAAAATAAAATCTTGTAAAACAATTTTTAAAAAAAATAATCCAAGATCATAGTTCCACAACTTTGTCTCCTTAGAAATTTTTCTATCCATAACTATTGTTCTTTGTACTCCTAGTATTGAACATCCAGAAAAACTAGTTAGGATAGACCTCTTAAAAAAAAATCTAGAGCTTCCTTAGTTTTCAACTTTCCCACTTAAAGCACCATTTGAACTCCACCTTAGCAATCTTAATCTCACCTACCCTGTACTTATTAAACCTACCTTATCTAACTTATTTTAGAATATGCATCATAATGCTTACTCCCTATGTTTATCTGGTCTGATTATTAAAGTATAGTCTTACCCTTAACATTTTCCTTTATTTATTATCTTGGAAAGAACCAAGTGGACACCCGATTCTAATCCAAACAATTGTTTTTTATTATTTGAATTGAAAAAAAGTAGTTGGCCACCTTATTCAAATTTTGGATCATTATTTCACATGGTCAAAATTGTTTGTGGTTATTTTTGGACATTTTTAAAGTCCAAAATTAATTAAATACATGTTAATCAAGCTATACACATGTACTAGTTTATTCATTGTTTAGACTTCTAAATATTATAGAGTTGACATGGGTACTTGATCAAACAACAAATGCAACATTGTTTACGTTACAACCAATATGGTTGGAAGAGGTTAAAAATTATCTATAGATAGGACAGATGCTTGGGATTCTGACCAAGATTAAAAAACAATGGTTGACAAGAAGAACAAAACCTTTCACGGCCACTAAGCTATTTCTTTGGAAAGCTCCTACTAAAATAAGAAATTCCCCAATAAAGTTGTTATATCGCATGGGTCAAGACAACAAATGAAACACATAAGATAGTATGAGAGCTTCATGAGGGATTTGGTGGAAGAAATTTTGCAACAAACATTATTGTAAAGAATATTCTTGATGTAGGATATTGGTGGCCTACACTATTTCATGATTTTTTGAATTTTGCAAATCTTGTGATACATGTCAAAGAGCTAGAGGTTTAGTAACACAAAGTTTGGATAAACTTGTTACAATTCTACTAGAAGAACCATTTATGAAATGGGGACTTGATTTTGTTGAACCAATCAAACTTGCAAGATGGTTCATAGGTAACAAACACATTCTTACAGCCATAGATTAAATTACTAAATGGATGGAGGCTAAGGCATTTAGAACCAACACTATTGTTATCACAACAAAACTTTTGTATGAATACATTTTAATTAGGTTTAGCTATCCATTAACCTTAGTAATAGACCAGGGAATTTGATGATGTTATTAAATATCTTACTAACCATTTTTTCATGAAACATGTGAGTTCTACTACCTATTATCCATAAGGAAATGGGTAAATAGAGTCAACCAACAAGTTTATTGTTAATCTCATTACCAAGTTAAATAGTTAGAAGAAGGTAGATTCATATGAACATTTATTAACTATGTTTTTCTCATACAAAATAATTTACAAGGTAGCTACATGGTATACTCCATACCAGTTAGTCTATGGATTGCATCTTTTTATGCCTACAAAATACGTTGTGCTAACATTTAGTGGGGACCATAAATATGCAAATATTGTCAAAGTATTTATTAACCAATTGATCAGATTAAAAAAACTACAGAATGACAGACTACATGCAGAAAAAACTATTGGAAATCAACATTGGAATCATGATCTGTGGAGTCAACAGAAGTATCCAAAAAAGAAGTTCAAGTTTGGAGATCATGTACTTTGAAACCCCCAAAAGGATAGAAAACACATCTTGGGAAATTTACTAGAAAATTGTTTGGTACATACAAAGTACAATTTTGCTTACTAAATAACATTATGCTTTTGGTGACTTTGGATATAAGTTAGACCCAAACCCTATGCTTGTTAATGTGAATAAGCTGAAACCATATCGATTATTGAATGAAGAAGCACATACCACAAATCGACCTAAACCAGTGTATTAGGAAGGCTAAAAAGACACTAAGATGGATGACAAGGATGAAAATCATCATGATGAATTAAATCTAGTCATAGAAATTGTACCGATTAATGAAAAATCCATGAACCAAATAATTAAAAAATTCTATGGAGGTGAAGTTAGATGAATATTATTCAAATTCAATGATAGGTCATAGCAAATGATGTAGCGTTTCAAATCATGAAACCCTAAAGGGTAAAGTAACACTTTAGGGGGTGTGAGAGGTAGTGGTGTTGACTTGGCATGATGTCAATTGTGAACATTTTTTTTCACTTCTTCCAATCTTCATGCATTTTAGCAAATTAGAATGAGCAATGAGAGTTTAGTGGAAAAACTTAAAAGGATTGACCGAGAGAAGGAAGAAGAGCATAAAAATTTGATTCATGAAAGGGAGAGAGAAATTCACATATAGGAAACACTTGCTACAGAAGTCCAAACAAAGGGGATGGACCATGTTTCACATTCTACTAGAGTTATAAATCCAACACCACTTCAACTACATTTTCCAAATTCTTTTCTAGATTACAATTCGGGCAGAAGAATCGAAACAACTTTGCATAATTCAACACACATAAAAAGTGATGTTAAAAAGTGGCTTTGTTTTTTGAGAGAACAAGGGATTTCAAAACCAAAAGTAGATTCGGAAATAGTGGTGTTGATAGATTCAAAGGATGAAGACAACCTTATTGTCTTCAAAAATTGAGATAAATAACAATCTTAGCACCATAATTAGTTATAGAATCGATTATACCATTGGTTGTTTTAGGTTCCTTAAAACCTAGCTAATGTAAGTCTAAAAAGAAGTAAAAACTTAGTACAATGTCTTGTTAAACTAGGTATTTCACTAGAGTTGGAGAGATTGATTTTGACATTAATAGTACAAATTTATGTTGAGGAGTTGGAAAGAATCACAACTTGGATAAGGATGGGAGAGAATGAAAAAAAAAAGGCATCCAAAGTTGGGCTGGTAGAATTGTTTGAACTACAATGGAGAGCACCACGCCATGATTAGCTAATAGACTTTTTCAACACCTATTAGATCAAGGGAAAGACCATTTGTACAAGGTTAGGTGAAAAAATTGTAATAATAGACAAGCATTTGATTACATATGTGTTCAAAATCTTTAACAAAGGTTGGAAAGAACAAAAGCAGACAAACAAGCATACTGTAGAAGCTATGTTTCAATGTATTACTTTGCTAGGAGCATACATGACAAATTTAGCATGTGACGAATTAATAATGAAAATTGTGCAAAGTTCGTTCATTCATAGGTTCATACATTTTCGCATGAATATCATGTGTTGAAAACACATTTGACACATAGATAAATGTGTCCGATGAATGAAGTACGTACTTATGAATGAACGAATGTCACAAATTTTTCGCATCTTCCAATAAATCCGTGTTTCAAAAGTGTTTCCAATGCACGATATTAGTGTGTGAAACGTATGAATTATGATAAAACAAATTTTGCACAGTTTCCATTACTAAATCATGATATGTTAAGTTTATGATGTATGTCAATACAAAATAGTGGAGTGTTAGTAAGATGAAAAAATCTTATGACATTTGTCTGCTTACACTAATTTAAATTGTTTATCAAAGAGACAAGGTTTGTTACTTTAATAATAAACATGCCATATCCATTATGACAACTATGAAAATGAATGTTGTAGAGTTAATAGTTACACAGTTTAAACAATTGATTAGAGAGTTGATGAGATGGACAACCTCTCAAACAAAGATGTTAATGGGGACAATAAAGATTGATCCTAAAAAGATGTCTACCATTCAACATTAATCATTGATATCTTGATGCAACACTTCTTCCTAAAGATAGAATAATAGATACTCCCAAAAGTTGCACCAGCTGGAGTGCAAAAGGCTTTTACATCTAGGGTGAATACATCAAAGTCAAAGGAAAGATTACAACAAACCAAATGACTTCTTGCATCGTCTAGTAGATCACCAAAACATATGCAAATTGGAGAACAAAAGAATATAGAAGATTCATAGGAGGAGAGGAAGAGGAAAGACCTTTGATGATCAAGAAGAGGAAACAGATGTGAGGAGCAATTGATCCAATACTTGAGGTTTTGGCATCTCATGTCATACCAAGGCAACAACATCCTTAGGAGGAAGTATAGAAACATGTAGTGGCTGCAAAAGTTCAACCCTTAGAGCAAGTTGTTAAAAGGGAACCATAATTTGAAAATCATATTACATAATAGGCTCTGTTGCTTGAAAATCTAAAACAACCATAGGAACAACAAAAGGAAAGATTTGTGTCTTTAAAAAGAGAACTAACTAGGTGTTTCCACCATGTGCACCATTTCCACAATAAGAAGTTTGAGAACAAACTACAACACCATAGACTACACATCAAGAGGATAGACCATCATCCTCAACATGGCTATATGATTCAGGGGATAGGTTTAGAACATACAAAAGTAGAGGGCCATCTATAGAAAGTTCCAAGGGGTAACTCCAACATTTCAAACCCCACACATAGGTGGATTGTTGAATCAAGAGGCAAAGGAAGATTTGTGGATTACTTGGCTATTTTAGTATGTGGTAAATTATATGAAGAAGATGGAACAAACCACGCTTATATTGTTAGGATTCAAATTACTACGTGAAAGGAATGAAGCAGAAAAGCATGAGTTGGAGGGCAAAATTGTAAGTGCACAACAAGAAGTACTAGATCTACATAATCAAATTCGTGCAACTGAAGTGCAGAATAGGAAGACACTTCAAATTAAAGAAAGGGAGTTAAACAAACTGCAAATGGAGCTTATTTTGGCAAATCAAAGAAAAGGGACCTTGGAGCAACAATTGCAATCATATGAAATTATTAAAGGGGAGAGAAATTTGTTAAAATTGAATTAAAAGAGAGAGGATGTTAGATATTAGGCCTTGAAAAAATAGGTAGATGATTTGGAAAATTAATTTTACAATTTTGCAATGGGACAACAATGGTCTACAATGTTGAGAATTCAAGCTCAACTAGTTAAGTTTCATTAGTTACTGGAGTAGGAAAGTAACTAGGTTATTTTCACAAGGTTGAATTACTTTCTTTACTTATTTTAGTTTGGTTATTTGTGGTTTGGTCTTGTAGTTAAATACCTTGGTGTTGATGGTTTGTTTCTCTTTTCTTCATTACACAAGTTTGTGTATTT
>Ga0209611_10008240_pt1 | contig 16384 bp, 9 predicted proteins | sample S1TSphgellanicum_3_FD_187693 | JGI IMG/M metagenome (GOLD analysis project Ga0209611, IMG submission 187693) | Host-associated microbial communities from peat moss isolated from Minnesota, USA - S1T2_Fc - Sphagnum magellanicum MG (SPAdes) (version 2) | ecosystem: Host-associated > Plants > Peat...
ATCTTCTACTCCTTTTCTCCTTCTCCTCCTCCTCCTCCTCCTCCTCCTCCTCTAAGCTCTTCCTCCTCCAACACCAAAACCCTCTCGGAACTTTTTGGAACTTCCTGGGGGGTGAGTGATGGATGATGATGGGCCATGTCCATGGGGGAGCAAGAGCTTGCAAATGTGGATACTACAATGATTTAAGTTATGTAGGAAATAGTATGTAAGATGTTGTAATTGGGTACTTAGCTAGATCATGGTACTGTTTCTTGCACATACACCCAATGAATGAAATGGGTGGAAGGAGCAGGAAAAAGGGTATATTAGAATTCATAGAAACCACAAATGAGTCTACAGAGCTGGACAACCCAACTGGATGACTCCAGTTTCAAGCCCTTTTGTCAATGCACCTTTTGTGGTCTTAGAATTTATCATACCCAACAAGTGGGCAGCTTGGGGTGGGGGTTGGGGCGAGGTTCTTTGGAAGTGGAAGTCTTCCAAAGACTTCCAAAGAGACACAATGTCTTCCGAAGACTTGTCACTAAAATTGTGAAAAACAACAAAACGTGTACCTAGTCAACTTGAAGTAACTTGACTAAGACAAGTCAGGTTTAGGGTTTACACTTTTAAAAAGAGAAAATTTCCAAATTTGTTTGTTACCAAAGTCGTTGCTTACAACATCAAGACATGTCTGTTGAAAAATTAATCCATTTTGACATTTTTCATTTTGAAAAATTGTGTATTCTGGAAGATTCATTTGCGTTGACAATTTTTTTGTTCTTTGAAATTTATTTTGCTGACATTTTCAACATTTATGAAAATCGTACAATTAGCAGTAGGGTAAACATCTTTTGGTTGGCAATGGAGTGCAGATGACAATTTTATCATTCACATGACATGACAACACTAAAAATTGGTCATAATGGCCAGATTTCTCATGTACTGTCTTGGGACTGTTTTTTCTTTTTTTTCCTCCCAAAATTGAGAATTTTCGCCACAAAAACAATCACCGCTCCCAACCAGTGACTTTTTTTTTTAAAAAATTCTGATGTTGTGCCACTGGCTAGCATTCCAAGAAGGACATGTTTTTGGTTCCTGTGTAAAGATTTTTAAAAATCGTATGAAACTAAAATTAGAGTCCAGATGTGATGATTTTTTTCCCATTTTTTGGGGTGAAAATTGGCGAATTTTTTTTTCACTAAAAGAAATATTGTGGCAATAATATATTCCCTTTTTAATTCTATTTTTTGGATTTTGGCGAAATTTTGCACCGACAAAAAAACGCTGCCCCCAACCATGAACTGCTTGGTTTCGGGGGAAAAAAAACGCTTTCTTTCACACCTTAGAAACAATGGTTTTTAATAGACAAATTTAAGCCAATTTTCAACCTGAAAAATCTGATTTCAACCTATACAAAGGATTTTGCATGGTCCAAGAATATAGAAGGATTCTGTTTTTTTTCTACTTTTATTATGTCTCATGTATAGCCAAATTTGGCTAAATTATCTTTTGGAGGATCGCCACCTTGCCTGCATCACAAAATCGTTTAAAAAACACTGCTTAACAATGACCTCCAATCATACATAATTACTAATCCTAGTTATTAATCATCCACAGTCGCTTCTTCTTCCTGTGCAATTACATTGTTGACGTATTACTCACTAAATACTTCATTATTCGCTAATTAATTTACTAATCTTGTCTGCCCGCTCCTCACACTCTCCTGATTGGTGACTTCTTGAGGCGGCTTGCGCAACCGCCACCTGTCCAAATTGGGCACGGCTGGGTCCACACTTGGTGCAAGCCACAAGTTTCGTCCATTGGAGTTTTCTGGCGGCAAATGATCCTGCTGTCCGATGTGCGCCATCTGTCAGAAATTGGACGGTTGTGACTGGTCAGGGTTCCGTAGTGAACTCATCGAGTTTCGTACTTGCCAATCAGAATACGCCAGATGTCAGACCTCCACACAATCGTTCTGCAGGCTCTGATGGTGTGCCCGTCTTGTCTCTTCTCTTGTACTATACATAATGCCACAATTCACAATTTCACATGTGATACCGTCAATAATAACATTTTATTTTATTTTTTTGTGGGCAAATCAACTTGCCTAATATTCAAAAGATTTTTTTGTCAATATTATTAGCTGAATCATATGTAAGTATGGATGATTGCCACTTTGTCTAAATCACAAAATTGGGGGGAAAGAAAACAAAACTTTAGGCATGACCATGAACTCAAAATTGTTGGGACACAAACAAAAGATGTTCCGAAAATTTAATGAATTTTTTTCTTTGGGGCCACCCAAGTGTTCTCTCTTGAAACCAAGGCCAAATGCAAAGGCCGACATCTTAATTGGCAATCCCTGGAATTCACAAGCAAGGTGTGAAGTGAGGTACTGAGGTTGTGTGGAGCACTTTCAAATGGTGATCATACAAGAAAGAACAAAAGATGCAGTCAAAAGGAATCGTTGGAAGTATTCATAAGTCTTATCTTGAAGTAATAATGAAGATGTTACTCATATCTCTATGCACCAAATTTTACTTGTGAAATTTTTCAATATAATAGGGTATTAGACTTGGTGTATCAACTAACTCGTCCGTGGAGCTCAAGTGCTTTCCATTCTTCTTTCAAATGGTAATCAATTATGAAGGAAATATCACTTTATTTTTTGTGCAATTGGCACAATGGATTTTGACCATATTGGTGAAATGATTGGACGTGTTCAGAATCCACTTAGTTTTTATTGGAAAAAAGTTTTATTTACTTGTATTGAAACATGTCAAAATGGAAACTATTTCTAAACAAATTGGAACATAATCACCCTTGGAGAATTGGTCAAAAAAATGGCATGGGAGACAAAATCAACATAAAAATTAAAGATAAAATGAAGTGTTTTAATTTTAGCTGAAGAAAAATTGAATTGTATTGAAAATTTTGTCCTTCAATTAAAATTTGTACATTTATGGCCTTAAAGCTTATGAAACCAGTTATTGGGTAATGTTTTTGGAACAACGAATTAAGATGTGAAGTGATTTGGTTTGGTTAGTAAAATGGAACCACTCTTAGAATGTTATTTCCTCAAGAAAAAATTAGGGGGACATTAGGTACTAAAAGTGAATAGTCATTTAGCCACATAAGAGAAATCAACAATTTAGACACACAATTTACGGCATGTTGTTTTTTGGTTTTTACATAAATGTTTCAGATCCTAAAGCTTATTGAATGTTAAGATCCTAAAGCTCGTCTTTAGTCCAATGTTCCCTAATGAAATTGGGTTTTCAGTTTCCACATCCATGCAGTGTTTTCTTTTTTTCCGTGATTTTGTGATGTAGCAGCCAAAGTGGTGATCAACCATTATCTGATTTCGCCAAATTGGACCAATCATCCATTACAAGATTTGGCTAATTTTTGCCATAAATGAGAAATGATGAAAAATTTCTTAAGAAAATCATCCCTTCTATAGTTGTTGGCTAACTTCATGATCATCAATTAGGGTGAGTTGAGTTGGCCAAATTTGGCAAGTCATCCATTAGAAGATTTAGCCAAAATTTTCCATAAATGAGATATGTGAAAGTAAATTAATTTTAATCATCCTTCTATAGGGATCCACAACTGAAAATCCGGGAAAGAAACTCGTTTTTCACATTTAATTTTTTTTTAATTCGCCAGATTAAAAAGTGCTATCGATACAACCTACCTTCACATTTATAATGACTTTGATGAAGGCAAAGGGGCAAGTAACAAATTGTCAAAGAAAGAATCCTCATGAGGACTTCACATTTATAATCTGCCATAGGGTGGTCTTCACATTCAGAAGATGACTTTGGGTGGTTGTTTCAATGGCCACTTGTCATGCAAAAATCACCGAAAGTAGAAATGTTCCTTCACTAAAATGAGGGAAAAAGTTTCCACGTGGTTGTTCATGTACTTTGATCCCGTGTGATTTATGTTTTGCTCACGCCAAAAATGACAACAATTTACATAGATCTAGATACTTGTAGTGTATATACTTTATTTCCACTAGGGTTTAGTTTTGTCATTAAATAATCCTTCAAATAGTGAAATGAATTTTTTTTTGGTGAAATTATGAAAGTGAGGTGTTGAAAGCAATCTTAATTATTTTTATTGCAGGCTACAAAATTTCATTCCTCATATGACAATATCATAGTAGATTATGAAAAAATTAATAATTTGAAATTTATAAAAATAAATTTATTTGGAAAAAAAAAATCGTTTTGTCAATGTGGAAGGTGACCTTATGCTATGCTATAAGTAAATGAAGTTGTGCCATTTGGGTGCATTCCTCAACATTCACATGTGCAAGTTAGTGAACACACCTACTTGTGTAGGGTTTTGGGTCTACAACTCTAAATCCAATTTGGTACTAGTATTAGATTCAAGTTTGATTTATAATTTATAATTTATATTGACCAAATTTCATCTAGATTGTACCCTATATATTAGTACAATGTTAGAACCAACTTTGTCATTTTGGGTGGTTTTTTTTTTCTTTTGTTTTTAAAAAGCAATGGGAGTGCTTGCTAGCTAGGATGATGGGATAGATTGTGCTTGGTTATAGAAGTTGATAAATTAAAAATTCATGATGTTTACAATGATAAAATAAAAAAATACTTTTTTTTTTGACATGTTATATTATTATGTAAAGGTGTGGATAATTATTGTAAATGATTAAATTATTTTAAAATATTTCAAATCCTTTAAAAAATGGGGGAAAAAAAAAAGAATGCTTTTGTTACTTGTTTTGGGGCTCCTATTCATATGATTACACTTATCTTGTCTCATAAGTCTAAGCATTACAAAACCATCTCAATGCACCCCTACTCATTGATAGATTTTCAAGGGTATTAAAAACATAACATGGGGCATTGTGGTTTGGGAAATCGCATCATGACAAACAAAATAAGAATCAAACTACCTTCATTAATAGATAGACTACCATGTCTTGTGACAATGGTCCAAGTGGGAGCATGACCTTGATGATAGAGCCCAATTGTGAAAAAAACATTTTAAATTTTAAATAAAAATTATAATGACAAATATTTTTCAAAAATGAATAGTAAAGGTACTATGCAATTCTTATCCCATTTGAGATTTCTAAACAAAAAAATGGTCTTATGCTTATTGAATGTTCTCAACTAGTTTATACCCATTAGAATACTACTACTATTTGGAGGTTGATTAGCACATTGAAGATTTGAATTATGTCCCCTTTTTTTAGCAAGTATATTTACAATTAATTGTATGGCAAGATATAAACATTGAAGGAGATGTTCCCATTGACTTGAGGATTTTGCTCAATTTGGAATCTTGCACATTACACCCATTTTTGTAAATGTTTTTGTTTTGGTAGTTGAATTTTTCAAAACAAATTTCAATGTTCCATATTCAATATCTCTTACACTATAGGTCTAAGCTTTATAAAACCACCTTGGTGAACCCCAATTCATTGAGGGCTTTTGAATCTAGTACCAAGTGTACATTAAGGGGCTTGTGGTTTTAAATATCTCAATGTGACAAACAACCAAACCTTCCTTACTAGATAAATGTCTTTGTCCAAAGTTATATTGGCACATGAGGTTTTACACTTTGAATTGGAACCTCAATGTGTGCTAATATACCTTGGGACCTCATTGCCCAAGACAATGTGCCTAACAAGAAAAGTTTTCTTCAATTTTTTTTTTTAATGAACTTGGTTTCATGATCAAAATCTTGTTACTATGCTTGAAATTGAATGCATTGAATATGAGAAAAAATCATTTTATATCACTCATGTATGAGTGACCCAATAATCATACAAAGTTTAGAAAAGTGACATGGAAAACAACAATGAAAGAACAAGGGCCAAAAATATATAGACTCTAGGGAAGTTATGTATTGTACGAAACAAGGATCTTGGATAGGTTGAGAATCAAGAAAGACATTGATGAAAATAGGAGTTATGAAAAATGCAATGTTTTTGAAAAAGATGAAATAATCAAGTAGAAATGAAGGTTGAGAAGACGCAACATTTGAGAATGACTAAGTATGGGTGAAATGGATGTGGAGGAAAATGGATCAAGAAAGCTCCCTAATTATGAAAAGTGGAATTTTGCTAGCATGTATCAAAGTAGTTAAAAACATTGTTTATTTCTATGTATCTAACATTTTAGAAATAAAAGAGAATTACAAATGGAGTTGTTTTTATACAATGTTATTTTCAATATATTGATATACATAAAAACTTGAAATCAATTTAATGAATAAAAAACTCAAAAAACATTTAAAAATTTGTAGCGAATGTTTTTGTAATGTAAAAGGTCCACTCATATACCTAGTATTTTTTGGCAAATTTTAATACCTACTTACCTACCTAAGTTTTAAAACTTTTAAACACAAACCTTAACATAAGACCATTAAGAACATTTTTTTAAAATTGAAGATTTAAAAGCCTTTTAAAACGTATTTCAAAAATATTTTTGATTAAGAATAGTGGCCCAAGGGATGGGTGTGGCTCATGATTGAATAGTTGCACCTTGAAAATAAAATTTCAAAAAACAATGGAAAAAAAATGTAAGTGGTAACATGGGGAGGTTGTCAATTAAATTATATTTTAATAAATGTTAAATTTTAAAATTTTAAAAATTTTATAACCACACCTTAACCCTCTCAAATTATGGGCCTTTCATAATGCTTTTGGTTCCATTCATTGAAAGCACTAAATGAGGCAATGTGCACAATGTTTGTTTCACAAAATTCAAACGAAAAAAACACGTGTTATTGAAAGTAGAGTGATTTTTTTCATTGGAAAATAATTAAAACTTCCAAGGGAGGCTACTTCCATTTTATTCCAAATGGAATGGGAAAAAAAAGTGGGGGCCATTTCATAAAAATAAATAAAATTTTAAATTCGCTTCAATGTAAATAGGGTGCCAAATCCCAATTTGAACATTTTTGTTTTGAAATGGTTTATGCAAAGTGCCATTTGCCCTCCTTGGCCAACAGATACATTAGCCATTATTGTTACATTTGTAATGCATGGTTACAATTGAGAGTCAAGTTAGAATTTCTTATAAAATCAAACAAGACAATGGTGAGGAATTTAATTATACATTGTGTGAACCATGGATCAAATCATTGTTGGGGCATAATTTGAAAAATCAAGAGTATTTCAAAACACAATAAGGTTTTTGCCTTTGTTTATTTAAAGAGGAAAAACCAAAAGCGAAATTAGTTTTGAACCCAACTACAAAGCTAGTTGGTTTTTGTTCTTTCAAAAGTGAAAAATCACGTCCTTTAGTTCAAGACAAGGGTAGTTCAAAAATTCAAAGGTCAAAACATACAATGTTATTTGGGCCAATGCGAAAGTAACTCCACAAAATGGTGAGTGGAAAGGTTTTATGCCATAGTTATAAATGAAAGGTGTTATGCAACAATTTTGATAAATTATAGTATTATTTTAGTTTTACACATCTTTGGTGTTATACCAAAATTTTGGAATTGGATTTTGGACATTGATATATTAGATATATGGATTTTAGGTTTCGAAATTTTGGATTTTGGATTTTGCATCGAATAATGAAAATATTTTTGGCCAGTGGTGAATCAATAGGTTTTTGGGGTTTGAATTACAATTTTTTGGGTAACTTTAACACTAAATAACATTAAATTAAATTTCAAAACCCTAATATCATAAAAGCTAACCATTGACATTACCATTGAAAAATAATTATATTGTTCATTTTTATTGTAATTAAACTTAAACTTAAAAGGTAAATTATTATTCAAAACCTAAATTTGAATCAACAATGATATATTAACCTTCAAGTATTTTGAACCTCAAGTAAAAAAACCTTTAAGTCACAAAAAATATTGTTTATTTACAATAAGTACAAAAAATTTGTCAATAGTTAGATATAATAAATATAAATTCCCCTCTAATTGAAAAAAAATTGTAAAATATTTTTTTGATACCAAGATTAATATTATAAGAGTTGTAGTATAATTTGAAAATGAAAATTGTAATTACATTAACTTGAGAAATCATTGGAAAAAGACATTGAAAACATTTTTTTAATTTATAATCATGATTTCAAATCTAGCAATAATCAACATTTTATAATATTAATGCATCTTATATAATTATAGCCTTCTATTAATTTCAATATAGTCATTTTTTGGAAGAATTGAAAAGTTCACATTATGAACATAGATATTGAATTAGCAAAACTCACTTTAAAATAATTATTAATTTTAAATACAATGTTGGCAACTTTTTATTTCATGCAATTGTGTACATATTAAAATATAAAAAGATTTTGAAAGAATTTGAAAAAATATATATGTTTCATTTTTTTAAAAATTTGAATCTTGGAACACTTGAAGCAATGGAATGTTGTAAAAAGAAATTGACTTTGATTTTTTGCATGATTTACATGGTGGGAAAGAAGATGATGAAGCTTCATACATACAAAAGATGTTAATGTTAGAATGTAATGGTGGATTATGGGGAGATTTCATTACAATATTATGCATATCACAATATTTACAATGTTCAATTCATATTTGGAACAAAATCATTGGGGAAATAATGATGAAAAGTTGGAAATAATTATGACAATCAAACTTTGAATATAATATATGGGAATAATCATTCTAAACTTGTGGATTTTTCATTTGAAAATATGATTTGTCCAAATGTTGATCAAATATTTTGTAAGAAAAATGAAAATCATTAAGTAATTGATGATTTGAATATTGAGAAAGGTTTGCTCAATGTTAAACCTAAAAGGTTTAGATGGAATTTTGATTTGGACAATAATTTACAAAAAATCATGGAATTGCATCCTAGTTGGACACTATAAGAAATTGCATTAACATTCCCTCATATGTATCCAAATCTAAATATCACACTAGCACAAGTTAAACTCCACTTAAAATATTTTGAAACTAAACAAAATAAGGTTGAAAACAAAATAATGTTGATTAATGATTTAAAAAAATGTTTTAAAACATATAATTGATTCAAACTATGTTGTTTCTAAGACAAAAATGTTAGGTTCATCTAAGATGATTGAAAAAATTGAAAAAAAAAAAATCTATCAAATAAACTCACTTTTTAAAAAAACACTACTATTAACAATGCATAAATAGATCACATATGGACAAATGCACCAATACAACAATGTCATTTTAAATCAACACAAGTATATTGGATAGATCATAAACCCATCTATTTTGCTTTCAAATTACCCAATTTTGTTCCCAAATTGGCATTACTACACAATACCATAAAATGATTTGATAAGTTGTTAAAATGAAATATGATACAAAAACAACTCGAGGATCATAACAAGAAGGCTCTTGGAAAAACATTTGCAAACTTTGTGCTTGAATTTGTACAATTCAAGTTAGTAATCCAAGTGTTATGACAAGTGGACTTTATTTGTTCATGATGTTTATATAATTGAAATTTGTCCTTCTATTTTTAATTTGTAATTTTCTTGGTTTCATTTGTAACAAGTGGTTTGTAATTAAATATCTAATTTATCTAATTCATGATTGTTGGTTATATTTATGAAATATATATATTTCATGAAGGCAACACTTTACATCACAATTAGATAAGAAGTCGAGACTTTTGTAAGATAATTGTCATAACAAAAATTTAATTATCTCATTTAAATTTCAAATATTTGAATCCAATGAATTGTAATGAATTTTTATTAAAAAAAATACAATAAGAAAATAACTCATGCCCAAACCTTTTAACTAAATCATGAATATTTGTATTTAGATTTGATACATAGTGATAAAAACTTTACATAATAATAAAATCTTTACAAAAACTTTGTCAAACTCCATTTTATAAAAATGCAAAAATTTCAATTAAACCAAACTAATGAAATTTGATGAAATTAACAAAATACAATAAAACTACAAATGTGATATTTTACAACGAAAATTTTCTTTCATGATCGCAAATGCAAAAAATTTACACACAATAACAACAACAAGTCAAGCACGTGGAGTGCTGCTGTTGTGCTGGTTGGCGTGGAGAGAGGTCTTAACGAGCGTCGAGGGAGAGAGGGAGAGACAGACAGACACAGACAGGAGAGACTCAGAGAGGGAGTGATAGAGGCGCAAACAAAATATGGGGGAGAAAAGGGAATTGGAATTTGCGTTTGACATCGCCAGTCCCTATGCATACCTGGCTTCCAAGCAAATTGAAGGTGTGGCGCTGCGCACCGGTGCTACTCTGCTGTGGACGCCAGTGCTGCTTGAAAACCTTTACAATATCAATGGCAGAGGTTTTTTTCTTTGTTTGTTTGTTTGTTTGTCTGTTTTTCCTTCCTCGTTCACCCCTTTTCAATTTCAACTCTTTGAAAAAAATTGAAGCCCTTTAGACTGTTTGCAGAAGACTGTTTTTGTTGTGAAGAACACAAATGTTTGAGAGTCTTGTCATCATTGTTTCAGTCTCAAGAGAAATTCTCTGTTGTTTTTCTCAGCGAGGAAATGGAATTATAGAGCCCCTTCATTTGTCGACAATACTATCGGTGAATTGCATTCGGTCTTTGTGGTTTCAGTAAGTTTATCAGCAGGAGCTGAAGGAGTTGGTGCATCATGTTAACAGCGAGTTATTGCTAAGCACGACTTTATTGATTCACCTTAATGTAGATCATAGTGAGTATTGAAGCTGCAGTGTTGTGACTGAGTCTAATTGTCTGAATTGGATTCTAATTGGTGTGTTTGATCATGGTTTTCTTGCCTTCAATAGTCAGTTTTTGGCATTGAATCAACATTAGCAGTAGCTAACAAAGCGACTCTCAATAGAGATAATTGGAAGCATACTTGAAAGGTTGTTTATGGTTTTGTATGTGGTGGACAGCTAAGGCAGGAGCAGCAACAGATTCAATGCCAAAGGAAAAGATTGAATTGATGAAGCAGGATCTTGTGCTTCAGGTTCCCATCTTACAACTTTGTGTCATAAGTGAAGCATTGGAACCAAACTGTACATTCAAACTGCAAGTTATGCTATGATCCTGAAACTATCGCCAGATCTTGTTGACATCTTATGAATGCAGCAGAGTTATACTTTTTCCTCGTTGTGTTGGTTGACATGATTGGCTTTATGCAGGCCCAGCATATCGGTGTAGCACTGAGACAAAATGACAAGCATCCTATTCAGATTGAAGCAGCCCTGTGTTTGCTATTAGTGGTTCCTATCAATCTGCGTCCTGTGCTTACTCATGCTCTTTTCCAGGTGAGGTGATCCTGAACACTTGTCTGCTTTTACACTTCTCTCTGGGGCATGAACTTTACAAGACACTTAAGGGGTGAGGGTGCAGGCATACTGGGAGCTGAATGAGGACATTGCAGATGAATCAGTCTTGGCACACATTGCTCAGCGCTATAATGTAGCACTACCCCCTGTATTTGATGACTCCATCAAAGATCAGCTTCATCAAAACACTGTAGGTGTTCAGAAACTGATTTAGGAACTAATTTATACCTTTACATTCAGAGGATGCCCAGAGTTTGAGTCTGTTCAAAGTCCAGGTTGGTGCATTTGGATCAATGAGTTTAAGAGAACTTTGTTTGGGAATGTATGTGTCAAGGTTTGTCCTAGCAGTGCTCCCTCCTCACATAGTGTCTCTGAATTAGTGTGGCAGCAGTGTACACAATCATGTGTCCCCCAACATCTTTATACTAGACAATCCAGTGGTGCTCAGCATAGTTACACTAGTACTGGGAATGTAAAGAAAGTGACAGCATAACTTGAGATAATGAAACTGGTTAGGCCCATATTAAGCCTGTGTATGGCAATTCATGACATTTCAACCATTCAACAGGGACATCATCATTTACAGATTATTACTTAATCTATTAAGCAGTCTACAAACAGTGACTGTGCAGATTTATACAATAACCTTCAGCACTAAAAGAGATCATCTATCAAAAAAGACTTGGTGTGAAGTTATCCAGCATCATAATGTGTAGAGATATATCACCACCAATGGCAAGGGCAATAGGGTGTCCTGAAGTTTGTGATTGCCACAAGTTTAATTGTTGTTCAATGTCATGCAGATACGACTGGCCATGATGGGTGCTCTTGGTGTTCCCTGCTTCATTGTCAATGAGCACCTCTACTGGGGTCAGGTGTCCTTCAAATTTCATTTAAAAAGCTTTGCTGAATGGATGTGGGGGCCCAATAGCTATGGGTACATGGATTGACAATCTAGCAGATTCAAGGGTGTGCTAAGTTGATATATATGCTGTGAATGATATCAGAGTTTAACTTGGTGTCCTCCTGCATACTTCTGTTCTCATTTCTTTCCTGTAGGTCATTAGGAATATCATGCATTGGGCTATTTGAATCTTATGCTCATTAAGGTTGAATAATAAATGATGGCAAAGCACTTCGCAGTTGAGGAATCTTCCTATTTTTGAGCTTCTGAGCTGTACATGCAGATGCTAATAGAAATGAGGAAGTCTAGTGGAGTGTCAGTTCATGATTGTCATTTTCGATGTCTGAAGATGGTTTAGTATGCAGCCTGACAAGGAATGTGTTAGGGAAAAATATTGCAGTGCTTGACTGCATAAGCTGCTGTCTGGAGCAGGACAGGCTATTTTTGGTGGAGAGGGCACTGGGCAATCCTGCTGCTAAACCAAGGCGAATTTTAAGGTTGGTTCAGCCATAGTTTCTGAATGGCCTTGCTTAAAATTGTTTTCTGTGGTTGTATACTTTCATAAACTGAGAAGGTCAAAAGTCCAGCTGAGAAGTGGGAGGCAGGAGAATACAGATGGAGTATTTTTCTGTGTACTCATATCTGTGAGAAGCACCTTAACAGCCTTGTCATCTGTCTTGCAGCAACAATCAGCAACAGCCACATACCTTGGTGTATTACCATGATTTTGGGAGTCATTGGTCTTACTTAGCTTCACTGCAGGTTGGTTGATCTGTTGTGCAGATAGAACATAAAATTATGGTCCCGCTCCTCATATGGTTGTTGCTCTGATCCCACACAGTGAGCTTGGCACAAAGTACCAAGTCTAATGGGCTTGTTGGACAGGTTGCAGAAGTAGCAAAACATTGTGGTGCCTCTCTTGTCTACAAACCGGTGGGTTGCCATTTGTGTAGCTTCTTTTGAGACTTTTTCTTGCAAATAACTGAGAGTGGTGTATAAACAACCCATGTCTACTACTGTCCTGGCAGATGGTCCTTCTCCATATTGGAACTGGGACTTTGTACTCTGTTGCATGTGGATCTGTGTGTCAGTTTACGAAAATCTAATTTTCAACAGTTATAGAATGGGGGCTGGGTGTAGTTGGTTGGTGGAGCCCTACCAGCAGTCAATGACTTACAAGTTTTGTGTGGCAGTTCTTTCTCGTAGGATTATTCAAGTTAATTGGGTCACCTGTTGGAGGGATCATGATGTATTCACCTGCAGAAGCTTCACATGAGAGGTTGGCATGCTGTACAACACCACTCATCAATTGTTCTGCTTGTACTGACTGTTGGCTCCTACATGTCCTTTCTCCTCTGGAAGAATTTACTACAATTGCAGGTCTATCTTCTCAACAGATTGTTGGGGCTCTTTATGTATGGTTGCAGGAAAGACTTTATGGATTGGTCTGAATACCTATGTGCTCAATCCAAATGGCCATCAGTTTTTCCTATTCACTCAGTACGTCTCAGTTGCAATCTTGGTTTTGGTGCATGCTGCCTCAAAAAAGCAGGTGGAGAGCAGAAAAACAGCAGTAATGATTAAGGGGATTCTGACAGGTTGGTTGAGTTTGGGGAGCCAGATCCTAGCATTACGAGTGGCTATCTGCAATGAAAATGTGACAAATGCTATCTATCGGGCTGCTTGGGTGGAGAACAAGGAGATAGCACAACCAGCAGTGTTATTTGAGGTATCTTTATTGGGTCAGAACAGAATTTGTTCTAAGATAGGGGAGCACGCTGGTAATTCCTGGCTAATCTCTTTGCTACTGGTTTGTAGCACCTCAGTACATGTAGACATGAGCTAAAGCTGGCACCAAGGTACTCCTGATTGGCGGAGTACCTTGGTTCCTCCTGATGGCTGTTAAGGCCACCTGGTAATATACCAGGTTATGGCAAAAGGGAGAACTGCAGAGAGTGAAAAACACTCTTGCAAGTATTGTGACAAATAGTCACAGCAAAACAAATTGGTAGTAATGTCTACCAAATCAGTAGAGATAAAAGCTACAAAAAAAGCTTCAAAATCAGTAGTCCAAATAGACTACTGGACTTCTACAGAAAATGGTAGTAAGCAAACCTCCAAATGCATACTTTGCAAATACTTAGAATACTTTAAACTTCTGAAAGATCAAATCTCGCTTTCAGACCTTGAGGACAATGCAAAACTTCAAAACAAGAACAGATCATGAAAAAGTAGTAAACAACATCTTGGAAAACCATGGTATGCTTGCAACTACATTATGGTTTTAACAATGGCAACAGTCTCATCTCAGAGGTAGGCTCTAAGAGGTGTTCCCAGTGGTTTTGAAGACTTGCACTCTTGAGGATGTACTCTCTCATCAAGACATTGGAAAGTTGGCAAAGGGCCTGTGGAGAGTTGAAACTTATGGAACTCATGGATGCTTGTTGGATGTCAGGTGTTGAGCCAGGCAGGATTTGATGCAGGGGCACTGTTGCAGCAAGCACAAAGTCAAGATGTCAAGGAGGAACTAAGGCGACGGACTAATGAAGTAAAGTGTTTCAATTGAGAATGGCAACAATGTATCTGCACAAGTGGCATATTCGTTCATTACTTCCTAGAGAAAAACTAGTTTAGTATGTGGATAGTTGAGTCTAACAGGCACTGTCTGGTGCAAAGCATCTCAAGCCTGGAATTCAACTGTTTTGAGCAGGTTTCATCTCATAAGTCTACATTGCTGCCTTTGAAGAACCATATGAAGAGGTACTAGAGTCTGGCATTTTTTTTGGGCATTGAGTCTAAAATAATGGTGCCTGAAACTGATTTGGGAGGGATGGCAGGTGAAGGAACTTGGTGGCATTGGAGCACCAACATTTCAAGTTCTTGATCCTGAAGGCAAATCTGTTGCCATTTTATGGGGCCAAGATCGGCTGAACATTGTTGCTGATCTTCTTTGTGGCTGGCGCCCTAGGCTCGGTTGCAGATCATTGGGTCCACATGCTTCCACAACTTCTAAACTCTTCTCCAAGTCAAAACTTTGATATTCACAAGTATTTAAATAATCATGGTAAGTTGTCGTTTGCATTGCAGCAACACAAGGTCCTGGTGGATCCAAGTAACAGTCAAGTTGGTGTCTTTGGTGAGATTGGATTTGAGGCATAATGACCATGAAATGCTTGCACATCCTTAAGACATCTAGGAGTTACAACACCTTGACCATATGAAGGTTATCAAATCCCATTCCTTCCAAGTTTGGTTTACATTATACATGTGTAGAATGAATGAGGAAGATGGTTTGTCAGCAAGAAGTTCTAATCTTTAGAAGCCCAAAGTGGATACTTCTACAAATTTTCAACACTCTGTTGTGGGTTTTTATCACCTCAAATGGTCTCAAATATTGACTTATGTCTGTGATTAGTTGTGATTTCATGATTCACTACTTATCAGATCATAGTTTCCTTCAAGGTATCATTTTTTGATGTGGATTTTAGTTTAGATGCAAGTTTTGGAAAAGGGTCTTGGAATTATGAGGCGTGAATGTGAAATCATCTTTAGCTTTTCATCAGCAAATAAATAGGAAAGAAATCAATTAACATGATTTTGTTGAATATTGTGTTCAAATTTAAAGCTTATAGCATGCAAATGTACATAATTGTTGGTTGTGACAAAAAAATCGAAATATGCATGTGGGCATGGTTGAGTTTCTACATCATGACAATTTTGGATTTTGAGACTTTATTCTTTCTACCACACTACTCTGATGACTTGCTGAGGAGGTGATTTATGGCAACTACAAAAAGCATGACCCCAGATGGTGCATCCACATTGCTTAATGTGTATTTGAAATCTTGAACAAAATCTTGGTCTTTGCATTTGTATTTGAGATAAATCTGAAATAAGATTTAGAGACTTCAAGCTCTTGCTTGTAAATATCTTTCCTTCTCTCACTAAGACTTTGAGACTTCAAGTTCATCTACTTTGTGAAGGACCAAATCTCATCAATTCTCCCATTGCCTTTCTATCATTTCCTAGCTCTCATTGTTTTTTTTCATCAATCACCATTTTTTCTTTCTTTCTCAAGAATGCACCATGTATGGATATGCTCTTTTCTCATCTATTTCATTCTCTTGTTATTTTCTCATCTACATTTTGACTTTTGTATACTCTTATTTTCTATTGTTGTTTCCCAAACACTTATCAACATATGGGGTTTTTTTTTT
>Ga0209611_10008241_pt1 | contig 16384 bp, 10 predicted proteins | sample S1TSphgellanicum_3_FD_187693 | JGI IMG/M metagenome (GOLD analysis project Ga0209611, IMG submission 187693) | Host-associated microbial communities from peat moss isolated from Minnesota, USA - S1T2_Fc - Sphagnum magellanicum MG (SPAdes) (version 2) | ecosystem: Host-associated > Plants > Peat...
TATTATTATGAAGAAGAAGAAGAAGAAGAAGAGGAAGCAAAAGGCATGACATCTTTTTGGGTGTGAATCTTGTGCAACTGTTTTTCCCATTATTTATCACATAGCCAAGTTTGCACTTTGCACTAGCATCTTGGAAAACATTCAATGGAAGACTGACTCAACTGTTGAACTGACTGGCAACAAGTATCAGTTTGGGTGCTTTTTTTTCAAAAAAAAAGGTGGGGGGGGGGATCATATGGAACAACCAAAAAAAAATGGTTGTTCAACTTGTAGAGATTTTGGGACATTGTGGGAAAGGGGTGTAATTTTTGTTGCCTAGTTGGCTATTTTCATTTGTAACTATTTTGGGTTGTCATTTAGATGAAATACCTCAACATTCCTCACATTGGTGGTCAAAATGGATGTCCACATTATAGTCTTGCCAAGGGTGTCATCCAATTTATGGCCAACCCTTGTTTAACTATATATCGTTACCATTAGTATTTAGCCTGTGTTGTTGGCACAAGTGTGAAATAGTACCCAACTAATTTTTCTTTCCATTTTTTTGGGTTTAATTGAATTTCCAATGACTAAACTAGAATTCAATATCTCCTACATTAGTATTTAGCCTGTGTTGTTGGCGCAAGTGTGAAATAGTACCCAACTAATTTTTCTTTCCATTTTTTTGGGTTTAATTGAGTTTCCAATGACTAAACTAGAATTCAATATCTCCTACACCTTTAGGATTAACAACTTCCAAATCACCTTCATTAAATTTTACTCATCAAGAGCTTTCCAATAATACCAAGAGTGCACCCAAATTTTCCTATAAATTTTAGTTTTGATTTAAATGAATTTTTAGTGAAAATTTTGTTCAATAACTTCAAACATTATGAAACCAACTTGGTGCACCTACACTCATCAAGAGCTTTCAAACAATACCAAGAGTGTAGCAAGAGTCACCATGGTTTGGGACATCTCAACTTGACAAACCAACAAAGCAAACAAACTACCTTCCTTCATAGATAGATTTAAAATGCACTGGGGGATGTAAATTGTGGAGGATAAAGAGAACATTTCAAAGTAAGAAGGCTTTGTCTCTAAAGTTTGTCCAAAGTTTCCGAGCCTTTGTGTGTTGGAGACATTTTTGCCTTTCATTGTCTTCTTTAGTTTTCTTCATTCCAAACACCAACCCATTTGGGACATGAAACATGGTATTTTGGAAGAGCCACTTATCTCTACAATGGTTTATTTCACACCCAATAAGAGATTTGAAATACTCAATGATTTGCATATGTATTCATGGCATGCATATAAGTTTTCAATAAGTTTCTATCATTAAGCTTTCATATCACCTTGTCCTCTGCTATTCATTGGATGGGCTGCATCCCAAGTTTTGTTCCTTTTTTTCTTTTTTATTGTCCAATGGGCCATTTTGAGTGAGCCCATCACCCAAAAAAATTGAAAGTTGGGAGGCTTTCCAAAATAGCAGTTTCTATGTGAGGATGGATTGTCTCCCTTTCAGCTCAGCTATATAGTTGTTGAAAAGGGGAGGGTTTTGGGCAAAGGATATGAGATAAAGTGAGGTGATATGGGGAACACCCTTGATGAACACATCAGGAACCCATTAGGAACAGGATGGGAACACGATAATAGAAATCTTCCATCCCTCTTGGTTGTACATTTGGTCATCTCACTGGCTGCATGCATATCCTATTCTTAAACATACTTGCCAACATTTTATTTGCCTCCACAAATACCCCTTCTACAATGCATACCATACCTATTGTCACATATTTTTTGGGTTTGGTTTGGTTTGGTTTTGTTTTCTTTCTTCTTTTTTTTTCATTTTTTTTGTGGGGCAAGCTGCTTGGGCTTTTGCTCCCTAGGGATTTTGGGTGTAGGTTTTTTTTCCTTTGGGAATGGTTCTTTCTTTGTGTCCTTGTCGATTTGAGATAACCTTTGTCTTCATTATTTTGGCCTTTATACTCTAGGTGATCTCTCAAGGCATGTCAAAAATGCTCACCTTCTTGCTAGTCTCATTTTCTAGGCTAGCTAGGCTGTTTTATTTTTGTAAATGTTTTCTTTTCTTGTGTTTCTCCCTGGTTCTATTCTTCTGGTTCTATTCTTCTTGTTTCTTTCGGTTGGTTTCAGGCTTAGTTTATTTTCATTTCAAAGTTGTTAGATTCATTTCGTGTGTCCTCCTTTGTTTCATAAGGTCCTTCGAGACAAAGGACGAAATTAGGCAAGTTTTTCGCTTACCCCTTGATCAAATTGCTCGAGACTCAACAAACAAATTAATATCATTCCTTTTCCTCTTGTTGCCACGTTGGTGTTTGCGCTATATTTGAGGAGGTCGTTCAGGTCAATGAAAGATTTTTGTTCACCTCATGAAGTTTATGGTGAACAATTGGTCTTTTCTTTAGGAGTAGTTTTCACATGCCTCATGTGCACTTCATTCTCACCACTCATGGGAAGATTATTCAACCATTTGTTTTTGCCAATGTCCAATTTTAAGGAGAACTAATGAATATAATCGCACTGCCAAAGTTCTCTAACCCATGACGCCATCTATTCTTTTGGAGGATATTGTTGTCGCCTTGGGCTAGTTGCAACCCCCTCTTTCAAGCCTTGTCTTTCCACCTACCTTTTACTATCAACCTAAACACATTTTTGTTTTGGATAGGACTTTGTTTGCCCAAGCCTTAACCACTATTCCCCATTTATTTTCGAGTGGGCTTTCTAGGATGGTATATGAGCATCTCTTAAGATGTTCTATACCAAAGGACACATCCTTAGGGTTTTCAAAGTTATTTTAGGCTACTACTACTACTGTTGCTCGTGAGGATATCCCTAGGTGAGTGGCCTTAGTGTTAAAGGTTAACAAATTGTTGGCAATGGCAAAGGACACTAGTGGTCCTCATATTATTGCCATTATCAAAGTGTTTCTTCAATTTATTAGTCATTCCATTGTCCTACAACTTTGAAGGTTGTTTTAGGAACACCTATCCTCTCATCAGTTTGAAGTATTGACCCATGGAGGTTGTGAAGCCATCCCTTTTGGCATCTGAACCTTCGTTGACTTACACCTTGATTGGGCCATGATACAAATTGATGTCGAAAATGTTTTTAATAATGTTTAAAGAGTTGTGTGATGCCAAGGGGCCTTTGACGAGTATTGTCCCCTTTACCAAGTTGTTTTATAATTTTTATTTTTTTCTTTATTACTAGCATTGGGTGGCATGTGGAAGGGGTCACCTTTATTGAGTCATCTTTAAGCACAAGGCAAGGTGACCCCCTGGGAGGTCCTTTATTTTCTTTTGCCCATTATCAATCTTTTTTAAAGACCATTGCACAAGCCCCCATCTATGTTTTTCCATCCATCATGGGGCCTATGAGTGAGATTGCCCATGCCTTTGACCACCTTTTGACCCATTTAACCTTAATTGGGCTTAAAGTAAAAATGTAAAAGTGCAAGCTTTGGAATCCATCAAGGATTTTTCCAAGCATAGAGATTCCTCAAGGTTGCACTTTGCTTATATATGGTTTATGCATTTTGGGTGTGCTAGTGGGTTCTCAAGACTTTGCCACACATTTTCTGGATGAAGTTTTATCTTGGATGTGGCGTATATCAATGATATTCTTCTCTTAATAAATGCCCAAGTTGCTTTAGGCATTTTTCCTCATGTGTAGTTCGTCGACCTTCTTATTTCACATGAATAATACTTCTTCCTTCTTCCTTGTATCTTTTGGCGAATTTTGATAAGAGAATTATGCAGGTATGTGGGACATTATGGGTCTAGGATTGTGGGATTCCTTTTAGGGCCCTTTAGCCCAACATCAAGTTCAATTATCGATATCTTTTGGTGGTATAAGCCTTTTCTCTATGGAGATTGTGCCTCATTTGCCTTTTCTAAGGTGTTGGGCTCCAGTGACATTGTATTTTTGCTCTAGGTTTCATATTTTCAATAGATTTATTTTGGAAGAATATGTTTCTCAAGTTGAAGGGGGGCCATGCTTACTTCAATCATGCTTACATGTAATGCAAGATGGCTTTCTTCTTGTAGTTATGGAGATGCACCCTTTTTTTGAAAATCTAACAGTTATTGATGCCCCAGGTTTATAGGCATCTTTGATGGACATCCACCATGACACATTTTTTTAGGTTTATCTTGAAGGATGATTCCATTTCCTTAACATCTAAAACCCACATTCGTTCTTGTTTGGGCAAGGGCGTAGGGCTAGGGTTGGTTGTTAAGCCATCTATTTGTTTATTTCACATTGCACATTCTACTTTCACCTCAATGTTAAGTTTTCATTTCGGTTTTATTCAACCTTTGGCATCTAGTTTTCTCACATGTGAATGTGGACATAGGTTGGACAAATCTGGCACGCACTTAGCTCGTTGCCCATTTGGAGGGAGTGGATAACCACACATGATGGCATTTAAAATGTCATGTATGCCTTTACTTGAGAGAATGGGCATGCTATATGGGGAGACTGGTGGTATGGTTTTACGTCAAGAATTTCATTATGAATCAATCTCTACATGACCCAAAAGGATCAAGTCTTCATTGTTGATGTGGTGGTTATTAACTTGACATGGGAGATGGTGACTTCGAATGTCATTAGTTGACTAACAGGTGTAGTGGCGGAACTTAGCACCATTGCTGAAATTTGCAAGTATAAAGGGCTTCATGAGGGGCACCACTTTATTCCAATGGCCATGGAAGTGCATAGTGCACTCATGTGTGATATGGATTGTTTCATCAGGGAGTGTGCCTATCTTTTTCACGATAGACGATTGGGAGGTCATTTATCCTTGTTTTTTTGCATTCAATTTTTTAGGCAATGTGCTAATATTGTTTTTCAACATGCTTTAACCTTTGCCATAGAAAAGAAAATTGCGTTGGCATATGATGTGTCTTCTAGACCTCCCATTATTATTAAATCTCACGATTTGAATGCAGGTGACATTAAAGGGGCTATGGGTGAGATAGCTTCCTACCACAACAAGGACTAGTTTTCTCCCTTTTTTTGGTTATTGCAGGTTGTATGTCTTTTGGCCTTTCTTGGCCTTCCCTTTTTGTTTCCCTTGTGATGGTTTTAGCCATCGATCTTTTATTGATGAGTAAGCGATTTAAAGCTGGATTTAAAACTTTAGAAAAGATAAGGTGCAAGATGCATCATGACCATACAACTAAAACTGCATATAGAACCAACAAAGAACATTGATTTGGAAGTATGCGAATGTGCATGTTAAACATAAAATATTTTTCACTACTTGGAGACATAGGGCAAGTTTTCACTAGGAAGGATGGAGGATATGTTTGAACTTTGGGGCTTTTAACTTTAAAAATGAGTTATTTCATATGATTCATTTATTTGGTCATTTTATGTTTCATCAACAAAGAAAGCATGTATGTCTCTGTGAAGGGTTTAATTTTTTTTTGAAACTGACATTATTTGGCTAGTCATGGTTGAATTTATTTCCTCGATGAAGGAGCCACAATTTACAAAATTCTATTCATCTAGTAAGGATGATTGTCTACTTAGCATGACCATGAATAAAGTATGTTCAAATAGGAAGTTTTAAAAAAAACATGGAATGTAAAAGAAAAAATAATCTTGTAACCACACAAGTATTATATTCCACAAAAAGGTTTCAGTACAGTGTTGGGCAGGTATCAAAAAATGATTTCGGGTATTATTCGGTTATCAATCGGTTATGTTTAATTAAAAACCCTAATGATATCCTGACTGACACCCGATCATTGGTTCTTACGTGTATGGGAACTGGATGAATGAGAACCGGATTTCGAAGAAAAAAAATGTATATATATTGAAACCCGGGTGAGATCAAAACTTCTTACCCGGGTTAGGTTCTCAAGAGAGAGTGTACAAGGTTATGCATTCAATGCACAATGTTCGAACTAATTATAGTAGTTGTACTGCTCAGAGTAAGAGCAGTGAAAATATATGTAGCAGCAGTGGAGGCGCTCAGGAAAAGGGCAAGACAGAATGAAACTCACTTTTGTGAGTTTTCAACCGCCATTAATGCTAATGTACTTTTTTTGTAGTCTCATCCCATGTATGACCAAACTCAGGTTCAGGTGCTGTGTTTTCCTTACTTTACAAATAATTATGATTATTTATTAAAAATATATAATTTGTTTGTAATTTTGATTTTATTTTTTACTTGAAAAAAAAAGGTAATAATTGGTATATGAGAATCAGCATTATCAGAACTAGCTAAAATTTCAGTAAAAATATTGATACCCTGATTTGGTGTATAAGTATTTTTGAATTAAAAAGTGAGAACTGAACCCTTTTGTAATCTAGCTTGTGAAAAAAACCGAATTTAAAAGGTACCAAAATAATATGATACCCACCCAACACTGTTTTAGTATTTACTTATAAAGTTCCCAAAAAGAGAAAAAAAAAAGATATTTAATTTGGCAACTCAATGTATGTATATATATAATTGCTTTTCGCAACAACAGCCAATGCCTCCTCCTTTTGAAGGTGTATGTACATTCCCCAGTGTTGTAAAAGGGATAACATTGTCTTTCAGCCCTCCTCAATGTTTGACCTCTTATACCCACATGGTATTTGGTAACTAGTTGGTGCAACAACCCTTCCCATGGCAAGGTTGTCCATAGTAGGAATGTGTTTAAGCAATACCAATAAATGAATAATACATGATGATCCTAAATATAAGTCATTTGATCAAAGTGTTAGATAATCCAAGGAAATAGGGTAAAAAGTTAATGATGCAAGGGTCCAATTAATTGTTGGCATAAACAACTACTCGGTAGAGCCTTTCATCCCACTTCATGCATGTTCATCATTTTAAACACAAATGGTTTTTCCTTCACCACTAGGAGATTCCAGAACTTATGACCAGACCCAACTTTCAAGAACTCTGGACTGGACCAAAGGTTTTCCATCAAAAAATCATAAATAAATAAATAAATAATTGGGATCGAATGGTTCCTTTTGAAATTAAGAACAAGACAACATTGATCTAGATTGTAAACTACCCTTTGGGTATAAAGAGCTTACTATGGCCATAATGACCTCCTCAATGGGGTTGAGTCTCACCCTTTGTTTGTTTAAACTTTAAAGGGACTAGTGTATAGCTTGTGCCATTGAGCACATGTTTTAATGTACTTTTTACAAAGTATAATTTCCCTTAACAAATGATCGTCAATTTGGTTGAATTCTCAATGACAAAAAATTTATTCAAATTTCAGTAACTCTTTGCATGATAAGTCTCCAATTTACGCAATCACCTTGGTAAACCCCATAACTGCCTGGTATTGAATTTTCAAATTTTAATGACCTACCTGGATGACCCAATTATCATGCAAGTAGGTTATCAATATTTAAATATTAATAAGAAAATTTAAACAAACAAAGCTGTTTTATTGTCCAGATGAACTCCAAAATCAAGTAACTTAGACCTGAAAATTGTGCTACAAATATATACCCCAGGGTTGATGGCTCGGTGATCTAGCCCCTCCTGTCTGGACCCCTTGGGACCTCAACAAAAAGGTTCTGTGTTCAAACCCCACTAGTGTTGCAGGTGAAAACCTTGTGGGAGCCTCTGCCACCAAGCTTGACTTGGGTCTGGCGACGACTTGTTGGTTGGGTCTGCCTCAGGGTAAGTATATTCTCACTTACCATTACTCACCCAATCGCTAATTACAATTTCACTCACCATCCATACATCCAGCCACTCGACCTTACATACATTTATCCATCCATCCATACACCCAGTCACTCAACCTTACATCCATCCATACACCCAGTCACTCAACCTTACATCCATCCATCCATCCATACACCCAGCCGCTCAACCTTACATACATTCATCCATCTATACATCGATACATCCATCCATCCAATGGAGGAAACTAAACATCCTCCAACAAACTCTGTCCAGGTCATTATTTATGACATCGGACCACGGTTCTACAAACACTATACAGTTTTTTTGTGTCCTCCAAGATCAGCGCTTCGTATTGTGCTAAATTAGAGCATACCTAGCTCCAACCCTCTTATCTGTATTTAGCACATCCAATGTGGCACTGTTTTAGTTTCTTCCCTCATCCCCACCCCCACAAACCTGAAAAAGATGGGACTGTGTACAAACTGAGAGAGAGACTACTTGACTCTCTCAAGCGCCTCTCACCGCCACCTGGGCCAATCATTGTAGTTGGCCAATGAGAAACAATCATTTTATTTTATTTACTAAGAGACAACAGTCATTTCCTCCTCCTGCTACACTGCAGGTGCTACTCTTCCTTCGTAGGGCAAACTGTGCATGTGTGTGTTGGTTTTACCAGCCAGTGTTGTCTTTTCTGCTGTAAATCTTCATCCAAAATGTAGTGTAAAGGCCAATTTTACTGCTACAGAGGGGCTTACTCTAAAAAGAATTGTATGTTATTTGTAAGGAAATACAATTTCAGTCACTCACCATCCATCCATCCTTCCTTCCATTCATCCAAACATCCTTCCATCCTTCCAACGAAAAGGAGGAGGAGGAGGAGGAGGAGGGTAAATGATTGGGTCATAGATGCGGTTTCAGAGAGTCGTCGTCGTCCTCTTCCTCCTCTGTCATCGTTGTCTCTGGATATTCTTCTTCGCCGCTTCGCTAGTCTTTCCTGCCATTTTTTTTCTTGTTTTGTTTTTTGTCTCTTCTTCTTCTTCTTCTTTCTTCTTCTTTGACTCTTGTACAAGAAGCGATCCATCGAGATCGATCCCCATCGGATGAATATCAATGGACCCAATCGATCGATCCAGTACTGTCTTTGTTTACATTAGTACCCCATGTCTCCTCTTCTTCTTCCTTCCTTCCTTCCTCCACCGCTGTCTCATATGATCGATCTCAAGATTGCACCCCACCCCCCACCCCCCCCAAAACCTACCCCCATTTTCTGCTTTCTTCTCAGCTTCTTTCGGCACTTCAGGACCTCCTCCTCCTCCTGCCATCTTTGTGCTTGATCCATTTGTCAGGACCATTTTCTTTGCCTGCTTCTTCTGATCTAGGTTTTTGGTAGTTCATTGACTGACTGAAGAAAATAAGCTTGCCATTAATTCCACCTACTGCAAATGTCCAGTTGAGAAATCGACATAGGTTTTTGCAGAATCGACATAGCCCTTCTTGTTTTGGAGAAGAATTTGCATTATTTTCTTGCCTGTTTCTTCTGATCTAACTGGTTTTTTGGTAGTTCATTGACTGACTGGAAAATAAGCTGGCCATTCATTCCCCCCTACTAGAATGTCCAGTTGAGAGAGAAATCGACATAGGTTTTTGCAGAATCAAAGCAACCCTGTTTTGTTTTGAAGAAGAATTTGCATTTTCTTGCCTGTTTCTTCTTTAGAATTTGTGGAGTTGTATAATTATAGGAGTTGAAGAAGTAGGTACTTGGGGTTTTTCATTTTGTGTTTTTGTTTCTTCTTCTTCTTCTTCTTCTTCTTGGGTTGTGAGTAAAATTTGAGCATTGTGGGTGGAGGGATTGTCGATGGACTTAGTAGTAGGAGCAGCTGTGCCGGCGCTTTTCAAGTGCCCGATATCTCTGGAGCTCATGAGGGATCCGGTAGTGTTGAGCACGGGGCAAAGCTACGAGCGGAGCAGCATCGAGCCATGGCTGGAAGCGGGCAACCATACGTGCCCGGCCACCATGCAAAAGCTTTCGTCCTTGGAGCTAGTACCCAACCACACACTACGGCGGCTCATCCAGAACTGGTGTGAAGCTCACGGATCGGCTTTGGGTATGGCGCCAATCTCGACTCCCAAACTGCCTCTGACTGCGGACACAATGGCGGCAATCCTTGAGGAGTTACTAGTTCAGACTAGCTGTACCTCGCGGCAGCAGCTCATGGATCCTTTGCCTATTCTCAAAAAGATGAGATCTCTAGCTCGGGAGAGTGAGAGGAACCGCAAATGTATGGAAGATTCCGATGCCGTCTCAGTGCTCGCTTCCATGATCACTACTAGTGCAGCAGCAGCAGCAGCAGCAGCAACAGTAGCTGTGGAAGAACTCCCAATGCCGCTGCCTGTGCCTGCACCTCTACAAGAAGGTGGCGCTGCTGCTACAGCTGGACTAGATCTGGTGCTGTATCATAGGAAATTAGAGGCAGCTTGTGAAGAAGCTCTGGCCGTTCTTGCTCTCCTTGATGTGCAGGGAGCTGCAGCAAACAGTACTAGATCAAACCGGCCACGATCAGAGCTTCTAACCCCGAGGTCGGTTACAGCCATAGCTTGGTTTTTGTGCAAGGGAAGGAGCTTAGAAGCCAAGGTAAATGCTGCAACCATTTTGGCAGGAATCATGGCTGCTGCGGCGCCATCGACGGAAGCAGATCAAAGAAGGGAGTACTCCTCACACGGCAACAACAACAACAACAATCTGGGAGTACAGATACCAGCGGGAGTACTGGAAGCACTAACCAAGCTATTACGAGAGGATTTATATCCCAAAGCCATAAGAGCAAGTTTGAAGGCGATGCTTACTCTCTGCATAGCTGCAAGGAGAAATAGAATCAAGCTAGTGGAGGTAGGAGTGGTTCCATTGCTCATAGAGCTTCTCCCAGATGCTGCAGCAGCAGCAGCAGCCAGTGGAAGAAGTCCAAGAAGAAGCAGCAACAACAGCAGCAGCATCAGCAGCAGCAGCAATGCAGTACAAGAGCTAGCTTTAGGAGTTTTGGAGCTTGTGTGCAGCACAGCAGAAGGAAGAGCAGCAGTTGCTGATCATGCACTTGCCATGGCAGCTCTTGTACACCATCTCCACACTGTTTCCAGCTTAGCTACCGAGCTCAGTGTTGCAATTCTGTGGTGGGTGTGCAGCAAAGGTGGTGCTGCTGGTGCTTCTTCTTCGTCTTCTTCGTCTTCAGATTGTCTACTGGCTGCTCAACAGTCAGGAGCTTTTGCTGCTTTGCTGTTGCTCCTACAGTTGGACTGCTCTCCAGGGACTAGGGTGAAAGCTCGTGAGCTCTTGAAGCTTTTACAGCAAACCAGTTGGAATTACTACCATTCTTCTCATCACTCCACCACTTCTGCACAAACACCAACACCAACAATATTATGTGACCTAAGCTCTCAACTTGGAACCATAACAGGCCCTTACTTAATTCATAATTCTTAATTAAATTTGCAGCAATATTATTATTATTATTATTATTATTATTACCACTATTTTCTTTCTTTCCATGTACAACTCTTCTTTTTTTCTTTTTCTTTTTGCCCTTTTTTGGGTAGTAGTAGTAGATAGTTTCTAGACTCTAGAGACCTTTTGGGGGGGGGTAGGGGAAGTATGGTGAATATCATCCTTTTTTTATTATATATATTTTTTGTAGTCTAGACTTTTTATGTCTGGGTGAAGATTCAATTTTCAGCCCTTACTTACTTAATTAATTAGACTGTAATTTTCACTAATTTTCATGTCCAATTAATTTTCTCTTATTCTTTCTTGTAACCTAGACTTTTGGGGGGGCGAGGAGGAGGGGAGTTGAGGATAGGTAACATAGACTCATCACAAAGATGATGATGATGTAATTATATGAGAGCCTGGAGTGAGAGATTTGAGATTTGTGCCCGAGGTCAGCAGGACAAAGGAACATGTCTCTCCCTCTGGTCAGTTTATATAAAATTTTCTGGAGCTTTAATTGTTCTATATTGTAAAACTTGTACCAGAAATCTCCTCCATCCATCCACCCACCCACCCACAAGTTCTCCTCTCATTCAGTTTCCATGGTAGTGAAAGTACTACAGTGTCTTTTTTTTGTTCACAAAAGTATAAACTTTGGATGAAGTTATTATAGCCATTAAAATTAATAGCTATACTTTAATGGCTATACTTCATCCAAAGTTACCCTACTGTGTACATGCCATGAAATTGTTTTCTGGTGGAAATGCTCTTATTACTGGCTAGCCTAAAGAGGAAATAGTAGAGATGATATGTTTACTGTAGTAGTTTAGTAGCTACCTGGTGGGCCAGTTCTACTACACCACTTATTTTATTTTCAGAAAAGTTGAAATTATTATTTTTTAATTATTTTTTTCTGGAAGAAAAAGTAAAATTATGAAAGAAAATAAAGAATCTGATAAAATATTTAGGAATATATCAGATGTTGAAATGGAATTCTCAAAATTAATTATTATTTATTAGACAAACATGTGTGGAAGTGGCCAAGGAATTTTTTAAGAAAATTTTTGCCTTCACAGTCAGAGTTTTATTTTTAAAATTTTCTAATTTTATTTATTTTTCATTTTTCTGATGTAACATTGCCATTCCCAGTCATCCCAAAAAAAGATTTAGCATTAATTCATGACAAATTTGTAAGAAAAATGGTCCAAACTCTAGAACACTAGCAAAACAAACTGCCTCAAAACTAGAAATTATTTTTGAAATGTGATGAATTTTTCTCCAAACAAATTTTTCGAATATGTGATGAATTTTTTTTCCTTTTAAAAAAAAAGGGGATTTGTGACAGGATAAACCTTTTGAGGTTGAAATCTTGCTAAAAAATTCACCACCAAAAAAATCATTAATTACTATTGAAGAGTTAAAAAGTTGAAACCACCACACATGTATCTCTCTAATTACATGAAGATGGGAGCATTTTTGCATTAGTAAAATTGTGAAATTATGATCTAGTAGAACTTCATCATAAGTTAGTCATTAATTAATCTCCCATTTTATTTCAAAAATTCCAAAAACTTCAATTCACAATAGGAAAAAGGTGACTACATATTTATATATTCATTTATTTGTATATGTGATAGGAATAAATACAAGTGTGAATAAAAAAAATTCCCCAACCCTAAAATACTTCTCCCAATCATGAAAGGATTGAGGTAAGCAGCCGAGGGCTTTACCAAGGATATAAAGATCAGTCACGACTTTTTTTTAAAAATTTTGTCCTATGATACCCAATGGATACCTACCAAATATCACGGGAAACAATTTGTCAAAATCCAAGGAGGTCTTTTACACCTTAAAAGATCAACAATAGAAATCACGGAATACATGGATTTATTTATTTATGTATTTATTTATTTATTTATTGATAAAAGGATAAACTCCATGGAAGCTTGCACCACACATATATCCAGACTGCACACACCCCATTTCAAATCTGTCAAAATGTTTGACAGTAGGACTAGATCTAGAAACTTCATGTAGTCTGTGTATGAATCCCCACTTGTTACTACAATTTGGAAGCAAAACTTCATGTCATTTGTTCTAAGTAGGACACCGTGGGTGAGTGAGTTCAGACATCGAGTTTGTTTGAAACAGCATGAAATAAATTGTTGTATTTTCTTTCTCAAACTATAAATGTCTTTGTGGATGATTAACTCATGCCAAACATCAAATGTCAGGTACGGTAGTAATAATAATAATGAATTTCTTCCTTTTAGAACGCAATCTTATGGTCATGAGATATTGTTATGTATGTTTATGTTGCCATATCAGATCCGCTCTCCTGGATCGATTGGATCCTTGCAGCTTTGGTTGGACACTACTGCACAAGAGGTTATGCTCAATCTGCAATTGAGCATTTCTATATCATATGAGGGCAATATACGGGAAATCTATTGTATTATAGGGAACTCTAAGTGGGCTACCCACTAAAATTGTGGGGGCCAGTTCTAATTGCCAGTAAGTGGTCACCCAGGAACCTAGCCCTGTGATATTCCAATCAGTACAAGAGCATCCCCAGCAGTGCTTAGTATGTGACCCTGCAAAAATATTTCTCACATCCAAGTTTAGTTTATTTACTTTTTTGCAACCCCACCCATAAAACTGAAACTGGGACTGCACATACGTGGAAACTACTAATAGCAAACCACCTGGACCACTCATTATGTTTGGCCAATCAATACAGGGAGCAGCAGACAGATACTATTTATTACACTCTTCTGTACCAGGTGCACAGCTTTGCTGCGCATTTTACTAGCCTGAGCAACCTCAGCAACCTCAGCAAATTTGCAGGAGCAAAACCATTTTCCTGAGATAAACTGGCATCATTTGACTTTTCTTCATCCAATTTTAATGTGGAGGGTCACATACTCAGCACCAGTGGGGATGCTCTAAGGTAGTCTCAAGATGTTAGTTATTGGGTATTGTGGGTTTTTGGAAGCCATTTTGTCTTAGCTGACGAATTGCCCATTTTGGTTAATCTAATTTCTATATGCTCTTGGACCCATGAAGCTTATTAGATGAGAAGCTTGATTAAGGTTTCATATTTGGTTGGCTGTGGAGTCAATAGTTTTAGGATGATCAGTAAGCCAAACTTTTGGTTGAGATTTAGGAGCATTGTGGAAATTGAAGGGTTCTTTTTTCTTTTTGTGATGTTGCCGAAGTGGCAATCATCCGTAAGACAGTTTAACCCATTTTGGCTATAAAGGGCATATGAAGTAAAAAAGTTGTTGGGTGATTAGCCCTTTTTTTCACAATTTCAAGTTTTGGTTCCTCTTTTTGTACTTCACCAACTACCTTCCTCTTTCTAGATTATATAGCTCATGTTGACCATCCCAGTCTAACACTAGTTGAAAGCAACTCACAACTTTTTCTCACTCCAACCCATGCATGTCTCCCTCCATTCAAGCACCTCTTTTGTCAAGGGATAGGTTTGAAATGAACATTCCGCAACATTGCCATCAATGTACCACCCTACATATCATATTGTACAAAAATGCATTTCACTAAATTTCAGATCAAGAAAATATTAGGGATGTGATAATTTTGAAGTATAATATTATTAGAGTTGACATCAAACTTTCATGATCACATCCAAATGGACATATATTGTTAGTATATTTTGGAACATTGCAATAAGTAAAAAGAGCATATCACATATAATATGTTCATGCAATATATATGTGCATGTATATGGTTTAAAATACACATGTCATATAAATGTAAGTTTATAATCATTTAAGGCCATTTGATGATGTGTAAAATGATTGAAGTATAAGTGTAAAACAAACACACTTACATGCAATGTAATGGTCATGTAAAACTAGGTAATTACATAAGACAAATATATATATGTGCAAGACAAGTAGACACCATTTTTTACATGTTCAAGTGGTTCACCAATTTTTTATCAATACACTTGAAGAATGAAGTATAAAGTGATTTCCAATATCAAACAAGCATTTGAATTGACCCATTACAAATGTCAATGTGAGTATTGGGGTTGAGTAAAAATACAATAATTATTCACACGTGTCTTAGAATTATTTACATTGGCTTACATAACTACATGTGAGAATGATTTACACTATTTCCATACCATTTTTTGGACATAAATGGAATCATATACACTTGGTTAAGTGTAAATGTAAACAATTTACATGTACATGCTTATACAAAGTAATTTACACCTCATTTACACTTACATTCACAACATTGGTCTATACACGAGCTCAACTTCCATGCTTAACCATAAAGAACATATATGAGTTTTGTGATCCTAAATCCTCCTTATAAGAGAAAAAGGAAGTGACATGTACATTTTTCATGCATTATGAAAATAAACCAACTTCTAATAAATAAGATTTATTTATGTTAAATATTCAATTTTTCCTTTGACAAAATGGATTTGGTAGCTCCTACATGGTTATTGAAAGAAGTTCAAAAAGGACCAAAAATATGTATGCTTGTAAGCATATACTCAACATACTTTTGTCCATCATCATGTTTTACCCCAATTGATCAATTACATTTGCAATAAATTTCATACATGAACATCCTTTCATTCATGACTTTATTTGTATTGAAAATTCCATCTTAGAAATTAGTTTCATGGATGTGGTCACATCTTTTCATTTATAAAATTATATGTTTATGGTCAATTGCAATATTCAACCATTTGGTCTACTTTATTTGAGATTTTTTTTCATCCAAGGTGTCAAATTTCTTTAAAACATGGGTGGCATGTATAACATTATGTCTAGCTTCATTTATTATTACATTGCAATATATGTAATATTTGTTGGGCAATGGGGTTGGGAATGTTCATGAGTGTGTATTCATTTGATTTTTAAAGTCACCTTAGTGCATGATTGTACAAAGAGAAGATGGACCTTGGGGGGACATTTAGTGTAAAGTTTGAGATCTATGTGCATCAAACGATCATTTTTAGGGGGTATTAGATAATTGTCCAACCCATTTTTTATCAACCTATTATTATTTAATTTTATTATATATATTAAAGTCACCCTATATTAATTATAATTCAGTATTTCATATTATTACATACCATATATTATAATTAAATTGATTATTTGAATAAAATATATCCTATTTTTTAACTAATTAACTTATAATTTTTACCCAACAACCATATATTGCATTCTATATTTTTATTCACGTTTTTTTTTTTTTTTTTT
>Ga0209611_10008242_pt1 | contig 16381 bp, 8 predicted proteins | sample S1TSphgellanicum_3_FD_187693 | JGI IMG/M metagenome (GOLD analysis project Ga0209611, IMG submission 187693) | Host-associated microbial communities from peat moss isolated from Minnesota, USA - S1T2_Fc - Sphagnum magellanicum MG (SPAdes) (version 2) | ecosystem: Host-associated > Plants > Peat...
AATTATATTAATTGTAAAAAAAAAATTGTAATTTTTTTTTAAAAAATTCAAAGAAATGCTTTTGGTGAAAGAAAGTAAATAATCTTCTAAAATATTAATGAACAATTTTTTCTTGACATGAAATATTCAAAAATTCACTAGTTATTCCACCCATGTTTTGAAACTACCTTTGTATTACAATAATTGAATGTATTTTTAAATTTCAAAAATATTACAAAAATTTATTAAATCATGTGTGATTTCTACATCCTATGAATATGTTATAAACATTCCAACTTTCTCTCAATGTCTATCATGTAATTGAATTAAATGCTTGGGGCAATGAATGACTTGCCACCATAGAAGCTTTATAAGAGAACAAAATGAAGAAAAAAAAGGTAACAAAGAATAGGAAGAATCAAAATAAATGATCCAATTCATGGTCAACACACCAATGCTTGCAAATTGGATTCAAATAGAGATGGGCAAGACATTTTTTTAAACCATACAAGTTGATCACAACAAAAAATAAATTAATTATAATCTTTTTCCATTTGTTATGTAGTTGAACATGTTCAAAGTTTAGCATTTGACTTCAAATTTTATATTTTTCAAATATTTAACATTTTGGTTAAATCAATTACATGTTAACTATAAATCACATTTTTTAAACTTATTATCATTATGTATCACATCAAGGTCTTGAAATTTTTGAAATATTTTTGTGCATGTTGTTATTTTTAAATGCATGATTCACATTGAAATTCATTTTTGTTTCGCCTTTTCATTCAACAATTACATTTTCAAGCTTAATGATCTATTAAATAATACATTATTTAGGTTTTGAAACATGAATCTGCAATTATAATTGAATTTCCGAACCTACACATTATGATTACAAATTGCAAAAGTCCTAAATTTCAACATTCGCTTTCATATGAAAAAAACAACATGTATTAATATATTTTAATCCAATAAACTACACTTTATATCCATACATTCCTTAATGAATTTTAATATTTTTTTAGTTTTCATAATGTTCACAACTCCAACAAATGATAACATTAAATTGTTTAGCATGTAACTTTTGGTTTGTACTAAATTTTTAAAAAAAAACTAATATGAAATTCCATTGTGATTTTTAAAATTTTAACTGAATTTCATAAATTTTTTGGGGTATTTTCAATTTAGTAAATGGTTTTAATAAAAATCAGGAACAATATAATAATTTTACATTAATTATGTTTCGTTAATTAAACATAAATAATATTATTTTGATTAATTTCGACTTCAAATTTGTTGTAATATTTTAATGGTCACCTTTTAATCCAAACTTTAAACATATTTATTCAAACAACATTGAAAATTAGATATCCATTAGAACATTTTATTAAATTTGACAAATCTACATTATTTTCATCAATGTTATGTTTATGAAATTAATTAGACTTAGTAAACTCAATCTAAACATTAAATTCTTTAATATAATGGGAGATGACATATTAGGGGTTTTTTAATATCACCTTCACACATGAATTGGGTTGGACATTTTATTTCGCCCCTTCTAACTACCTCATTTGTGGAGTCTAATTACCCTTTTTCCCCAATCAATTGAAAATAATTTCCTTGATTTTTTAAAGAATTATTGGGGACCTGACCCTCCCCCTCCCTCCCAACCCCCAAAATATTTATGAAGAATTAGATTAAAACATGTTAATTCATGTTAACCTAAGGTAATTTTGTTAACATCTTCTTGTTATTCAACTTTGAAATGTGTGTTTAACATCCCATACCCACAAAATCACAAGTATCCTAATTCGTACTTAAATTGAAACATGTTTATTGACTATATTGGCTAATGATTCATGTAGAACCTATACTATGTGGAAGCATATGCAGTTGGCCCAAATAATTTAAATTAAAAAAAAATTCTGTCAATTATTAAGTTTAGTTTGAAAATGGATTTAAACCCAAGTTTCAACACATAAAAACCTATCATGCTTATCCAAGGTGTTCCTCCCAAGTATATTCAATTAAATGGTAATCCAACAATGTATAGGTCTAGTATGTACCACTCCTATTGAGAAGGTTGGGTTTCTAATGTTGAAGTTTTCTATATTTACATATAACATTAAATAGATAAATAAATACACATATTTTTAATATAAAAAAAATAGAACTTAATTTTCATTGGAAATATTATTTTCAAACCAAACAACTTTAACCTTAAGATAAAAACATTCACCTACCAAATGTCTCTAGTTAAATTTTGGATCGATGGGATATTTTGGTTCAAGGACAACCTAAGCTTGGTCAATGACAAAAATACATCTAAACATGGCATAAATAGGAATGCCAAACCAATGCATGTTATGCAATGTCAATAATATAGAACATAGGGTTTCATAAACTCACATTTCATATTTCCTAGGTGGCTTCTTGTCATTCAATGGGCAAGTGAAATGTGAAGCCAAGGAGTTAGGGAAAGCTTGGAATTAATTGTTATTTGTATGTGAAAAGTTTGTTGGTGGATGGTTGTTGCTTGTGTTGATGACCTTGGATAAAAACTTTCAATATTGTTACAATAAATATTTTAAAAATTTGACATTGCTCAACTCCTTTGTTTTGAAAATCATGGAACAATGTTTAAATGTGATCTACCATTTCAACCAAGCTAAATTTTCTTCTTGATATATGAAACCAATATTGAAATCGGCTAATGATATCAAAACTTCAAAACTTGCAACTATTGTTAATATTGAGAGTTTACAAGTTTACACCAATCATTAAAGTATTCATATTAGCTTGGTATTTAATTTGTAATTTTCTCAACCTCTTAAGACTAATTGGCAATGATCTTTCAAGATTTTAGATATATAAACCTTAGTGATTTCATTACAAATACAATACACAAAATCGTTTAGCCAAATTCATATTTTGCTTGGATGATTGCTTACAAATTGTGACAACTAACAACTTGCAAGGCATTTTGAAAAACAAAATGCCTGCACCTATGAACATTCCATTTTCCAAAATGTTCATGTCTTCTTTTCTTTTCGCAATACTCCAAAAATGCCCATTGGGTGTCATGGGAACATATTAAAAATTTAATGGCCTTTTAACACACTTGACCAAAGGCGTTATCACAATTGAACCCACCTCAACTCCACCTCATGTGGGCCCTTATTCCAATAAAGGCCTATGGTTGAGGGATTACCTTACAACTATTATCAAGCCAACATTAGTCTATAGTCTATAGTGCCAAGATTTTTTTCTTTGGTCAATTTTGTGATGTAACCAAACTAACAATCATCAACAAGAAGATTTTGTCAAATTTGGTTACAGACTAGATATGGACATATAAAAACTTAAGAATCATTTATAATGTGCTACATTATCTAAACACTTACATTCATATTTGTTAACAAATAAAACATGTCACAATAATCATGTTAAACAATCAAACACATATGTAATGAGCTGGAATGAACTAGCACCCACTAGTGCACCAATTGGTTGTTCTGACCATAAGATGGGCTATGTTTTTTCATTCAGTTCCTGACCTTGTGTTGACCCAACACTGTACCAATCAACCTTTTTGGGTTGTTGACCTTTGACCCTTTTTATTTTTTGGGTGTTTGTTTTCCCAACCCTAACCTTATTACCCTCCAATCTAGTCACCCTAATTCCCTAGCTACCCTATTGACTTAGCTACATTATTGACTTACATCTTGATGTTACCTACCAACCCTTTACCTATATGCCCTCTATTTTTTTAATGGTTAAACCTATTTCTTGGCTAAACCTTTGTCTTTTGACACAACTTCTAACTTTTCTTAATTTTTTTTTTCTTTGGCACAACTTTTAACTTTTCTTCGTTAAACCTATATATTTTGACTAAACCTTTTCCTTTGACACAACTTTTAACTTTTCTTAGTTAAACCTATATCTCTTGGCTAATTTTTTTTTGTTAAACCTATATATTTTGGCTAAACCTTTTCCTTTTGACACAACTTTTAACTCTTCTTGGCTAAACCTATAGCTCTTGGTTAATCCTTTTCCATTTGGCACAACTTCTAACTTTTTTTGGCTAAACCTCCATTTCTTCATGATTAAATGTTTACATGTTGACAAAATCTTTATATCTTCTCGACAAAACTTTCTTAACAAAACCTCTATATTTTCTTGGCTAAACCTCTACCTTTTGGGAAAAATTCTAACTTTTCTTGGCTAAACCTATATCTTTTGACAAAACCTCCATCTATTCATGGTTAAACCACTACATATTGCAAAAATTATATATATTATTGACTAAACTTTTACTTTTTGGCAAAACTTTAACCTCTTCCTAACTAAATTTTTACCTTCGAATAAAACCCTTATATATTCATGGTTAAACCTCTCACTTGGAAAACCTTTGAACTCTTTTTATTTACACTTTTACATCTTGACAAAACCTTTATCTTTTTTGGGCTATATTTCATTTTTTAGTAAAAAAATTATTTATTCTTGATTAAATTTCTAAAAATTGGAAAAAAAATAAAAATCTTCTTAGCGAAACCTATACCTCTTAGCAAAACTTCCATCTCTTTGTTCTATTTGGCTAAAGTTCTATTTGTTGGTAAAATCTTCATCTTTTATTGGTTAAATTTTTATCTTTTGGAAAAACTTTTATTTCTTCATGGCTAAACTTATACCTATTGGCAAAACTTTTACCTTTTGACAAAAAATAAATAAAATTGAATTAAACTAAAAACTATTTTTTCAACAAAATCTTTTAACAAAAATTTTGGCTACCCTATTGACCTAGCCATCTTATTAATGTAATTACATTATTGACCTAATTTTTTCCTTATTTGTGTACATTACCTACTTATCAATTACAAGATGCAATTGTTTACCACTATATGATATACAAAATATGAAGGTATTGCACTAAATGAACTTACAACCATTTTAATCATATTTGACCCCTTGATGTCAATAAATGGTAATTGTGAATGCAGATCTTGCACATTTGATCAACTTTTATGACCCACACAAAGGTATTACATATTTTTATAGTTATTGTTATAAGCTAAAATAGTTGAAAATTCAATAATAAAATACAATACCCACATACGAAAACAATGTCATTTCCAATACAATACATTTCAATAATTATTACATAATTTGTGACCAAAATGCAAGCATTTTTTTCATTTGGATTCTTATTCAATTTTTAAATTATTTTTTTGTCTGTTTTTCTTTCTATATTTTTTTTCTAATTTTTTTTACTTTTCCCCTTCTAAATTTTCTTTTCTTTTTTCTATTTCTAGATTAATTTTCTTCTATTATTTATCACAATTAATTTTTTTCTTCAATTTTTTTAAATTTAATTTTCATCATTTTTTTCATTGAACATGCATATTTTATGCCCAACATTTGGGTATATTGCACAAACCATCCAAAAAAACCAATTGGCATTTTATGCTCAAATGTGGGTATTCCAAAATCATTCTAACAAAACTAATGTTTATTTCATGACTATTATGCAAGTATTTCACATTGAATTTTATGTTTTTGAAATTCTTTTAATGCAATAATGCAACATTGTAATATGTTTCAAACTCGTATTTTTAAGGAAAATTTCAACAAAATATTAATGCAATGCCCAAATTCAAAACATGCAAAAAGAATATAAACACGAGGTTATAATTACAATAAGACAAAACTTGTAATTATTCAATGCAAATATCACATCTATCAAAACTCTAGGAAATGTCCAAAAAATGGAAAACATGAACTCCATGCCATTGTTTATGCCAAAAAAACCTAAATAAGATATGCATGTTACTTTCTAACTTCAAGAAACCCTTATTTAAACCTATTTTCATTAGCCACCATGTCATGTGTTCATCAATAAATTGTTGTAACCACCTTAATAACATGCTAATGAATGTAAAGTTGATAGTGATATAGTTGGAGTTGAATGGCATTGGTTACATACTGGTATTTCATAATTACTCAAAATTTGCATCAAACACATGATACATATTAATATGCAAGTTTGAAAAATGTGAACCAAACTCCCAAAAAATTACATGGGTATGAACATATATAGTATGTTGGATTTTTAAAAATAAGAAAATTGAAAAAAAAACATAAAGGAAATAGAAAAAAAAAACTTCATCTTTTGGAATTTTAAAGACCAAAAAAATGAAAAATAAGGGGGAAACAAAGAAATATTTAGGACAAACATAATAAAAGAAAAAAAATCTTATAGCATTTAAAACACAGAAAAAATGAAAATATAAGGCAAAAAGATCCAAAAAATCTTCTTATTTTTTAAAAAAACAAAAAAAAAATAATAATCAAAAGTAAACAAGAATTAGAATTCTTTTTCTTGGATTGAAAAAAAACAAGAAAAAACAGGAAAAAAGGGAAAAAAAACAAACTTCTTATAGAATTTTTAAAATAGAAAAAAACTAGAAAAACATAAAAAGAAAACGAAACCATTCTTTGTCTTCTAATTTTTTTCTTATCATATTTTTTAAGAAAAAAATTCCATTTCCTTATCTTTTATTTTTTTATCTTCTTCTCTTTCTTTTTCTTACTTTTCCTTTTTGCTTATGTTCTTAAACCAAAATAAAAACAAACAAGGAAAAGGGTATAGGCATACCCAACGTGATGTGCATAATTAATGATGATGTAATAAGTAGTGGCTACGAGCATAACAATGTGATTTTTAAAAAAAATTGCTTGAAGAAGGAAAAGGAAAACAAAAAAGAAGGAAATGATGAAGAAGTTGTAACAATAGAAGAAAAACAACTAAAATAATAACACAAATGATAAGAAGGAAAGTCTATCACACAAACAAAAGAGAAAAAGAAAACATAATAACAATAGAAGTTTAAAAAAAGGAAAAAAATGATGAAGAAAAAGCTACAGCAACAATGGAAGAAAAGAAGATGGCAACAAAAGAGAAGAAGAAAGAAAGACCAAAGAGGATAATGGAAGAGAAGAAAATGACAACATAAGAGAAGAAGAAAGAAAGAACAAAAGAGGACAATGGAAGAGAAGAAAATGACAACATAAAAGAAGAAGAAAGAAAGAACAAAAGAGGACAATGGAAAAGAAGAAAATGACAACATAAGAGAAGAAGAAAGAAAGAACAAAAGAGGATAATGGAAGAGAAGAAAATGACAACAAAAGAGGAGAAGAAATAAAGAACAAAAGAGAACAATGGAAGAGAAGAAGAAAAAAAGAACAAAAGAGAAAAAGAAGAAAAAAGAGGTGGGAAAAAAAGAGGGGAATTTTTTTGAAGTCTAAGGGAAGGGCGGGCCCATGAAAACAAAAGAAAAGAAAACCCACCTCAATGTTTGGTCTGGTTTAGGTTAAATGGTTTGGGTTCATCCCAAAACAACCTCATCCATAATTGGTGCATTGGTGGGTGTTGGTTCACTCGGACCCACAGTGAACCAACATTCACCAATGCACCATCCACTAGATGTTTGTTATTATTCAATTGTGGATGAACTTCAAATGAATTGTTATTCAATTTCACTTTGGTACCCAATTATATAAAAAATAGGTCTCATATATAGGGTGATAGATACAAAAATAGATAAGTATTAAGTACATAGATGGTTTATACATAGGTAAAAGTTGTTTTTATTACCTACTTACTAACAACCCACTAGCTATTGGGGGTTATAAAAGGCAATTGAGTTAATCACCATGGTTAATTAAAGAACTAGAACCCAACAAAAAATGTTTGCTCATCATTTACCATCCATGCTCCATGATGCACTGATGGGTGCTAGTTCATTGTGGCCCATATATGTTTTCAACCATGTTCATACTATAATTATGGTTAAGACATGTTTAAAAATATCTTGAACTAAACAATCTTCATATCAATTTTGATACCTTTTATATTTAGACTATTTACATTGTTGGAACCTAAAATCTATTGTAAAAATTTGGCCATGTTTAATTTTTTTGGAAATTTGGTGAATTAGACCTGGCCTTTTTTTTTCCACATGAAAAAATCCTTTGTATGTCCAAATTGTTGGATATCAATTTCCTACCAAGTTACTTAAGTTATTTTTACCAAATTATTATTATTATTTGAGACATTTATGTTACATTCATATACTTTTGGGACTTTGAAATATGTTAAGTAAGTTTACTTAAATATCTCTAGTTAAGTTTATGTTAAAATATTTTAATGCATGAGATGATAGCCTTGTCCATGTACCTTCTAAGGTAGGTAACATTTGTATGAGGTGTTCACCTCCTATATAGGTTAGGCAAGAGCTTGGGGATGGATTGCAAGTTTGTAGCGATGTCTCTGTGATCCTAAGGTTGGGTGGAGAGCTCGTAGTAAAAATCAATGGTTTTATCATGTTTAGTCTTTGTGATCCTAAGGTTGGGTGGAGATCTCGTAGTAAAAATCACTGGTTTTATCATGTCTAGTCTTTGTGATCCTAAGGTTGGGTGGAGAGCTCGTAGTAAAAATCAATGGTTTTATCATGTCTAGTCTCTATGATCCTAAGGTTGGTTGGAGAGCTCATAGTAAAAATCAATGGTTTTATCATGTGTAGTCTCTGTGATCCTAAGGTTGGGTGGAGAGCTCGTAGTAGAAATCAATGGTTTCATTGTGTCTAGTTTTTGTGATCCTAAGATTGGGTGGAGAGCTCGTAGTAAAAATCAATGGTTTTATTGTGTCTAGTCTCTGTGATCCTAAGGTTGGGTGGAGAGCTCGTAGTAAAAAATCAATGGTTTTATCATGTCTAGTCTGTGTGATCCTAAGATTGGGTGGAGAGCTCGTAGTAAAAATCAATGGTTTTATCGTGTCTAATCTTTGTGATCCTAAGGTTGGGTGGAGAGCTCGTAGTAAAAAATCAATGGTTTTATCGTGTCCAGTCTGTGTGATCCTAAGGTTGGTTGGAGAGCACGTAATAAAAATCAATGGTTTTATCATGTGTAGTCTCTGTGGTCCTAAGGTTGGGTGGAGAGCTCGTAGTAAAAATCAATGGTTTTATCATGTCTAGTCTATGCGATCCTAAGGTTGGGTGGAGAGCTTGTAGTAAAAATCAATGGTTTTATCATGTCTATTCTCTTGTTGATTGATCCATTGTCAATTTCCAACACAAATCATACATTTCAGGTTGAGAAAAATCTGAAAAATTGTCCCAGAAAAAAAGACCACCTCTCCATTTTATTATGGCTACCTTATACCCTATAATCGTTCATTACTTGTGTGCGTAATATGTGCATTGTATTATTATGAATGTAAAAAGTTAGGTGTGTTTTGTCAGGCCAGGTTTCGTCCAGGCGTCTTTCGGTTGTAATCTGCACAAGCGGAGGGATCGCTGCAAAATCCTGGAATGCTCGAGCAAGTTCTGGTTTCTTCAAGGCTTTGTTATCTGCACAAGGACATGGGGAGGGATTGCTGCAGAATCCTGGAATGCTCAATCTCTTTCAGCAGCTCCAGTAGCCTTTCAAGAACAAGCTCGCTAGCGCCATAGCTGCTGGTGCTTCTTGTGGCAGGCATTTCCTGAGCTTGTGTGTAGTATACGCACTAGTAGTAGCAATGCCTGCTCTACTTTTGTCATCGTTAGCTTCTTCTGCTTCCTCCTCCTCTTCTTCTTCTTCGTCTTCTACTTCGTTCTTTGTTTCGTCGTTGCAGCGTACAACATGTGGAGTCAAAGCAGGATGGGAGGACGCTACTAAGGAATACTGGCGCTTGGAATCTGCTGCTGCTGTTGCTGCTGCCACCGCCAAGATTAGGGTGGCGGGAGTGAGCAAGAACGGGCGGCATTCGCAAGTAGTGAAGAGTTTGCAGTTGGTTTCTCGAAGAACGTCGTCATCTTTACAGGTCTTCTTTCCTCCGGCAGTTTTTAACGAAATTTTTTTCCTCTGGGAAGGAGGTTTTTCTGTAACCATTTTTTCTTCCTGTTTCTGATGGAATTTTGGAATTGGGAGTTGCAGACTCTTTTTTTTTTTTTTTTTTTTTGTTTCCTGAATTGGCACTTAACCCTAATTTCTTCATGTCTTTTTTGGGGAGAAACTACCATAGAGACATGTCTTAACCCTTTCTCTTTTGCTTCAAGGATCTGTGAAGCATTTAGGGAATACTTTCAGGCTCCTGTCAGAATTTGTCAATCTACAACTCAGTCTTTGAGAGAAAATTTCACTACTGGATACAAAAGGAGACCCTAATTTGCTCCCAAAACTATGTGACATCTAGTATTGATGTGGGATACTTCAAGACAAAGTGAGATTTTTGATGATGGGAGATCTCTATGTTCTGGATTTAATCATCATGATCACAATCCTGATTTGAATGTCAATCCTGTTGAAATGGTTGACCTTATTACTGGGTCATCTCTCATGTCTTTCTTGGTTGACTTCTTAAATCATAAGTTCACAAGAAGTTCTGAGTACTTATGAAGGTATTTCGTAGCCCTGAACATAGGTTCTTTTAGTTCATGAGGTGCTATCCTTTTAGTTTCTTATGATTGAACACCAAGGCAGCATAATGCATTTCAGTGTTTTGAATTCTCCTGTTTTCCTGGTGTACTAGTATTGTAACCAAATTGTAAGTAGACACATATTGCAGACATGAGTTCCTTCTTGGAGAGTGACATACAGCACTTGCCCTGCTGAGTTTTTTGGTTATTGGCTCCAGATCTTTGGATTAGTTTCTTTGGGAAGAGCTAGAAGCAATATTCAAATGACACATCAGGATTTGGAGTTTGTCAGGAGCTACCTGGTTATTCAGCCGTCACCAAGGTCAAAATGGTTGTGAATTGGTCTCTTTTCTGACACATAGTTCCATGACCTGTGCATTATGGTTGGCTTATCTGATACCTGTCAATCTTTCTCCTTGTGCTCATTATGTCCTTATAATGATATTTGCATGGTGTTTCATTAACAGCCATTAAGGAGGAGTTTGTGTCCAGGTGACAGCAGCAACTGCACCCAGTGATGGAGTGAGATGGTGGGAGAAGGGAGGCAGCCCCAATTTGGTCGACATACATTCAACACAACAGTTTATAGATGCTCTTTCAAATGCTGGTGAAAAACTTGTTGTTGTCGACTTTTTTGCAACATGGTGTGGGTCCTGTCGTGCCCTCTACCCTAAGGTGGGACAAAATCTTCCAATTTAAGAGCTCATGCTTTCATCAATACTGATTGGCTTTGAAGTTTGCAATCAACCTCATAACTGCCACTTTTGTTTGAGAACCAGGTTTAGGTTGATCTGAGAATTTGTGTCTTTTTGAAGTGTTAAATGATTGCTGTCTAGTGAGTTAGTGGGACATGAGTTTGCCCATAAATGTTGGCCTCAGGTTACATCTTTTGGCTGCTCTTGTGACAAAGTGTTCCAGCAGCAAGGTGATCAGGCTTGCATCTTGATATCCAAGAGGTGTACAGACACAGTATAATACCTGGATCCTCACCAATTATACTGCTGCTGTTGTTGTTCTGCTGCTGAATATGATTTTGTTTTTATGTATATCATACAGTTGTGTAAACTAGCAGCAGAGAATCCAGATGTGGAATTTTTGAAGGTGAACTTTGATGAGAACAAGCCCATGTGCAAGAGTCTAAATATCAAGTTCCTCCCATATTTCTATTTTTATCGGGGTGCTGAGGGTTGCCTGGAGGGATTCTCTTGCTCTCTTGCGAAGGTATTTCTCAAGATAAAACTTTTTTTCTAGTTCCTTTGTCAGGAATTTATCATGGCTAGAGGGCTGGTTTCTTGTCCTTCCTTCCTTTTGCAACTTAATGTGTTTCTTTCTCAGTAAACTTTCTTTGTAAGTCTTTCTATTTTTAAGTCAAGTAGTTCTGTTTACATCAATCTTAGACTCTTCTTTCACAGAAAGGGTGCAACAAAAAAGACTTATTCCACACAGCAATCCAACTGCCTTGGAACTTTGGAATTGATTTTGATTGCGCAAGGGTTCATATAAGCAGAAATTCATTGAAGAAAGTTCAGATTGCCAGGAATCAGAAACCTGCATATGATTAGTTGCAGAGGTGGCACTGTTCACGATTGCCTAGATTTTGATAATTTCTTGACTTACCTGTAAATAAAATACTAATCAAGAGAATCTCAGAGTTAAGTCTTTTTGGGTCTTCTGGCTGTGGCAGCTTCAAAAACTGAAGGATGCAATAGCACAACATAACACAGCCAGATGCAGTCTTGGCCCACCATTAGGTGCAAGCAATATTGATTTCTCAAAACCAGCTTCATCAAGCAAGAGTGATCAACCTGCCAATGCTACTCGATGACATGATAGCCATTCTTTTTTCCCCCGGGATGCATTCTGTAAGTATTACTTTTGCCTTAGTTTGGTTGTCAGCAAGCTTAGTTTTAAGTAATTCTTGCTTCATTGTGTGAGAAGACTTCTTTCAGATAATGTAACATATTTCTGCTGTCTTTGAAAGTTCTGTTCCTGAAATGTAAAAGAGATGGCCCCCTAGTGTGTTGGGCATTTGTTCCACACTCAAACTTAGTTATCTCCATGGGAGATGGGTGTTGGCTGCTGTCTGTTGCCATCCATTAACTCATGCATACTGACTTAACTTCTTTTGAAGAGGATGGAGTCACATTATCTCACCTAGGGTTTGCCTTAGTTGGTGAATGGTGTCCTCCTGGATGAAGAACATCTCTTCTCAAGTGTTGTATTATGAGGGCACTCATTGGATAAAGTTGGCTATACATTATCTGACTTCTGTCATGCTCTTCCTTCTCTCTTTCCCAGTTTGGGTTTTCCTTTTCTTTTTCTTTTTCTCTCTCTTTTTATGCCCCACTTTCATCTTGGTTTCCTTGGTCTTCTCCAGTCTTTAGGTTTTGTTGAAGGCCCTTGAACATGCATTAGGACCATTGTTGTTGTTCAAAGTGCTCCTCAGTTTTATTTTTGGTCTTTACTTTAGTGAAGGGTTTCCTCTTTTTCATGTGTCTTGATTGGTTGCTGTTATTTTGTCAGATTTGAATATCCATGTCTTTATTAACAGGTCATCTCTCAATTCTTTTCAGGTCTTGTACCTAGCCAGTGTAATGGCTAAATTTTCCCTGTACTACTTGTCTTGTGACAGAAACTCAGTACATTTGGTTGATGTATGACATTGCCTCCACCAATTGCTGAGAGTTGATGAAGTTAGTGGGATGTTACAGTAGCCATTAAACTCCATACATGCCGTGGAAGGTCTCTGAACATGTATGGGACTTTTGCTGTGGTTCAACCACAGCTCAGTTTTATTTCTGTTTTGTCTCTTCTACAGGGTTGGGCTTCTGCTTTTTCTTCTTTGCTGATATGTTGTCAGATCTGAAGCTTTATTATTTGGTCACCCTTCAATTTGTTTCAGGTTTGATTCAAATTGTAAGCATGGACAAGTTCTGTATTATTCCTAAAAAAATTCAAGTGAGGTTCAAAACCAAGGCATTCAACAATTTTCTCTGGAAAATCCATAGTATGCTTCTCCTGCAGTACTTCAAAACCCAGACTTAAAAAATTTATGCTTTATTTCTGAGGTCCACAAGGATTTGGCCAATAAGCATTAACCTTGGTGGAAATTCCCGTTGTTATTTTGGAGACTTCTGCGAGCAGAATTCACTGCACTCCTGGGGTGGTTCCACAGAAGTCCTGGTCATGAGATAATAAGCTAACAAGGGAGTTGACCATTGATCTAAATCAATTGCATCAGTGCAGCTTATACAGCTCCTTGGTTGTTATGTCAGGGAAGGCTCTGCTGTCAAGGCATTGTGCTCCAGAACTTGGACTTATGAACTGAGGGTGGAGCTCTGAGGTCTAGAGTGTAATGCCTTGACAGCCAGGCCTTCATCATCATTTTGAACAATGTGCATTGTTCATCTGGTGATCCAGTGGGCTTCTCATCAATGGTCCGGTGGGCTTCTCATCCAATTCCAACTGTTAAAAAGTAGGCAAAGTTAAAGCATAATTACAAGTGCTTGTGCGGAGCTTACCCACCTTTTGCCACTCAAATATAAACTAGTATGAGGAAATTGTAATGAAGTTACATTCCTATCCTAATTTTCATTGTGAACAGGGAGTGTTTTGGGTTGTTACCTTTGCACGAGTTGAGTATGTTATAAATTTGTGTGAATCAACCAAAGGGCCAGAAGATCCATTTCATTCAAAATTATTCAATAACTTTGAACTTTGTTCATTGAGTATTTTCAAGACACATTGGGTCTAAGCAGGAATTGGTGGCTTGTGTAGTGATACAGATGCTTAATGCCATTTTGGGGGCTTGGTCTTGAAGCATTATTGTCTATTAGGGTTGATTAACAAACCTATTGCTACAGATGCTTAATGCCATTTTGGGGGCTTGGTCTTGAAGCATTATTGTCTATTAGGGTTGATTAACAAACCTATTGCTACAGATGATTTAAGTCATTTTGGGGGCTTGATAAGACCACTTTGAAGCACAATTATCTTTTTGGGGCAAAATACAAACCTTGTGTTAACATGTATAGGGTATTTCAGTTCATCAAAGGCATGTTATTCCAATTTTGAACGCAAGGAACCAATTTGGACTGAATTGAAGCAAATTGAATCCTTGAGTTGGACTGTACCTTGGTCCCTAGCCTGATTCTTGGTTCTCCAAATCAGGAGCTCTCCATTTAGCACTGTTTTTTGGTCCAAACCAATTGATTTTCCCTCCAAAACAGGTGCCATGTGTGTTTAGCCTCAATTTGTCACTTTTTGGTCTTGGACCCTCGTCTAATGGCCTTGGGACCAATTTAAAGCTTTTGACCAATAAGATTGTTTGAATTCATTGGTCCCTGGACCTTGGACCCTCATCTGAAGTCGCCCTAAGACGGTGATTAGGAATAGCTAAAGAGTTAAGGTGGACCTGCTGAAAGCCAGGTGAGGGCCAATGTTACCACATGCTAGGGTTAGCCACTTTCGACCTACTCCCATTCAAAAAATTCAGCATTATGCAAATAATAAATTGATGGCAACATGACAGTTTTTGCAATTTCTAAATCAATTAATGAACGAAGTTTGGGTGAGGGTTTCTTTTAAGGATTTTGTGATGTAGTCAAAAGTGGCAATCATCTAGAAAATATTTTAGCCAAATATGGGTACATACTAGATACAAAAGTTATTAAAAAAACAAAAAATCCTTCTATATTCTTGGCTGCCTAATGGAACTTATCATAAAAATCTGATGATTTGGAATTTTTTTTTCTTCCAAGTCTGGCGGATTTGGGACATAATTCACCAATAAAAGAAACCCTAGTTTGGGTGTCATCAAGTTGAATATCTTATATCAAAATTAGGCCATTATAAATATTATCGAACCTTGTGCATTTAACCTTGAGTTCCAGCATTTTCTACCCATATTTAATAAAATTTCATTACTTTGCAGATAACAATGTTTAGAGATTAAAAGAAATGTTGAGAGACAAAAAATTAATTATTTTGCTTGGATTGAGTTTTGGAGCTTTTTATCTTTCAAGGAAAAATACATTCACAAAATAACTAAAAAGGCTTGGTCTAATAAAAATTGCTTATTTCAATCATTTTTTGAAAGAATCCTCAATTCAGGTTCAAGAAATTATTTTTCTATTTGATTAAAACTTCTAGTCCAATCTAGACTTGGGTTTACATTTCAAGACTCTTGATTCTCAAATTTTCAAAAAAAAGAAAAAAATTCTAGACAAGTTTGGTTCCAAACTGAACCTAATTATACTTACCCATTCAAAGTCCAAAACTAATATGTCTAACCTAGTGATTTTTTGTGTGGCGAATTTTAGCCATTTTGTGAAAAATATTTGCAAAAAAGAATATTCTATTATAGATTCTGTTTCTTTTAAATTCCAAAAAATTAAAAATTAAAAAAAAATCATCAAAAACCGTCACAATTGCTTACAATATGAAAGGGTGCTTAAGATTTCAAAACCTTCATATTTTGAATATTGCCAAATTTGGCTAAATGTGATTATGGACTACGCCCCCCCCCCCTTGAGCAATATCACAATATTGAAAAAATAAGAAATTTTTAATAAAAACACTGGGTCACTCCAACTCTAACCACAATGAGAAAAAAATTATTAGAAATTTATAAAAATTAAAAATTAAAAGTTAATTGTCTAGAAAACGAAAAACTAGAACCTATATAAAACTTGTTTTGAAACTAACTCTAGTTAGGGGGCCGGTTCCTGGTTCCAATTTCCAAGGCCAAATCCAGTTATGAGGTATAAATATACCTAGAGGAGTGTTTTTTTGGTGTGAAATTTTGTCAAAATGAAAAAATAAAATAAAATAAAATTAGAAGGGAATATTCAGTCTCAATATTCTCGTTTTTTTTCTGAAAAAAATTGGTAAATTTTGAGGAAAATGTTTTCTGAAAAAATTTGGTAAATTTTGAGGAAAAT
>Ga0209611_10008245_pt1 | contig 16377 bp, 14 predicted proteins | sample S1TSphgellanicum_3_FD_187693 | JGI IMG/M metagenome (GOLD analysis project Ga0209611, IMG submission 187693) | Host-associated microbial communities from peat moss isolated from Minnesota, USA - S1T2_Fc - Sphagnum magellanicum MG (SPAdes) (version 2) | ecosystem: Host-associated > Plants > Peat...
GTAAATTTATTTTTTTTGCCGTAAAATTTTACTGATTGGGTGGGCCTTTTTTGCAAGCGCCAAAGCAAGTGAAGGCTCCAATAAATAAAATCCATAGAGTGACTTTGACGAAGCTTCTAGAAAAAGTTGACACCCAAATTTTGGTCGTATAAGGTGGTCGCGGCATTATAGGTATGAAGGAGACCCACAAAATAATTAAGCAATATTCCCAAAAATAATTAGAGCTTAATAATGTGGTTTTTTTCCCTTAAAAGACCCAAAAAACACTGGAGATGGTTCATCTTCAAATAAAGTAGAATCTGAAATGGGCAAGTTTGATCTTCATAATCTTGGATTAAAATAGTTTATGCACTATGCTGTCAGTTCATGTTAGTCTCATGGATAAGGGCTTAACTTGATATATGTATTGTAATGAAGTGATAACAATTTCATTTTCTCTTGACCTGTTGGAATTACTTGGAAGATTTGTCAAAAATAACGTGAGTGATGGGAATTTAGAATGCAAAGGTGCGGAACCTATTCACCATTTATAGCTTTTTGGCTATCTAAATAGTAAAGTAGATCGAATATGGCCAATGGATGGACAAGAAATTCAACATTTATTCCTTCACACAATTCATGTATGCCTTTCTTTTCATCAAGCGTGTGAAATTGTGTTGAAAGAAGGATTATACCAAATGGCTTCTCAATTTTGCAAATTTGATCAGATCTTATGATTAGAAAAGTATGGGGAAACCCTTTAAAAGTAAAAGAAATTGAAGGACTAGGGGCTCAGGAATGTTGGGCCAAAAACAACTGCAGATCAGAAAGCCTTTGTTACCCGTAGAGCTGCAGCGAATTTCCTAGTGTATTTGGAGGCCATATTCCAAACCATACTTTTCCCCAGCCTTCCTATGTTATTTCATTCTTGAAGTAGGTTCGTAACTTGCATCACGGGATGTTTCATTTCCTGAGCAGGTTCTTCTGTTCCATAGGAGGTTCTTCCATTTTCTGCAGATCTTGACTGTTGGAGGAGGAAGAAAATTTCTGCAGCATCTTTACATGGCTATCTCCTTTGGACAAGACTGTTACTGAAGTTAGGCCTCGTGCAAGCCTTCCTTCCAGTAGTGCCCTTGTCCTCAACAGTTACCCTAAACCAAAAAAATCGCCCTCGTGAATAGAGAACAGAAGAAGATGAAGCGACTCATGGTTCTACGAGCTGATTGGTGCATAATGTGTTAAGTCTTAGTCAATCTGAAAATAGGTAGGTTATAATCATCATTTTGAAAAAGTGTGAAAAGGTAGAGGATTATGAGTGACCAAAGAATGAAAATGTTTCAGCCTTCAAAGAATCTTCAATCTCGAACAGGAACAATCCCAATTAAACAAGATGTACCCAACTATCTTCTTGACAAACTGATTAAGGTCTATTCAAGATTAAGAAGTCTCTGCATTTGGAGGGGAATTTATCAGGGCAAACATGTTAATTCTTTGATACATCTTGTCACATTTGCAACTTAGAGTAAATGGAATGTAAAGGCTTTTTCAAGCAATAACACAATTCACATGTATCTTTGTTTATTAAGGATAGTCTAATTTGAGGTTACAAGGATCCTAATTTCTAAATGTCTCTTTTCAAATTGAAGTTCATGCATCTATCTAAAGTTAGTGTAAATATTTAGTAAGAGTTTTTTTTTCATATAAATAAGTCCATATTTATTTCAAATTTAGGTACAAATCTACAATTCATATTCTTGAAAAAAATCATGTAAAGATATTTCATCCTGATACTAAAAATGTTTTTGACTATCAAAAGGTTTATTTAACCCTAATATCCCACCAAATAAATGTTACCTTAGGCAAAAGTCAATATTTAGATGGGTAATCAAGCCTCATGATGCTCAAACATAGAAAACCCACATGTTTAATGCAATGTGAACCAGCACCCACCAATGCACCATGCAGGTCCAATGGATAGTATACAGCTAGGACACACTTTTTCACTGGATTTACCCACCACTTTCCCCTCTATCCACATGCATCTACTTATGTATCCCCAGTATATTAATTAGAAGTCGCTCACAGGAAAGAACAATAACTTGATACATGAGTATAAATGAACCAGCTAGAAATCTTATTTCTAGATCTATAATGAACGCCAATTCACATCTAGAAATCAAGAAATTACTCCTGACTGTCCCGAGCTAGATCTGTCGAGCAGTATCTCCTGCGCTTATGCTTGTGTCCCCTGATGCAGGAGCGTGTACAGGCGAGTGAACCACAACTGCAGCAGCTGATCCATCACGCTCCCTTGAATCTTGACGTTGTCTTGTCTATCTTTGTCGAAGCTGTTCAATTGAAGTGAAAAAATTAGTGTAACAGTTACTAAATCCAGCACACATTAAGTTCAGCGCTGAAGGAATACAACATTGAAGTAGTATGTTGAGAGCCAGTTAAAGCGACATATGTCCAGAGAATGAGAGTGGCCACATTAGTACCTGCACAATGCGTGAACCCAATGCAAAAAACATATCAATGACCACCTCCGCCACCACCACCGCCGCCTCCACCCCCACCACCGCCTCCTCCTCCTCCTCCTCCTCCTCCACCACCACCACCGCCCCCACCACCGCCTGCGGAGCCTCCTCCACCTCCACCTCCTCCACCACCAGACGCATTGCCATTTCCGTTACCATTTCCATAGCCACTCCCGTTACCTCTTCCGTAACCATTTCCATAGCCGTTTCCGTTACCACGTCCATAACCATTCCCGTAGCCGTTTCCGTAGCCGTTCCCATAGCCATTCCCGTTGCCATATCCGTTGCCGTAGCCTCCCCCTCCCCCTCCCCAGGCACCTCCACCTCCGTAGTTGTTACCACCCCATTTCTTTCCACTGGTTTCGTTGCTCGTAACCTTTGTAGGCCGATCACCCTCCAGTACCTGCGGAAAGGGAGAGCAGTCCGACCGACACGCGGCAAACTACGATCAGAACTCATGAATGCACAGTAATTGGACTCTCACATTGCACGAGAATTGACTGAGAAGTGTCAACAAATTACCGCTTCGGCTGCATTCGAGAAACTAATCGTTGCTCTAAAGCCGCAGTACGTCCACACAAGTCCGACAACTACTAGGGAACTAGAGATTTAGAGCTAATGAGAACAATTGAACTCATCACTCGACTGATTGTCCCATCTGTATTTGGTTCGCATTCTTCGAGATCTATACATGTGCAAACGGCTTCCTCGGCCAGCTAGCAGCCACAAGTATTCAACCGATACAATACTCAAGATTGCATGAAACATCATCAGCCAGCAAAAATTGAGTTGTAAGTTCGAACTACCTTAGTTTGGGTTGACGACTTGCTTGCTTCCTTTTCCGAGTTTCGGTTTTCTGAGAGCTGCCTGCAAAGCACTGGTGCCACTAATGCATGTGAGAGAAGGAGAACAGCAGCTAACAACAACAAAGCCTTCATTGCGCTTGAGGAAGCCATATTGCTGGCTCCACTACACTCCTGATTCAGTCGAGAAGGTGCTAATGGATTTCAGAGTGATGGGGAATGAGATTCAGAGTGCGTCTTATATAGGGTTTCGAAAGGCCAAAAAATGCTTTCACGCGGGCTGAAAGCTATGAAAAGTGAATGGCTATCACTTGCAGGTTGACTTTGTGTCCCGAAACTTTCTGGTGACTGACATTTGACGGTGATTGGGGTTAGCTCCACCAACACTGATGAGGATATGATGATCAGCTGCATCGATACTATTTGTGTTTCCCTTATCTTATGCCAAAGGTCCTAAAGGTAGAGCGCTTTTCTGATGGACAACTGTTGAAGAGAACAAGTCGCAAGGCCAATTTATTGCGCTTGCAGTGATTGATCATCAGCTTAGACTTTTATAAGTCAGATGTGCAGCAACTCAGTGACCACTGACAACTGATCACTACTTACTACTCATCCTCTGCTACCATGTGAGCTGAAATTAAATGGATCTTGCTTAAGATCGCGTCAATTAAAAGTATACTGGTGGCTGCCACCGAAATGTGCGGTCTTCAATACAGGAAAATGTGACAAGTACTTCGTAAAGTACTTCGTACTTTACCGGGAGAGATGTTAATGTTTCCAAGTTGGAGGCAAACCACGGCGCTAATAATGAAAATTAACAAGCATTACATTACCTTGCCAAATGCACGCTACTGATCAAAAGCACTCTGTACAACCAACCACCGTCTTTGATCAAAAGTAATTATAATACTCGTTTGAATCTTCTTCCACGTAAACGTTACAGATTAAAGCTTCTGATGGCGTAGAAGTTCGCTTAAGCAAACATTATTTATTTTGGATTTTGAAGGTTCGCTTCAGCCCAGCAGCGCCAATAAAAAAAAAACTGTAATACCGTCGCTAAAAATTCTGTACAGCGAAAACAATCCTTCAATAATGATGTAGCTATAGTCGACTAGTTGATCCTGTACACTTTCATCCTTTTTGTGTCTGATTGACTTGGAATTTGGGTCCACAAAAGCGAGAGTCGCGACGGTAAGGTACTCAGTACGGGAGGATGTGTAGTTGACTGAGCGTTGACACATTATGGATTAAAAACCCATTATCTCGACGCTTCTTTTCCCCCTGATATCGTAATATAATAACAACAGACTGCAGGCTGGCGATACCAGGATCAAGCTGCTGCAGCTCTGGAAAATCTTACTTTCTTGTGAGTAATTGTGACTCGCCATTGCTGCAACTAGCGGCTGCGTATATTCTATACACAGTGCACAAGCAACCGCGTTCAACGCATTTATGATTCTATTGACTTCGTGTTCAGGAATCCGAATCTGAGAAACAATACAAACCGCTTGGAATCTCGCTCCAACAAACGCGGAGTCCGGACACCCGACGCGACGAACGATGCGGAGGGCAGAAGAAAAATAGGCCCTGACAGTACCTGATCATACCTGAGCACTCCTGACCCGCGGTTATGTTAATCATGAGGCTTTGGTTTTTAACGTCTTGTTAACCGCTCGATTCAACGTAGATGGGTGGACATAGGCCGCAACTTAGAAATATCCACTAATGTTAGGCTGCCACATAGGTTTTCATATTTTTCTTGGGATTTTGGCCCAAAGGCATTGAAGTTGATTGGCAAGCTTTAGGGCAAGAATGTTTTACAACCTTGTACAAGCATGTTGAAGGCCAAACTTCCAAATGCCCAATATATTTTTTCTTTCTTTCTTCCCCAATGCCAAAATGTATTTTTGCACCTTAAAACTGAAAGAAAATATTCTAACTGAAAAACATGGATGCAGCACAAAATTCTTTGTAAAAAATGAAGCATGTGATTTAGTTGTTGGAATGGCTTCAAATTTATTGGCATCTCATGCTCATGGATGAGGTTGACTCATATATATTATAGGTCATAAGAGGAGGTTTATGGGTAGGCAGAATTTGTAGAATATTAACTTCTTTTCCTTCTAAACTCTACATCTAAACATGGCATGAAGCATACATGCCAAAAATCCCAATTTGGAGTAAATGTGGGATAGCAACGTCAAACAAAATGGCTCTCAAATTTATCACCATGTAACCGCAAGAAATGCAACTTAATACCATTTATATAGTAGTGAGTAGCAATGATGAAATCTTGTTAGCTTAGGGCCAGGGCGAGAATTTGTTCTTGCGTTCTTCTAAGCCCTTCCTGGGGTTGATCACTTTTGTCTTGCACCTCTGAAAGGCCATGCAACTTGCCATCTGCTTGGACGATTTCTTTGTTTTTTCTCTGCGTCCGGACTCTGGTGGTGGCTTGTCTATTTTGCCTTTTGATGAGATGAGTGCAAGAATTGCTTTCCCCTCTAGGCGCCCTGTCTTCCCCCTCCCCCCTCCCCCTCAGAAAACCATACATAAATGATTAGTCAATAAATACTTTCATTGGTCTAATAATTACTAGCTTGTCACACTTAAACCAGGCTACAAAACTACTGAAATTGGGTTATATTGTTAGTTATCCTCATTTGCAAGAAGGTCGACATTATGTTAGTGCTATTTCAACAATAGGATGTCACTACTCCTTCCTCCAATACAAGAGTATTTTAGGGTCAGGTAAGTGTCAAGAATTTTGGTGGGGCATTCCCAATATAAGAGGCCTAGGGTCAAGGTGGTGATAGCCAAGTCAAGCGCTTCATTTTGGGAATGTCCTGTGCACTGGGGCCTTACACATCTTTTTTGTACTTTAGAGACCAGAAAACACTGGAAATAGTTCATAAGGCATATCGTTCACCTTGAAATAGAGTAAAATTTGAAATGGGCTTCCATGGTGATCTTCATAACCTTGGAGAAAAATAATTTCTGTGCTATGTTCTTGGTTCATGTTACTCTCATGCATAAGGGCCTAACTTGATGTGGATTGTAATGAGATGATAACAATTTCATGTCTTTTTCACCTTTTGGAATCACTTGGAAGAAATTTTGTGAAAAATAACGTATGATGGGAATTTAGAATATAAAGGTGAAGAACCTGTTCACCAGTTATAGCTTTTTGGCTATCTCAATAGATCAAATATGGCCGAAAGGACCCAATCAATGTTCATTCCTTCTTCACACAATTCATGTACATGCCTTCCTTTTCATCAATTGTGCAAAATTGTGCCAAAAGAATCATTGCCCCAAATGGCTACTCAATTCTTGATTCTGGTGGGGATTGATTGCTCACTCTTCAAATCTGATTAGATCTTATCATTAGAAAAATATGGGGAAAAAATGAAAAGTAAAAGAAATTAAAGGACAAGCACTCCAGGAGTGTAGAAATGGTGGAACAAAATTAACCGAAGATTACAAAACTTTCTGTGGGTGCATAAATAATAGGGCTACAATTCCTTTTTGAACATGAAATTCAAAAGAGCACTCTCCAGAAGTTGTAGACCTTTGAGATACTAAGTGTTTAGTGATCAGCTTGGCTACCCTACACATCGACTGTTAATTCATTCGATAAGTAAGAAAAAATAATTTAAACCATTGAATTTAGCAATCTAGGAAAAAAAAGAAAAAACCTTCAAGCCTATTCAAAACCCTATTCTACCAAACAGTGGAAATAATGGTCGCTTTATAGAATTTATATTAGTCCTCTCAAATTCTGACAAACTTACCAAAACCTATTACATATTTAACTATTAAATTACTCAAGATAACTAAGGAAAAGAATTCAGACCATCAAATTCAGCAATTTCATTTGCCATAACATTTTTTTCTACACAACTGCATGCAAGTGTATTCAACACCCTCTAAGCTAGACAAGTCAATAATCGAGCATATAAGGACTAAATTAAATGTGGTGCATTGGTCAGAATTTTTTTGGTCATGAGGTTTGAAAAAAAAATGTGCCCCATCTCTGGCCACACCTATAGCACCTTAGATCTTCAAATTTGGTGGAAATATGATGAAGATATGCCTCCCTAAAAGCATGTGGGTTACATTTGCTGGAAAAAAACATAATAAACATTTGCCAACCCAATTCACAAACATTTTGCACCTTGTAATTGCATGTTTAGTATTTTGGGAAGGAATGAACTTCCACTTATAGATGAACTCAATGAAATTGAAAACCAATTTATTCTCTTTGTAAAAATGGTTTCAATAATCCATTGGCTTGGATCTCCCAAAAAAATGGTTATGAAAATCTATAATTATGGGTAAGGGCATGTTTGAGTAACCCTAAAAAACTAAAAAACATCACATGTTAAGGTTTTGGGTTCAAGTTAACAGCCTTTCTATAAATTTTCCAACTAAATGTGTGCTCCCTTTCATTTCCTAGCATGGTCGCTCAATGCTTGCAATAATCTTTGCCCCTTTTAAAGCTACCATCTTTTTGGATTGTTGCATTAGACAAAAGTTTTCAATCATCTTTTGGTTTGTGTGCAGGTATGGTTGCATAAGAGAGTTATGTGTTGGTGAGCTCCTACTCCTCTTCCATTCGTCTTCTTCTAACAATAATAAGTGGCAACTTTTTTACACAGACCTCTGCTAATGATCGTCCTTGAACACCTAACGCCTTTTTGTTTATGTTCATCCCCTTCATGGTCATGATTGTTTCCTTGCGGTTCATTGATTTTCTTGGCCCAATTTGTCTTGCTTCCTCAATCTGTCTTCTTCATTGAACTCCTACATTTTTCTTAAAATAGTTTGTCCCCTTCTTAGCGGTAATTGTTTTTTTCTTAATGATCCAGCTCTTTGAGCTCTTCAACCTTCTTCTTGGTCTTGTTCATCCCCTTCTTGGTGGTAATCATTTCTTCCTAATGAACTTCCTCCTCAAACTTTTGAACTTTTTCCTACTTTTGTTTGTCCCCTTCTTAGTGGTAATCATCTTTTTCCTAGTGATCCAACTCCTTGAACTTTTGAACCTTCTTTCTAGTCTTGTTTGTCCCCTTCTTAGTGGTAATCGTCTTCTTCTTGGTGACCCTCCTCCTTGAGCATTTGAGTTCTTTACCTGGTCTTGTTTGTCCCTTTCTTGGTGGTAATCATTTTTTTCTTGGTGATCCTCCTCCTTGAACTCTTGAGCCTTTTTCCTACTCTTGTTCATCCCCTTCCTAGTGGTGATCTTCTTCTTCCTAATGATCTTTCTTGAACAAGGCTCCTTTTCTAGTTCTTTTTATTCCCTTCTTGGTGGTGATTATTTTTTTCCTGGTGATTTTCCATGAGGTTTGGCTCCCTCTTCTTGTTCTTGTATGCCTTCCCCACCCTTCCTCCATGCCAATCTTAGTCATTGGGAGAAAAGTTGTTGCACCCTTGTTACAACATGCCCCTTAATTTTCATTCAAGTTACCACCTTTGCTCTTGCCTCCTTTTGAGTTTTTGTTTTATAACCACGGTTAACCATTTTATATAGTAAAGGATGTGCCCTTAATCCAACTACAAAGTTCCTATGAAACCTATTTCTAGTTTTTTTTTGAGTAGTTACAAACCATTTGCATTGAACATTGCTTTTGCATGTTGGTCACTAGCCTCTAAGCTATTTTCTTAGTCACAATAAGGGAATTAAGAACTTGTTGGGCCCTCTAATCCTCCTCTTTTTCTTTTTCTTTACTATTTGAATAGTTCTACTACATGTTTCCTTAGTTAAGGTTTTTTGCTATAAAAAACTAGAGTATTCACTTAATGTTATTACATATGACTAGATATAGTCCATTAATGGTTCTTTCTTTCTTGTTTTCCTTGCAAACAAATGAGGCAAAGAAAAAAAATTTGCAAAAAATATTGGCTCTTAAATTGCTATTACAGGATGATGAACTTTTTACACATCAATTAAAGGTCCATCTTCATTAACAATTAAATCATAGATCATTTTTGTCTACCCATTTACAATTATAGCAATGGGGTTCTTAAATTCTTCCATGTAATATTTCACATTTGATTATTCATGTTCATCAACTTTTGGAGTTTCAAGTTCTTATAATGTTGATGTTATATTCATCAATTGTGTAGTAGCTCCATCTTTTCCCCATTGTTTTTGCCCATTAATTGTACCATCAGAACCATGATTTTTTTCATCTAAGATGTATGTAGGTGTTGTTATGTAGACTTCAGATGGCTTAGTCTCATGATCCATTGCCTTTGGATTCAGAGGCTAAATTCCTATAACCAAACTAAACCCATTTTTGATATATTTTTTGGATAATGATTGGTCCAAGCTTTTGTTTACCCAATTAACTAATGTGCACTTGTTTAGCTTACCGTGATTATTCTTAACCAATGCATTGTCTTTTTCTTTCTTGAAAAGAATTTTGAATGGCTTGAATCAACTTACATCTAAAGGTTGTAAAACATGAAATGTGTGAATTAATAAGGTGACCATTGTATTTGAACCAAGTTCTTGTGCTTGTGCCATTGCTTCTAATGTAACATGTGATCCATGCCCATTTAGAATTAGGAAATGTCAATTGGATTGAAAAATTTCACCAAGAACTAGTGATTTTTTTAAAAAGGACAAAAACATTTTGAAAAGGAAAGATGTCATCCATGCCTTGGTTTGCATTACCATACATGTACATAGTCTAATGTAGTCATCCTTGATCCACTCACCTCTAAAGATGTAAAAACAAGATGTGATTAGGGTTGTATTTGTGTTGTGTATAAAATGTTTGTAGATTTTGGTAAAAAACATTACATGATTGATTTGTGAGACCTTGTGCCCTGTATGACATCCAATCCTTTAGCAAATTGAATACTTAACTTTAGATGCTGACACTTGAACCAATACCACCAAGAATTCTTGGAATTCCATTCTTGAAAGGTGTGGACTTGGTTTGTGTCAATTTTGTTACTTTCATTTTGAGCTGCTATAAGGTGATTGAAAATTCACATTCTTATATTCCAAAAATTTAGACCACAAATACTTCATCCTCCTAGTTCATGAGCACACCCTATGGGCTTTACTTTTTTGATTTTATCTTCCCATTCAAGTGATCTAAAAGGGATGTGACTAGTATGCGCCAAAACTTGTTAGCTTTTTTCAAAGATAGTTGTCCTCTTTCCACTTCATCCATTGTAACTTCCAATGCATCGAATGTCCATATTCCTCATTGTTTCAAGCTAGGAACCTTGTTTATTCTTGCTAGTTTTTTTTTTCAATGTGCTAAAACTATTATGGAATGTTCTCTTTATTGGTGGTTTGTTGGTCCTAGAAGTTATTTCATCTCTTGCAAGGTACAATGGACATCATGATGCTAATCCCTTGCCTTTTGGTCCTAACTTCTAGGGTGATTGCACATTAAAGTGCTTCACTTTTTGTCCTTTTATGGACTTTTTGCAAAATGTATTATATTCAAATGCCACAAACGCATTGTAAAATCATGAATTAAACAAAAATATTTATGAATTCAAATTGCCAACTTGAATATAAAATATTTATTGAGAGGTGAAATTCAATAAACATACACCAATCATATAATAATGGATTTTTAAAATGAGCATATGGACTATGTTTTAGGTTTTACATTAACATTCAAATGCATTTTTTCATATGATTTCATCTTGATATTTTTTATAGAAACTCAATATATGATACATGATGGAAAAAAAAACATGGATTGAAAAAAATTATAATAAATACTTTAACCAAAAAATAATTATGGACTTTTGAATGACCAAATTTGGACCTTATTTTCCTAACTCCCTATCTTGGTCATTTTTTGTTAGATGGATCTTCTTTTCCCCCTAATATGTAAGAGAATTGTCTCGATGGGCAACCTTTCATATGGACTTTATTAGTTCATTAATCACCACATATGACCCCTTCAAAATTGGTTTTTAACTGTTTTTTCCATTCTAGTGTTAAAATATGGATTTTTGGGACTAGGATTCTTGCCGCTTTTGAATCACCTTAATTTGTATCTACCTTCTAGCAAGTTGGGAGCTCTGATCTGGTCTTACAAAAAATATATATTTGAATCTTTTGTATGAATTCCAAGATTGTAAAAAATGGGTTAGATATACATAATGTTTAAGAACATGACTTTCCAAAAATGAGTTAAAGGAAATTGTTGCATAGAATTTTTCAAAATCACCCCACTCTAAATTGATGTCTATGGTTGTTGTGCAAGCTATTAGTGTGTACTTGACACTATGATGCCTTGCAACCTGTTGAAATTTGTGAAAATTGAAGCTATTTGATCTTCTTACTATTCTTGAAATTGCAAATTGTTGGATCTAGCGATAATATAGATATTTGTTGAAATTTTCTTAATAGAGCTTATCTACATCAAATGTTCCTATTTTTGGACCTGTTCTTGGAGATGATGTTTTTGTGGGTTGATCCTGGACACTTGTTTATATGTTTGCAATCTTGTGAGCTGTTTGTTTCTTTCACATGCCTTAGCCCTTGTTCTGATTATAGAGTAGCTTCATTCTCATCTCTACTTCTTAATGCTTTAAAATTAAAACTAGGAAACATAAGCTTTGTGAAACATTTTACTTAATCTTCTATAGCCTTGGATAGTGAGAACATTTTTGCAATGATGCTTAAGAAAAATTGAGAATCTTTCTGATTTTTGAAGTGTATCCTTCCAATACAATTTATAGAATTTCTAATTTCTAATTTTGACAGGAATCCAATGGCCTTGTGCAAATGTACATGGTTTTGAGGGTCATTTATTTGTTATCTTTTGGGATGGAAAGATTTTGTTTGTATTAAGTGTTGAAAGCCTGCTAGGGCACTTGAAAGATTGTTTGTACTCTAAAACCCTAAATCTTTTAAATATTGCTTTAAATGACCCACCAGCAAACAATTGTTCCTTGTAAAGTGGGCTGAAATAACCTTTTTTGTTGGGCTGTTGTACACCCTAGACCAATTACTTGGTTCCATCAGTGGGACACTTTTTTTTTTTAAATGCACTCCTAAACCCCCATTACCAAACACTTTTGTTTGATAAGTTGAATGATTTTTTTTAATCAGTGGTTTGCCACTCACACATGAGTGCATAGCTCATTTGTATAAGTGCAATGTTGGCTGTGATCACCACCCACATCTTTAATATAAGTGGGGTGCAAAGAGTATAAAAGTGGCTTTAATTTGACCCAATGCTGAACACAAATTTTGTTGACTGTGTGGGGGAGCAAAAACCACCAAACACTGGTTTTTTTCACCAGATGTTCAGTGATAGGGTGAAATCTGCATGAAGACCTGTGTATTTTTTTGCCTTGACCAGCCTAGGCCAGAACAGTTCACCTGATTGGTTACCGGCTTATGTTCAGTGGTGGGCGTTTCTACCCATATACTTGTACTTAACAAAGTGATTAAGACATACTCAAGTAATGGAAGTTTGTGAATTTGGGAGGATTTTGATGAAGCCAAACATGTAACTTGTTTGATACATCTTGCCACATTTGAAAAGAGTAACTGGAATATAAGAAACCAAGGGTCTTTCAAGCAATAGCAACATTCACATATCTTTGTTTGTCAAAGACACTCTAATTTGAAGTTCTAAGGATACTAATTTGTGAATGCCCTTTTTTTCAAATTGAAGTTGTCTTGTGACTTTTCATACATCTATTTATGGTTACTGTACATATTTAGATGTACTTTTTTCATATAAATCAATCCATATATGTATATATATATATATGAAAAATAGGTGCAATTTATAATTCATATTCTGGATACATGCTTGAAAAAATAGCATGTTAAAAACATAAGATATTTCAACCTGATACTAAGAATATCTTTACTACAACAAAGGTTTATTTAACCCTAATATCCCATTAAAATAACATGTTCATTTTTGAAACCTTGACAGCACCCCAGGATATTGCTGTAAACAATCACAAACAAAGGCCAATTTGACATGGTGGGTACACTTGTTAAATATATGATGCATTTATGGACACAGAAGCATAACTTCCTCACAACCTACAGTTTCAAAAGTTTCTTCATGGGAGACAGTGATTGTCTCCACAGTATCATCTTTGAGGCTAACAATCTTGAGACCCTCCATTTGAAAGGATGTTCTGGTGAACAGATTTGGTCCTGTAAACAAACCTGGGTTACTGCAAGCTGATGATTGACAATGTGTAGATCATGCAGTTGAACATGGGAGCTGTACCTGTATGCATCATCTTAAACCGCCTAGAACTGGGTTGGGAGCTCAGAATTTAGTATGAAAACTGGATTGTTTAGATCATGGGAATAATGACCTACTTTGCAAGAGGTCAGAGTAAAGTGCATTCTTCCCCCAACATGTGATCAAGAGCTAGGGAATTCCTACATTATCATAATGCAAAAACATTTAACTAATTGAAAAGTTCAAGTACCTCTAGATCAGCCTTGTGAAGTCTGAATTAGAAAATTGAGGGAAAGGTCAAATGATCTGACCATGGACAGTAACCAGAGTTGCACTACAAGTTCAAATTAGCAGCTTTGTCTTCACCTAATGATCATAGTTTTATGACTGCATGATCACTGTTGCTACATCCAACTCACATGAACTTGCAAAACAAATATTTGCAACAGAGGGAGTTATTCCAAGAGACCTTTTCTTATCTTATCACAGTGGACTCCTAAGAAATCTCTGCTAGACAAAATGCAACATACTGCCCTCCAACAATTCAGAGACATCAGCAAACTGAATTCCCAAGCAGACCTCTATTGGAGACAGACTTGTAATGATGTGAAATGCAGTGAAATACCATCATACAGTTCAATCACTCAACAATACAGTTTATTGTCGATTCAATTGTTATGATTTGCCATTGGGATAGAGTGTTCTTCTGCTCTGAACCACTACATGACCCTTTGTCTTTCATCACACTAGTCGCCAAACTACTGCACTAAAACCCAACAGCACCAATAGTTCCTCTGGAAGCCTTTGGAGGTTTGCTAGCCCCCAAATCATGAGCAGCCAGTCAAACTTAGCCTGCTCTATTACCATAACTCATAGATTAACAGATACAAAGCAGAACAGGTATAGTACCCATGTCACAAACTATTTTCCATGATTTTCAAAGAGAGCATGGAACCCTAGTTAAGATGAACTTCACTGAATCTGCAAACTCGATAACTTTGCCAAATCTAGTAGTCAAAGCAGCCTTGCAAGTCCTTCACAGGTTTTTGCACCGCATTTGCCAAGAGCACCATCATTGTATGCTGTTGGAGGATCAAAGACTTGGAGACGTACTCTGTCAGGAGCTGGTCTACCTTGTCTTAAGCTGGTGGGATGCTGCCTCTCTCATCTGCACACTTCCTTTGGAAACTGCTTTAGATGTACAGCTCTCTGAGATCACCAACAGCTTTCTGTCGGTTCTCCAAAATAGGATTTGCACGTTACTCTTAGGTGAGAAACAAATGCCCATATCCTTCACTGACATGGTCTCTTGATTGTTGAATTACAAGTAGAGTTGCTACTTCCAGGAAAAGGTATTAGGAGAAGATTCAGGTACACCTAAACCCTAATCATCAAACTAAGTCACAACAATCCTCAAGCAATTGTCTAGCTACCTGACCAGGCCGAAAATCCAGTTATCCAACCTGAAGATTGTAAGAAGATGCACATCAGCTGCAAATTGGAAGCTACCTTTTTCTGATGAGAGACACACCGAGCAATGAATACTCTTCACCTTAACCCTAAACCCTACACCCTAAACATCAAACTAAGTGGCAACTTGAAATTCCGGACCAAAAACACTATCGACGCACCGGATGTGCACGTCTTGTTTCCTCCTTAAGAAAACACGATCAAGCAAGTCGAGGCGGAAACGGTTGAGTAAAATCAGGAGCAAGAGGATCGTGAGGAATGTCCCATTTCTTACGCAGCCTTCTAACTTCCGTGCCTCTTTTAGGTCTACAGTTCCCAAAGGTGCCCTTGAACCGCTTACCTTTCTTAGTCTTCTTGTCGCCTCTGCCGCACAAAGAGGGCATTCCAGAGCCCACCGATCTCTCATCATAATCCGCAAGCGAGCCTTCACTCCACTTCATTGCAGACACATTTCCACCAACCGAAGACGAGGAAGCAACGAAAGGGTAAAGAGTTGAGCGCCACACTCCATCCTGGGTGCTACCAGACATCGCAGATCCATAATAAAAGCGACATGCAGATGGAAAAGGGTACAATGAAGAAGAGCACGACGAGGAGGGCACTTGGAGGACATTCGGCCCAGTGGCGTTGCGCAGATGCCGCAACGCCAACGCGCAGACTTGCCTGGCCGCCATCGCCACAGCAACGAAGCTCCTTCGACGGTGCAAGCTTCGCAGCTTCCGCCTTCTCTGAACTGCAAATGCATGCTATTGGATGAAAACACTGCCTCCATGGATGAAAGTATTCCCCCGTTAACCCCATTTCTCTTTAGACTTTGACTCAACAGTTTGACTACAGAAAATTTAAAAAATGTTGTTGCCTCCCAATTGCAATTGTCTAGGGTAATAGGTCCGGTTTTAGTACACTTAGGAAGTCAAAAGGCAGAACTCAGCGGATCAAGCTCTAATGGCTTTGGGATTCGAAGATGGAACGTAGAGCTTCTCTGGGCGCTTGTAACCGCCTTTAGATTGCCCGATTAGGTTAAGGGACGCTCAAGATATGGGTTTCCAAAGCAAGGGGGGTCTAAACCCTAAAAAACTAACTGCCAAAATTTTCACGCCCCTATCTTCAAGCAATTGAAGGCCTATCAAGGTACATTTGAACGTTAACACATGTAGTGCATATATGCTATCACCAAAATGTCACATCCCAAAACAAACAAGTTCATTTTGAAATAACATAAACTTTTATTCAATGGATTAGATTACAAGTTGGAAAGTGTTCAGACCTTCTACCACTAAAAATCTAAACCCACTAAAACGCCACTAACTACACTAAGTGGTGACCCGAGGTTGTCACCACTAGAGGATGAAAAAAAATAGTTAACTTAGAGGTTGTCACAACCCGAGGATG
>Ga0209611_10008246_pt1 | contig 16376 bp, 18 predicted proteins | sample S1TSphgellanicum_3_FD_187693 | JGI IMG/M metagenome (GOLD analysis project Ga0209611, IMG submission 187693) | Host-associated microbial communities from peat moss isolated from Minnesota, USA - S1T2_Fc - Sphagnum magellanicum MG (SPAdes) (version 2) | ecosystem: Host-associated > Plants > Peat...
ATATGTGGAAAAGTTGAGGGATTTCTTTGATGGTTCTTGCTAGAAACAGGACATGAAAGAAATACATGGTATTCAACAACAAACCCTTAAACTAATCAAATTCATTTGTGTGAATTCGTGTAAAAGAAATTCATAAAATTGATATTGAAATCCTCAAGCATGTGCATCATCAATAATATGGAAAAATAGGAGTTATATGCAAGGGATCCCCCAAAAATCATGCCAACAAGGGCTTGTAAAATTTGATGGCCATGGATTGAACCCGACCATGGCCATGGATTGTCACAAATTAAGACCATGGATTAGCACCACAAAGTCTAGACCAATTTGAGGTCCATAAGTGCCTTGAGTCATGGCCTCTGGATGGGTTAGTACCAATCGTGGTAAAGGATTAGTCCCAATTGAGGTCGTCAATTGGCAATGACCAAGGCCTCAGGTCAAGGACAACCAACACCATCAGTTGGCAACAACCAAGGAAGTTAGTTGGCACCAACCTAGGCCATAGGTCAGCACCGACCAAGGCTTGGATCGGTGTTGACCGACTAGGTCAATTAGTAGCAACTGAACCACTTCGTATCACTTCCAAGTTTGGGATTGGCATGGAAGAAAAGTAGGGTCTAATATGAACCTAGGCCTTGGTTCGGCCTTGAACAATTAAAATGATTGACAATCCTAAGGCCCTAGTGTGAAGGTTTTTAACTCTCTGCACCTTAGTTAATTTTCTTGGTGAAGGTTCTTTTCCATGGACCATTTTAACATGATCTACAAATAAGGACCCCAACTTAAATTGGGACTAATTTTAAAATGTTAAGGATCCATATACTTGTGTATTAAGGTCCCTGACAAAATGTCAAACATTCTCAAAGAAAAGAAGTAAATATTATGTAGGAAAGGAGTATATGGAAAATTCAAACTTGTAAAACACTCGTTTCATTGCCTCCTTAGCCCCAATTTGGAGATCCCATGTTTTCCTCCTCATGATGCCTCCTTTCACTCTGAACTCTTTGTAAAAGGCAATTTCCTAGAGCTCATGTCTCCATTTTTTGATGTAAACAACAAGGGAAATCACCTTCACAGTTGGATCAATGGAAACATGAAGGTCGTTGACAACAAAGCCTAATAATTTTTGCGCCTCCACCTCAAGCTGCATGAAAAGAACATAAATTAAGGTGAGGTCTAGTTTTCATTCCTAGTTGTATACTTGAAACAATGCAAACAAAAAACACAATTTAGAACAAGTAGAAAACTTGGTGCCAAAATGTGGTTTTATGTAACCACTTATCAAATATGGAATCAAAGAAGCCTTATTTCGGGAACTTTTGTGCTTCATGTAAGACCCCATATTAATTCCAAGTTTTTAGCCATTGTAATTTATGCTCGTTGTTGACACAAGCTAGCATCTGCAATTTTTCTGTCAACATTTCTAGTTTAGGATTAATATCATAATGAACTTGAACCTCTTGAAGGAATGTTGACCCCAAAGAAGGATCACACATGGGCAAGCATTTATGAAAGCCCATCATGTGCTCCTTTCACATAGCTTCCATTACCTTATTGCTCAAGATTTGAAGCTGGTTAGGATCTTTCTTAACTAGGTTTACAACATTTGCAAAATACATTTGATGTGCAATGTCAACTACAACAGCGAGTTCCCTCTACAAAACAATATCGTGAAAGATATGTATGTCACTTAATGAACTTAAAAAGAAGTAATGGAAACTTTAGAGCTATCAAATTGCTATAGTTAGTGGAACTAACCTTGTACATGTCAAAAAATGCCTCTTATGTGAGGTTGTACCAAGTCTTCCAAGTTTTTGCTTCACACTTCCTATATTGTTCCTTTAGTATGATATCTTTGAATTGTTATAGAGGTATCATACCTATGCTTTGAATTTGAAAGAAGTCATGGACAAATGATGGCCTAACATGGTTTAGTTCCACTTACTTGCATTCAAAGGGATTTCAATGTGATGAAACAAAACTCCAAAACATATAATTGAACACATAAAGACTTCAACAAGATAGGAGTTCTTACTTATCGAGGTCAGTCATCACCATCAACAACTCAACAAGGCTGTCCCTAATGTCCAACACAAAGTTTTCAACACATGTGTGCCAATTTTCATCCTTAGGGTGAACTTGTTCAATGTATGGGAACTAGGCTTGAAGCCTATGGTTTCCATCCTAGACATGGAACATCTTGCGTGAGAGTCTAATCAAGTTTAGATCCTTTTGTAAAAAGTCCTCAAACTCATGATTCTTCTTCTTCCACATAGGACTCCAAGAATCCTGATAGCTTGAAACAATAACCTCCTCCCCTTGCTAGTTTTTGGGTGAAATAAAGAAGACCTTTTCACTTTTCCTGTAACCCATTTGGAAAGCTTACTCCATTTTCAAGATATTTATCTTGAAGGTAGGCCTCACAATGGCCATAGAAATAAGCCAACATAGTGGGATGCACATCTTGGCCTTCGATTTTGGGTGCATTTAAAAATTTTCCAACACTTCATTAGTGTTGAATTTGTTCCTCCTCTAAATTCAATTAATAAGATTCTTGCAAGTTGGCAAGCCTTGTAGTAAGAATATAAAGTCAATTTAAAAGAAGAACAAGAGAGTTGATATGGAAATAAACACTTCTATGCACAAATCTGAGAAAGGCTTCATGTGTGTGTGAACACATGGATGACAATTGAATGCAATGGAAAGTAAAAAATGAGGAATTGTAACTAAGTATGCCCAAATGAATCAATGATGTTCAATCTATATGACTACTTTAATACTGAATTAAAGGACATAACAAATTCTATGAACCACTTTCCACAACCTATTTTATCCTCAAAAAACTTAGAGAACTATCAAACAACACTGATTTGGAAACATACCAACTTCAACTTTTCACTAATTAGCAATGATCGAAACCTTTAAGATTACCACTTGCATTTTCAAGATGATTGAATCTGCACCAAACCAAACTAAATTCTGATTCAGTAGGTTCTACTATGTATAAATTTTGGAACAACAAATATTAATGGGAGATGACTTCAATGGGTCGGCATCGATTAAGAGCTTGTTTTCATAACTTTTTGGAACTTTCTTCTGAATCTATACATTTCTACAAATTTCATGTTATTTGAAGCTTATCCATCCATTCTTTAGATTTGGATATAATTAGCCTTGAGGAAAAAAAATATCGAAGGAATGTTTCACTTGTGTTTAATATTAGTTGGCACCGAGCCATATAACATACCACAAGAAATGCCACAACATACTATCATGTAGGAGATAGTAAACCATTTTAGTCGACAACAATTGATGTAATATCCAACACTATAATACCCAACAAGCTACACTTGCTTGTGATTTGACCATAAATAAAATGACCAAGGGAGTAACATTTGCAACTTTCCATACTTTAGACCATTTGGAACAATACTAGAAAAATCACACATATTATAATAGGACGAGAGGCTACAACAATAAAACACAAAAGGAAACAAAACAAGGTATCATGAAATACGATACTATAAGAGTATAAAGACATTGTAGTACAGTTGAAGAATGATAGTTGGACGATATAACAATGCACAAGGATGAAGGAAGGACGTCATAAGATGACAATAGGACGATGTAAGGACATTGAAAAAATAGAGTGCATGAGGAGAAATCCTTTTATACTATGATAAAAATAAATGATAACCAATCTTAGTCAATTTTTGAATTTCCTAAACAAAAATGGAACTAAAATGAATCAACATTGTCCTTGGTCGGCACCAATCACAAACAAGCACCTAACTATGTTCCCAAGTGATTGCCTCATATCCCCCCATCCAAATCGCACTGAGTGTTTTTTTATTGAATATTCACATTTGGTTGGCATTGAATGATCCCATATCCAAGGAATGGTAATTGCTATTCATCGAATCTTGTTTTGATGGAGCATAGAAAACTAAACAAGTTTATTATTCATATATGGATAATAGGTGTATAAGGGTTGGGTTTTTCATTGTGTAATTGATTGATTGTTTATGTTATTTGACACAAAGGAAGGAAAGATTCAACGGTTGGCAATGATCCAAAAGCTATAATGAGGCTATTGGTTTGCCCCAATTACAATTCACAAGATTTAGTTGCATATTTATTATTAGGTCAGTAATAAATGATGCCATGTTGAAATTTGGCATAATGGATTTATTCAATATTCAAGAAGTAGGTAATAGTTGCAACCAAAATCTTGAGGTTCCATACTTAATGTCAACAACGATATAACATCTATTTTGGAGTCTTTGCATTATGACCAAAAATAGACCAATGGGTTTTTGGAATGGTCCACTTACAAGTTGGGTATTTTTGTTCTTCCTTTTGTTTATATTCTTGTCTCCATGGGTCCAAAAACCCTAAACCCATCTGGATCAATTCACTCATCAAAATCATTAGGGCTTGAAACAAGAATTCCCTAGTACTAATGTTCAATGATACAAGTGTCAAAATTTCAATGCAATCTATCACTTTTGAATTACTCTCGGTCGGCACCAATATAGTTTGAATCTACATTTGATTTACCACCTAATTTCCTTCAACTGCATACAACACTTTGCCTAGTTACTAGATTTCCAAATGAATTTTGGTGACCACCTAGTCATTTTTTCCTACAGTAGATGCTCCTATGGGTATAATGATTTCTAGTTCAGATTCTACTTGTGTTTCCATTTGCACAAAGTCAATTAACACTCTTTAAATCCATGAAGGGGAACTACACTACATGTGTAAGAGAAGGAGAACAAACACTTACTTCCATGAATTCAAGAACCTTGATCACGGAATCCAAATCTTGGCCTTTTTTTTCTTCCTACAAAACTCAATGATTTTTATAAATCGACCTTCATTTGATAGCAAAACATTGCAAAATGAGGAAATAAAATTTATACCTTGTTGAAAAAGGTTGCAGTGAATGCCTAATCTTTGCAAGAACACTTAACCCTTTTTTTGTTCTACAAACAACACATCTCAAGATCTGTCAAACTTGTGTACATGAAATGCATTTTCAATCTAGAATTCTTGCAAATTCCTCTACTCACTCATACCTCAATTTGGAATTTCTCAATTGGGGTCTCCACACATTACAAAATAGTGAAGAACATTCCAAATCAAGAAATTTGTATTTAGAGTGTCCATTTGAACAAACGAGAATTAACTTAAGCTGAAAGTGCATAAAGATCATCACTTGGGTATCATTGTCTCCCAAATTCGAAGATATGTTTGGAGAAAAAAATAAAATTTACACAACAATGAAAAAAATTTCCCTCTTTTCATGTAAACCTGAGAATGTTCCCAAGCATGGCAAAATATGTTTTTTGAGATTACTCCCCAAAAAAACCCGGAAAGTTCTCTTGTGTTCTTGGGAACCCCAAATTGTCTTCGAGTTCCTTGAACCTAGATGCTTGTTGAGAGCACTCGAGCTCTTCTAACTAAATTCAACTTACGTTCCCTCTCCTTTCCATCCCCAATTGCTCTCTTTTCCTGGCCCTTCTATCCTTGATGATCCTCTATCCTCTCGAATTTTCTTTTTTTCGGCCACTCTCTCCTTTTAGACCCCCTCCCAAAAGCTCTCTCCTACCTCCCCATTCTTCCTTTCCTCTTAACTTCTATTCCTGCCTCCCTATCTCGCCTCTCCTCCCGGCCTTTGTTCTTCCTTCCCCAACTTGCCTCTCTTCTCGACCTTTGTTCCTCCTTAATGCAACTTTCCTCCCGACCTCTAATCCTCCTTCCCCAACTCGCCTCCCTTCTTGGCCTCTCTTCTACCCTCCCCATCTCTCCTCCTTCTACTTCCTTCCTCCCGACCTTTCTTTCCTTTTGGCCAACCTACCTTTTCAAGCCCTAAGTGTCACAACCTTAACCTTGGGTTCGCGACCAAGGCAAGGGCTTGTAAGGTTACGGGCCAAGAAGGAAGCCCAGGAGTGAAGGAAAGTGTGAGGGAATGAACCCTCACACTCCCTAAGGAGCTTTCATTTTGGGGGTTGGAGTCCCGGTGGACTTCTAAATGTTCAAAGAACGATTGCAAGGGTCAAAAACCAATGGCTTAATGAGTTCTTTATAACATTGAAAACCTATTGAAACTTAGATGTCTAAAATGGGCTCGCATGACCCATTTGGACATCTAAAACACAAGTTATGGCCAAAAGAAAGGCCGGGAGTCAAATTGGCAGTTTGACTCCCGACCACTAAAAGTCAGGAATCGACCCGATTTCCTTGTGTGCAAGTGGCATACAACATACCGTTGAAAAGCTCTCAACAAGGGCTACAACTTTGTTTTAGCCCTCGTTTCAATCAGAGGTCTGAACACAAAGTTATGGGGCCTCAAAGTCACGAAAGTCCCAACTTTGGTAATTTTGAGACTCCCACTTGGGAGCCCTGGGACAAAAAAAGCCATTTGGATGTGGGTTTCGTGGAGAAGCATAGAGAATATTATAAGGGGGAAGGTGGTGGCTTCCCCCAAGTCTGGGCCATGGTGAGTCTTGTGCGTCCGAGTTGCCCGTGGTTCATTGTAGCACCAAAAGTGCTCCAACTATGTACTAACCACCTTGTGTTGGTTTTGTGCAGGTTTGTGTGAGTAGTTGATGCTTTTCACTCTTCTTAGTCCCATCCCGGAGCTCTAGCATGCCCCTCTAGCCCCTTTCAAAGTGCTGCGAGCCAAGGAGTGTGCCTCGATTCCTTGTTTTCAGTTTGGATTTGCATTTGAGTCCCTTAAAGAGCTTGAGGGTGCGTCAGATATGGGGGCAAATGATATCAACAGAGGAAAAGTTGCACATGTTGAAGTGGTTGAAATGTTAAGAGGCCTTAAGAAAATCCATATTGTGAGAAGGTGGGAATAAAGCTAGATGCAAATGGGTATGCTTAGAAAGAAGGGGAAACCTTACTTTCCTACACACCCAATGTGGGGAGGAAATTGTTGAGACTGGCCAAACTTGAGGTCAACATTGTGAAGAAAAGGTGGGGTTGGGGGGGATTATGCCAAAACATGGCATATATAACTACTTACATGACACATGCAATTGCATGACTATGAGTCTGCATGGACTTGTGATTTTTATCACTAATCATTTTCAAAGTTGTAATCATGAATGACATTAGCAACTAAGCCTCTATAATTCTAATCATTGTGAATGTAAATCATGAAAAACACATCCAACAACTAGATGAACCATCTTGAGTTGTTGGATTGGATTTAATTAGATGAAAAATAAGGATTTTTTTACCATTCAAATGGTGACAAGTGGCAAGTTACAAGTTGATGTTGATGAAGAAATAATGTGTGGTTTAGGTTCGGTGGCCTTGCTTACCTACCTTAGGTTGCATAGGTGAGAAAGTGGATGAGAAACCTAGGTGGTAAGCTAAGAGATCTTAGCCTAAAATAAACACTTAAATTACATAACCTAGACTAAGATATATAGGTTGCAACAATAAAAAATCAATCCCTTCACCTTCACATTGAGGGGCAAAGTCCTTATCATTGCACCACTTTTTTTTATGCCACATAAATTATAACAACATTTTAATAAACATTTAATTTTTTTGACTTAAATAACCACTTCAACCTACTCTAGGCTACCTAGGTGTTACTTGAAGCCTACTAAGGGGCTACTTAAGCTATCCATAGGTTACCTACCTAAGGTTGAATAGGGTTGCCTAATATTTATGTTACTTAGGCACCTACCTAGTTACATTTATGTTACTTAAGGGGAAACCTATAATACCTAGGGGTTGTTTAAAGGTCACATAAGTTAGATAATGATTAACTAAGGGATTGCCTAAGTTATTTAAGGATTACATAGGTTATCTACTTGGGCTTACCTAGGGGTTGTGTGGGTTACTTAAAGACTATCTAGGCTACCTAGGGTTTATGTAGGTCTTCTTAAAGGCTATCTAGGTCTACATATGCTTACCTCAACTTTTCCTAAGTTATGTACAAGTTTATCTAAAGCTACTTAAACTACATAGGGTTTATCTAAATTTACCTAGGGTCTACCTAGTTCATCTACCTAGGCCCACCTAGAATCTACTTGGCAACTACCCAACGGCTACTTTTGTCTATTAGGTTTACATATAGATGATTAAAAACTTGCCTAAATGTGTACTAGGCTTACATAAGGTTTACCTTGTTTGTCTACCTAGGGTCTACCTAAGGCCTACCAAGGTGCTACTTGAGCTTTCTAGCTTACGTACCTATCTAACTTACTTACCTAGCTACTTTAACTTATTTAGCCCACCCAAGCTACCTACCTACATATATATGTTAACATAGTTATTAGCTACCTAGCATAGGTATAAATATTTAGGCTAATTAGTTACCTACTTACCAATCTAGGTTAATTACACTTCTTTCAAAATGATTTATGGTCATGTAATTGAAAGATTTGGCCAGTGCACCATGAAGGATGGCCCAAATTTGGGCCACAATTGGGCCCAATTTGGTAGCACCCAAATTTGGGCCATCATAAACTGTGGCCCAAATTTTGTAGCAAAAATCTGGCAAAAACAAAATGTTAGAACTTAGAGTCACCCCAATACAAATACAAACAAGGGGTGTGTCACATTGTGGCCTTGCCATTTACATTTAAAAGGCAAAAGAAGAATTATGGAAACTCAAATATTATTTCACCATGCAAAAACATAATCTTCAAAAAAAATCTCTAAAAGAAAACCAAAATCCTTCAAGATACAGATCATAACTCTATAACTAATCTCAAGTAAGTTCCAACAAACAAGCCAAAGTAACATCTTTCAAAAATCCTCATATAAAAAATAGACTTATTACGCCTGGGGGCCAAAATCCCTGAAGCTACTATATAATACTCTATAGTGAATCTAAACACAATATCCTTGCCTTGGCAGGCAAAGCCAACAAGGGGTGTGTCACACCGTGCCCTTGCCATTTACATTAAAAGGTATCTTAAGGCAAAAGAATAATTATGAAAACTCAAATATTTCATCATGCAAAAAAATGTAATCTTCAAAAAATCCTCTAAAAAAAAAAAACCAAAATGCTTCAAGATATTATAAACTCTGTAACTAATCTCAATTAAGTCTCAACACGAGCCAAAGTAACATCTTTCAAAAATCCTCATATAAAAAATAGACTTATTATTATATTACCTAGGGGCCAAAATCCCTTGAAGCTACTATACTCTATTAGAATGAATCTAAACACAATATTCTTGTCTTGGCAGGCAAAGCCAAACAACAAATATGACGAATTTTCTCAAACTTTTGGTTGCTATTTGGGTATTTCACTAATGCCTTCGGAGAAAGATGCCGCTGTGCGACTGCGAGTTGGTCGGTTTTCTTCTTCTTCTTCGTCCCTCAGAGAACTAGACAAGTGGGAGTTGGTCTCCGTCTTCTTCTGAACGTCCCTTGGAGAACTAGACAAGTGGACGATGGCCAGGTTGCATGATTTTTTTGCAAACAAACACTGTCTCATGTGTTGTTGTTGCGAAATTGCAACTTGGTAGTTCTTGTTGAGGATCTGAGGTAGCATTTGTAGTGAGATTTTGTGGAAAACAAGAGTCTTGATCAGAAGAAGCTGTTGCTCTCTAGTTGGACCTGCCTTTGTTCGTCCTCGGAGATTGATCTGGGGAATTGAGGGGGCGAGGGGGGGAGAAGAAGGTTTTTGAATGTGCATTTCTGCTTTTGTTGATGTTCTGCGGCAAAATTCGTTGGACTTGAGCTTTTGGTTGATCATCGATCGCTAGTCTCAGATCATGGCAGCTATGGAATCCTCGGCTCCTGTGCTGCAGCTGCATGGAGAGAAGGAAGGTACTGAGTCAGGCGTGGAGAAGCTGAAGAATGGAGGCAAATATGCGGCGGCGGCGACGGCGTGGGAAGGGGGCATGAAGAATTTGCGCGACGTTTATCCGGGTATAGTGCATCAGGAAGAAGAATCCTCCTCTCCTGCAACAACTGCTGTGGGTACGCAGCTTTCAGAGAATGCAGAAGAAGAATCTGTTGTGAAGAAGAGTCATGGGTCTGATGGAACGACGCAAGGAGTTTTTACGGAATCTGGCCAAGAAGATCAGAGGACTTCGGATCTGAACGAAATGCTCCACCACTACGAGCAAGAAGTGGGTAAAAGCCTACGTCTGTGTGAGCAGCAGCCAGTTCCTCCTCCAGAAGATGATGCAACAAACAATCCTACAACAACAACAACTACTACTACTACAACGGAGAATCAGTCGAAAGAGAGACTTGGTGGACCAGCTGCAGATTTGCAGGACCTCGGCTCCACGAGCGTCGATGGAGCAAAAGAGGAGGAGGGATCTCCGCGCCCAGGTCTGATCAAGAGCTTGGTGGGAACCAAGATTGTACCGCTGGTGGCACCGCTCGTCACACCTCTGGTGTCCGTAGTAACCGTCGTGGGCGAGAGCACTGCTGCGGTAAGAAAGACTCCTCCTCCTCCTCTCTGGGTTACAGAACTGATCCTTGCCGGGACGTTTAGGGAGCTTCATGGGTTGAGCTTCTTGCTTCTTTCTTCAGACAGTTTTGTTGTCAGCTGCTGCATGCTGCGAAATATTGTGTTTGGAAGTGTCCGAGTCGTAAACTTCATCCATGATTCGGAATGCTAGATTCTGGTAGGAAGAGGAGAGGATAGTGCTAGCGAGAAGACGGCGGCATCCAATCAAGCAGCTGGGTCAGAGCAGAAGGAATCTACAGCAGCTGCTGAGAGAGCCGTGGTCGAGCCCACAACTCCTTCCAAAGATGCTCCAATTTTGGGAAGAGTGGGGAACCTTGAATCACAGGTAGGTGGTAGCTAGCTTTTTCCTTCGGCATCCTCACTCTCTGAGTTTCTTCTCGATGCTGAGCATCTATCTGGAGTGCTGCAGCAGTTGGAACCTATGTCGAAGCTCCTGGAGATCAAGCTTGTAGCAGCTGTGATGCTCAGCATTCTGTGACCAGCATTTTGTTTGTTTGTCTAGATGGATTCTTTGGAAGAGAAGCAGAGTCCATCAAGAGGATCAGAGCAGCAACAACCATCCCGTTTGTCAGTCTCGTCACTGGGGGGTTCTCCTCCCACTCCCTCAAGCTTAGAGAAGCGATGTCGACCAGCAAAAGATGTCCTGGAGGAAACAGAAGTGAAGGGCACACTTGTTGAACGTGTGCAGTCCTTGGAACAGCGTCTGAATCAGGTGCAATCCCTGAACTCTAAACCCTAAAAGAAAGGAAGGAAAGAAGGAAGGAAGGGCTTGATCACATGAAGAGGACACACAGCCATTGAGACAACAGTATTGTTTTGCTTGTCATGATTTTAGGTAGTTACTCCTGGAGAGACAGTTGTGGAAGGAGGAGGAATTCCAGCAGTGGCAGTGGCGGTGGCACAGGAAGAGCCTGCTGTACAAGGAGCTACAGTGCAAGACTTGGAACAGGGACTAGGAGAGGAGGAGGAGGAAGCAGCAGTGCCAGTCACAAGCCCTACCCCAATTGTTACAGAACCTGATGAATCAACAGCTCCGGAAACAGAAGTCCCAAAAGAAGAAGATGAAGGAGTTCCTGTTGAAACAGAAGCTCTTGATGAAACAGTCGCAGAAACTATAATAGTGCCCAAAGCCACACCAGAGCCACATGCTCAAGTAAGATCTGGACCTTGAGAGCTTGATCCTTCTTGACCCACCCAGAGAAGAAAAATTGTTTTAGACTCTCTCTGTGATGCAGCAGCAGCCTCATGGACCGATTTTGCATTCCAGTTTGGCAGAGCACGCTTTTGAACTGTGCTCAAAGAGTAAGCGAGTGCCTGAGTGAGAGATCCACAAACACAAGAGGTTTTCTTTGCTGACTATAGATTTTGCCATGTTGATGGGGGTGGTTTTGCATTGTTTCCATCTCTATTTGTGTCACACTTTTGTATCTGGTGTGTGGCAGGTGGGTGAGCAAGAAGGCTCTGTGGGTGCAATGCCACAGCAAACTGCAGAGAAGGGAAAGAAGAAGCATTTTCAGAAGCTGCGTGCTGCATTACGACGCATGTTCAAGCCCAAAAGTGCATCATAGACTTTGCTGTTCATATAGTATATGGAAGGTGCTTGTTCAAGCCCAAAAAAACATCATAGACTTTTCTGTACACAAGTGTATGGCAGCCATTGGAAATGCTCAGTTTTACAAACCTGGCAAAAGCAGCAGCAGCCAGCAAGAAACCCAAGTAAAGTTCACTCCGTACAACAGTAGTGCATGCCTCCTCTCCATGCCCATCACAGAAGATGTTATAGTTTTCTAACACACAGTACATCTATACACTCAAAACCCTCAGTCATTCTAACATGCTTTGTTGCCTTCACTACCTCAGAGTTTCTTGAAAGATGTGAAGCTGGTTGTTTACATAGTGGTGGGAAATGTATGTAGTAAACTGCTTCAATCCAGAAACATAAGTAAACCTGTGTGTCTACTATGAGCAATTGTCCAATACCCTGTACACAGAGTTCACAATAGATTGTGCATTGCTCTCATCTGGAGTTGCTGCAACATTGTTTTGACTTGTACCACCAACAGTATGAATAGGATCTGGTTACGAAATTCCTTGACACCAAGATGAGCTTCTTTTTTTCTCCACACAGACTTGCAACATCACACTGTCAATCTCCACTCAAATCGGTCACTCTTAGTCTGCACAACAGTTAAGCCCAAAGCTTCCATGTGCAGAACCCATTTAGTAATGAAAGCTTTGTGTAAATTCTGGTTTGGTTGCAAAGTGTTATGTACACTCATTGATATGCTCCACAAATGTGTTATTCTACAGCTACTGCAAATTAGTAGCTACATGCACAGGTCCTGCAAAGCAGCAGCTATGAATCTTGTTTCTTTTGTGGAAAGTGGTAGTATACAGGATTATGCACAAGAGTGTTAAAAATGTTTATGAGATTCCAGAAAAAAGTGTGCATAGAGATAGCCATCAACATTGACTACTAGGTAACAATCCAATGTGCAAAATTCATGTGATGGGGATCAAGACCTTTGTTTCCAAGAAAAAAATTCCTTTCATTTGATTGGCATCCTTTCACAACTACCTCCTAATGCCATTTCTCTGAGATTGCATAAAATGGCAATGAGGTGAAGGTTACTAGGACGGAATCAAATTTAGATCAATAAGACAATAGAGATAATACCAATAAAAACACTAGATAGCCATTGTGTCAGTTCCAGCAAAACCCACAATGAAGACAAACAAAGGACTTCTGGTTATAACCATACAAGTGTCACCCACAAAACATCAGATCATTGCCTTCAATCATGACCGGCAGTGAATGGCACAGAATCGATGCCAGGACTCCGAAAGCTCATGATGATGGGTGAAGATTAGCACATAATAACCTGCTCAACTTTCAAGCAGAGAAACAAAAATTTGCATCCTAAGTTTCTGTCACACCTTTCAGAAGCAGTAATAGACTCAGAAATGATGTCAGGTAGAGAGAGAGAGAGAGCACTAATAAAAAAACTCGATAGTATCCACATTGAAGCAGCAGAAACAAGGTTGTGAGCATAAACTTCAGCTTCATTTCAATTTCAATTGCCCCTGTACAGCCAAGTATCTGAGCTCAAGGCACAGAGGAACCCTTAACTTGGACTGAAGCAAATATATATGCAAAATGCAGCAATGACTTTGGCAACAACATGAACAAGGCCAATTCTTATCATCCTTCACCGCTCCGACATAAATATGCAATAGAAATGATTTAGATGTCAAAGCATTGACAAGATCAGGTTTACAAGTAAAAATTGTACATGGCTAGAGAAGAGATTTTAGATCCTATTACGTGGGCCGATCACAGGTGGCTGCTGAGGACCCTTCTTGATTGGCAAGAGGTCACCTGCAGCAGTAGATCCAAAATATCCAATTGACGTCGCCCATCCAAGCACCAAGAACTTCAATAACAGCCCCCTCTTGCTGAAGACTCCGCCGAAAGTCTCAAAGAACTTGCTCTGAGATTGGTTTCAAGATTCATCACAAACCAAAAGGTCATTCAGAGCTCTGGAATCAAGCAAGCAAACCAACCTACCTCCAAGCAGTTTGCTCGAAGACTCAAACAAAGATATTCAGTCAGAACCGGAACAAAGCAACAACCAACCTCTCCAGGCATGCCTTGAAGAATAAAAATACAATGGAACCAGGAAGAAGCTCCAGGAGGATTCTAGACTAATGTGTGTGTACCTGAAGTCCATTGTAGCGGTTTGGTTCGTCATTGCCATAGAGATCCCATTTGCCAGTGGTGTTGCTAATGTCTCCCAGATCGAAGTACACGCTCTTCTCACCATACTTGGCTGTCACTGCTCCCACCCTACCCATCCTCAAGAGCCAGCAAGCCACGTTCAACATCTTTTCTCTCTCTCTCTCTCTCTCTCTCTCTCTCTCTCTCCCTCCACTTGTGCAAACAAAGAAAATCCCCGGGCATTCTCACCAGCATTCAACAAAGAGAGAATGGAGAAACATTTCTCTCCGAGTCCAACATGATGAAGACACATGATCCGTGATGGTGGTGGTTTGCCAACAAGCTGAAGAAAGGTAATAAGAAAGAAAGAAGAACAAAAACCTGGATGGGGCTCGGACAGAGACGGGGCGTGCAGAAGTGATAGCAAGCTTCTGGCCATTGATGCTACTGCTGCTACAAACTCCAGCAACCAGAGTTGTAGAAGCTCCAAGGCTGCTGCACGCCATCTCTGCTGCTACTGCTGCTGTGAATTGTGCACTGTACTTGCGAGTACTTAATCCGAGCGACAATGCGGGAAACCTCCGATTCTTCTCTTCTGTGAATGTCTCAGCGATCGAGTTCTAAAGCTCTTCCTCCTCTTCCTCCTCCTTCCTCTTCCTCTTCTCCTCGCCCACAAGAACCTGCCGTGTTGGCTGCCACGTTGATAAACTCGGGATTGCGGAGTCTTTGCGCATCCAATGCGAGCGCTCCCTGATCCTCAACCATATCCTCGTGGATAATCTTCCCTTTCACTACCGTCGATCTTGTGTCACATTAAAGAGAACCCTAATCCAAGCACCCATGTCCAAAACCGGACTTGTTCTCGAACTCCGAAAGGGATTGAGGCTTTTTTCTCTTGCTTCTTCTCACTCCAAATGCTTCTGAAATTTTTTAAGAAAGCACAAATTGCAAAGCAAAGTGCTTCTTCTCTCTCCAAATGCTTCTGAATTTTTTTGAAGAAAGCACAAAAATGGAAAGCAGAATTCTTCTTTGTCGTGGCTCTCTTACTTCCTTTATGTCTTTTGGTTCTTTAAGTTGATCAGATACATACTTTGGTTTTATTCTTGTTGTGTAAGCTTGATGAGAGTCACAATTCTCAGCTATGGTGTTCAGAATTTCTGCCTGAGTTGGGAGGACAACAAACAGCTTCGCAATTCTGGAGGATCTCTGCCACAGAATTCTTGCAGTTTGCAAGCTTTGAAGATTTTAGCATGCTAGTCACACAACAAGCACTTAGCAATGTCAACATAAGTTTTTTTGCAAATCAATGAAGCCCACATCAACAAATGGTCTTTCTTTTGCCTTCAAAACTTCTGTTAAGTGAAATGTACAACAGTCACATACATCAACTAAAGCTCATATGATTGAAGCTTTCTTGTCTGTCAGGTTGTGTGCACACTCCTAACGCCATCAACACTAGCACTCAAGAGACATAGCTAAATAAAAAAACACTCATAGCATCTGCATTCAAGTCGGTGAGGATAAGCTCCACTTCATTTTTGCTTCCCCCTGTGCAAGCAAACTGACAAGGCAAAGGCAAAGATAGGCCCAGCACAGAAACCATCAGGTCACCAACAATTCCAGTCTCGGACTGAATTCTTGAGCATATAAAGTGGTGCTTGCAGTAGCCATTGAAGAATGTGTCCAATGGATAGAAGATATGTATCTTCATGTGTCATGAGAACTTCTCCAAATTCATAATTTAAGTCAACCCGAATAAAATTTAGAGATGAGTTGACAATAACATCAAAAGAGATTTCAGGTCCCACAAATACCACCAGCCAGAGGAAACCAGTAGAGATTTCAGATCTCACCACAACCTACCACCAGCAGAGGAAATGCAACAAAAAATATCTCTCATAAGAATCAAGAAATCTCCATTCTCACAATTAAGAAAAAGCAAAGCAAGGTTAACACTTCTTCATTAAGTCACAGAAATTTCCAGAGAAGGATAAACAAACAGAGCAAGTCCCACACCACCTGTTCAGGGAACATCAACAGTAACAATGATATGACAGTGACTTCTCTATCACTTCTTCCCCACTGACTTCACCAGCTCCCTATAGTGGGTGAAGGCTGATGTAAACACTAACCTGCATACTAAGTTTCTGCTGCAAATCTGAAAGCAACGGGAAAACTCCGCCATGCTACTGG
>Ga0209611_10008248_pt1 | contig 16373 bp, 14 predicted proteins | sample S1TSphgellanicum_3_FD_187693 | JGI IMG/M metagenome (GOLD analysis project Ga0209611, IMG submission 187693) | Host-associated microbial communities from peat moss isolated from Minnesota, USA - S1T2_Fc - Sphagnum magellanicum MG (SPAdes) (version 2) | ecosystem: Host-associated > Plants > Peat...
TTTTTTTTTTTTTTTTTTTTTTGCTTCAATTCATACAATGTTTTATCCCTTGTGTAAATCATAGTTCATCATAAGGCATCTATTGAAAGAAAGACATTAAAAAATGAACCTATGACAGTTGACATGTCTATTTTGTCATCTTATGTGAGAAACTTGGCAAGGAAAAAAGTTGATGAGTTTTGGTATGAACATCCCAATGATTTTATTATTGTGAAAATGTGGGTTATGAAAAAACCTTGATTTGATGCTTCATTATATTAAGGATGCCCCTTTAGATTTAAATTTATTGAACAAAGATGATACACCATTCACACTAAGTACTAAAAATCAATGACAACTTAAAATGATGACAAAATTTGAAGATAGGAGTTTAGTATTGTTTGTTGTAACATTAGACACAAATTAAAATAAGGTACACCTTTTTTTGCATCATACCTAAATTACACAAATATTAAAACATTGTACTTAATGTTTATAATGTGTTATTTGTAATACCTTTTGTACACCATGATGATATTTAACAAATGACAAAATGGAATATAAATTACATTCATTAACAATATTTGTAGATTACTTAAAAAGGGGGCAAGAACCTTTTATTTGGTCAAAACATGAGGTGCAATCAAAAAGTTTGGGCAAAGTTGGTACAAAGAAAAAAATCTAGGGTGAAATTCGAAAATGCATCAAAATGTACTAAAAAGTCAATGAATTTTGAATTTTCACCTTGAACTTATGTGGTTTCACATGTGATAGTATTAGATAGTAATGAACAATTTCATTTTTATAAATTATGAATATTTCACCCCCCCCCCCCCCCCCCCCCCCCCAATTCAAAAAACAAAATGATTTCCCTCCCAAACAACTTTTACTTTTGACCCTAACTTTTCACTATTTGCCCTAATTTCCCAAGACTTTTTAAATACCAAGTAACACAACACAAAGAAAATGGACAAGGGGTGATTCAAAGGGTGAGACCCAAGGTCACTTTGTGAATATTTTTATTATTGTTGATTTGTTTTAGAAATGTACTCATTTTGCAAATACTATTACAATGCATTGAAATGTGAAAACTACTTTCACAACATGTGTTTTATGTCAATTCTATTATGACCATTAATTATCATATATTCAAATTTGATTTTTCTTTTGAAATTGAATTGTTGCATCTAATGGTCATGATTTATATATATATATATGGGATTCTGATTCCAGTCAATGTAAGGATTAACACCTAGGTTCATCCATGTTTTGATTTTTTTATAAAAAAATTCAAAGAATCAAGATTGTCATTAAAATTCAATCACCACATCTTGACAATCATAATTTTTTTCTTTTATGATTGAATTTCAATTGATGCAATCTAATTTTGACCACCATAATTGATGAATATTAAACCATTGTTTCAAATTCAAGCTTGATGGTCACAATAACTATAGCATATGTTAATGTCATAGGAAAGTAGATGGGAAGTGGCTTAGGAACAATCATTGGCATACTTAATATGGGAATGTCACTATTCATGGACACTAGTCATGGGACTTGAGATGTTAGTTGGGATATTGACAATAGGGATGAATACAGGAATGAAAACAAGAATGGGAGGAGGTATGGGTGGTGTAAATACGGCACTTGCAAAAAAAGGTCTTTAATTTGTTCCTTCTTATTCAAATGAAGGCAAGAATGAATTCAATGTAGTATGAGATGGATGATCCATTCCAAAGCATAAATAGTTTTTAAAGTTCATGAGTAAAAATAATATAATGTGGTATTAGACTTGGGGAAGATGTTGTGGAAGAGGTAAAAATTTGTGGGTTCACTTTCCTTCTTTGTTTGTTGATTTGATTCTAAAATGGGTCATCAAATGTATATTGAAATTGTGACTTTCTAAATTAAAACCTTTTGGACACATTCCTTTCCAACTTGGCTTCTCCTTCATCATCATATGGCCTACACCTTGTTTAGAACTTCCTTGAAAAATGACCTTCAATAATTCACTTCTTTCATTAAGTTTGATATCCATTGAATCTCTCCCATGTTTTTCCAATCCTTTGAAAATGCAATAAAAATATTTGGTTAGCTTTCATGTCATATGACACCCAAACCTATTTATCTCAATGTAGTTTTCACTTCAATTTATTTAATTAATTACTAATTGGCCGATGCATCCAAGAATAATATTTTACATTTAGGTTTGTGCAAATGTTAATATCTATTTTTAACAAAAGCATAAGCAAACTTATAAAAACTTATAACCTATCTTTAAACCCAAGTATTCTTATTGATGATTAAATTTTGAAATGGTCCCCTTTTGTTTTGGTTTTGCATGTAAAATGTTTATTTCTTGGATAAATTAGTGATTATGATCTTTCCGATAGATCTTTGAACTTAGTCAACTCAAATATGATACCATGGAAAAAGATTTATGAAGCATGTGTGAACTCTCAACCTAGCTCCTTTTCACACATGAAGTTTTGTGTTTGAGTATTAACATGTTTAATGACAAATTAATATCGTCTCTTTTGATGCCTTGCCTTACATTTTCTAACTTTTAATTTGTTAAAACTTTTTGTTGCATTTGGTGTAGGTCGTGTTATTTATTATATTGGTAGGTTCACAATTTTGATAAGTGTATCTTGTTTTGAAAATGTAGTGCAAATTGTCATTTCCCTTGTTGATACACATGGATGTGTGATGGTATTGTCTCATGACTACACAAATAAGCTAATGCCTAAGGAACAAGACATTTTTGAAATAAGCGGTTACAAGTATGAGATGAAACCAAGGGACACTTACTTTGGAAATAAGGGCATTCTGGAAACAAACACCCACCAAAGGTGAAGTTGATGAGTGCTTATTTTGGAAGTGCTTTTGTCATGAAAATGCTTCATTTTGAGGGCATTCACTAATGTAAAGCAATGATTGCAAATAAAATAAAATCCCCATGATATTTGATGGGACATATCATGGTGAAAGAAAAATAAAATACCCATTCCACTTTTAAAGTGGGCATTTCATTTTTCAAAATGTCCCACTTTTGCAAAGGAGGATTTCCGTTGGAGGTGCCTTCTAGATAAGTTAGGAACTTTTTGTTGATGGTTTATGTGTAGCATAATGTTTTGGCAATGTTTTACATGTAAGGTAATGCCTTGACAATGAGGCATTACACCATATATGGTCATATATATATAAGTGCAAGAAGTATATATTCATGTGAAATTATGAATATGAGCACACCATCTACTTCAAGTCATCATGGTCATTGTGCATTTGGGCAAATAAGGTTGCCAAAAAACTTTTGAACTTAAACCCTAAACCTATTTCTTCATCTTAAATGTTAAACCACAAACCCTCTTATACTAGGGTCATGAGACAACTAGAAAGGTAAGGCTGCTCAAAAGTTTTTGACCATGAACCCTAAACCATAATGCTAAAAACTCTTTGCCCATTGAAATTTTTTATTTCCTCATTGAAATTCCTTTTTCATTCTTTTTTTCATGATGTGTTGTCTTATAATAAAATCTAGTGGGTTTGAATCAAATATTTTAAACTACTATACCCTTTGCTTACAATCCATAACCTCATAGTTGCAATCCATAAACCTATGAAGGTTGGAATTATTGGGTAGTATCAATTCTTGAGGTCCAATTTTCACCAAAAATTTAACCCCATTTTAAGTTCTACTTACAAAAATGCAAAATTGGGGAAATTGTTGAACACTTTTCACCATATTCTTAATGTAAAATAATTACCATCCATAAAATCTACAAAACTTGGGAATAAAACTTTGGGTTTTGGTTGAAACTAATGAGAACAATGAAAACTAATAGCAAGAAACCTAAGGGTGATGGCTCATTGGTATAGCTCCTTTTGGCATCTTGGGAACCCACAAAGGTCATGGGTTCAAACCTAATGGCACGCAAGTTTAAAAACCCATATTTTTTATTATAGATATATCCTAACTTGTTCAATTTGTAATTGAACACGTTAATTTAGAAAACCCATAGTTTTCTACATTTCAATCTACCCCTATTTTTGGTCATTTTATAAAAAACTTGAGGTAAATTATTATTATTTTGAACAAGTTGCCACAACTTGGTTAAATATTCTAGATGGACTCACTAACCTTAGTGTTGAATGTGAGAAGGTCAAATATAACCTTTTTGATACAAATAACCAATTACAAACTTGTAGCCTAGAATTGACTACAGTACATCAAACCTTGAAAATCATGAAAAAAAAAAAATTATAGTTAAGGGTCAATTGGTTAAGGTACAAAATGAAAATCAAAACCTATCCATGAAGTTGAAATAAGTGAAATAAGTTGCAAGGAAAATTGAGAGTTTGCAATTGGAGTATAATGAATTTAATAAGTTCAATTGGAAGACTCACAATGATTTGAAACATCTCCAAAGCAAGCATGAGTGAATGATTTGAGACTACAACAAAATGGAGCAATCTAACATGGGGTCCAACCATGCTATTAGGAGGCACATGTGCCCCCTTAAACCACTACTTTATTCTTAGATTTTTTAAAGATTTTTTTAATACATCTTTCAAAAAAAATTAAAATTTAAAAAAAAATTCTTAATATATGTTAAGGTGTATATTAAAAATATCCCAAAACATGTCATTAAAAATTATTTTCAAATTGTGCTTGTAGTGTCAAAACTATTTTTAAACTGCTTTTATGCAATTTTAAAGTAGTGGTTACAAGAGGTTAAAAGTTCTTATACTTATTTTTCATTCATTAGATTGATTCCAATTTTTTATGATATGTACATGTATTCAAAATAATATTTTATTTATTATCATTATTATTTTTACAATCCAAAGTTCAAAAAATTAAGTAGTGGTTATGATTGTTTTTAGTGTACATGTTAATATGATTACACCCCATGCAACAAGAAAAGACCATAACATGTTTGGAGCAAACTTGTCAAGAATTCAAAGAGCGACTTGTAGTTAACAACATTGAATTTGAGAAACAAACCCAAGCTTTGAATGTCGAGATCCAATATTACAAGGGCAAATTGGAGATGGCTAAGGTAGAAATGAGCAACCCAACCTTAGTCCCACTTGTTATAATGCATAACATGTTAAAAAAATTTGAGGAGCTGTTATTAGATAACATTTTATTCAAAGTGCATAATTAGGTTTTGGGGGATTTAAGAATCCTAAGTGGAAAGAGTGGTGGCAAAAAGTCTAGGAATTCACAAAAAATCAAATTTAAGAAAACATGGAGTTGGCCAGAATTGATGAACATGTTTACCAATTGGAACCAACGACGCTACAAAATGAGCACGTGAGCGTGAACGTGAGCTTGTAAGCATGAGCCTATGAATAAAAATGAATATATTTTGATGACAAGGACAAAATATTTTTAAAATATCCTATACCACATAAGAATGACATGGAAAACATTTTTCCACGTATACATGGATGAAAAGTTTGGATGAAATTTGAACATCAATGAAAAATTTGGATGATAATTACAACTGATGAATTATTTGGATGAAAAATTTAATAGGTTGAAATGTATGGATGAGATTAATTCCAAAATAGTTATGCCGGATGAAAACCGCATGTACTCAATGAAAGTTACAAAATGGATGAAATTAGATGAATGAACTTTTGGATGATAATTGGAAGTAGATGAATTGTTTGGATGAAACTTTCAACTAGTTGAATGTATGGATAAAAGTAATTCCAAACCAATTATGATGAATGGAAATTACTGGACTCACATAATTTTCATGTCAAATTTCATTCATGAAAAAAGGTGTTAAAGGTGAAATCAAAGGTGCTACATTACAATGTAAAAAGGTGAAACAATAACTTGTGTAAATTAAGTTAAGTCACACTGTAAATCAAGGATAACAAGTCCACATAATGATGGAATGAGAAAATGTTTGAAAAATTAATGAATAGTGCATTACACATATCATGCTAAAGAATATTTTTATTTCTGTAGTAGAATGCATTCCAAAACCATGAACCCATAATAGTCTTATTTAACAAATTTAATGACATTGCAACCTAATTTACCTCCAAGATTTTGGCATAATTTAATAATCTATGAACCTCATTTTAACTCCAAGATGGATAGTGGATGAATGGTTCTTTAATCCCAAAATACATGGCATATTACAAAATGTAACATAAGTGCTTACATTGCACCCACAACCCTCGCCCATTGAAGGACCTAGACATCATGGAAGAAAAATCCACGCAACTACAAATCAAGTAACACTAATCGTTACTTCATATTGTTTATGGTTTTCAAGTGGTCTTGAAAGGAGGCGGTAAATCTATCCATATCATGTACAAGGAATGTTTGAGGGAGTTAATACTGTGGCTTCAAGAGTTTGTCCCACCTCCCACTTGTTTTCGTGCATAATAGATAGTTTGAGCATGCTAGGACAACCAATCTTCTTCCCATTCCTTTGGGCCAAACATCTAAATCCAATGCCTTATAAATATGGGCAAAGGTACCATTGCCAAATAAATTCCAAAAGGCACATGCAAATGATTGGTTTACGGGTGCAAATTTGTCATCCCCAACCTAATTGACAAGGGGACATCTTGGCTTCTTTGAAAGCAAGAAACTAGCCTCCTCCAATGCTACCACCTCAATTTTAGTGAGATATGTCCCTACTTGCATAGGTCATAATGAAGGCAAGGTTAGTTTATCAAGTGCATATTTCTTGCTTGTCCCTCCCACACAAAGCATAAGGTCATCATGACAAAACCAAAACTGATGTAATTCAATTAATACACCTTTGGTTGCAAACTAATGACCAACATAACATGGAACAACATAACACGAAACATGAATACCATGATTTATTTGCTTTGAAATGATTTTGGCTTTGTAATAGTGTTTAGTGTTTTTTTACAACACCAAACAACAAGTGTTTAACTTTGGGGGGCAACGTTCAATTTGCCAAATGACATCCCATAAAGGCATTCAAGGACCTCCGCACCATTATGGGTGATAATAGGAATAGGGCAATTGGTCTCCCCCACATCCATAGTTGACGATTAGTTGATTGGAGCCTTTGCATTGGCCACTTTTGGATGAAAGAAGTTCACCCGATCATGCTAGTGTGAATATTCTTCTGACCCAAGTGGAAGGTTTGCCTTGAATTTGGTGATCCAAACACTTCCTCACCTTCCAAATGTGATATCTTAGCAAAAAGACCAAAGCTTGAAGAGTACTTGGCAACTGCAACAACAACTTGGATTTGGTCCCTAGATTAACTGGCCCTACATGAACAAAATTCATTCTTGTTCAAACCAGTTTTAGATGCACCTCTTTGTAAGAAGACATAATATAATGAAGATTGATTGAATGCTAGCATGTAATTGTTAGATGTTGCAATAAAGAGGCAAGTACCCCTCTTGCTAGATTGTTGGAGCCAAATGTTATGGACTATCTCAAATAAATTACAAGTTCGCATATCAGTTGCCTCCTCTAAAGAGAATTTCTACAAGCACATAAAAGGAATGAAGTTAAAATTCAAGAGGACAAATGGAAAATGAAATTTCAACAGATTACTATAAGAACTTACATCCAACATGAAGCCTCCCCATTGTTGTACAGGAAAGTGCTATAAGCCAACCCAATTTTTGAGCTTGTGATTGGTGCCCTCACTAGTAGCTCCAAACAAATACCACCAAGACCAAATGGTACCATATTGAAGGTTAGCTTCCTCCAAGGACTTGGTTTTTTTGTATTCATAACATAGGGCTTTGTGTTGATCATGGAACTTTGGTGCAATTAGTTGCTTGGTGTGTTTGTTGAAAGACTAAATTTAATGGAAAAAAACACGGCTACTATTTGTCAACCATTTTAACCATAGGATCTCCAGTCCCATAAACAATTTGAACAACATATTAATTTGCTTGCATATTATCCGCCATGAACCCCTTGAAAATGATCGTATTTAACCCTTTCTTCTCAACAATTGTGTTCAACTTCTTCCATAGAATGCATTGAGCTTTTGTGTCCTCAGATTGCATGTCACATATCACAATCATCATGACATTATAATAGACTAGGTTGTAAACATGACAAGCCATGGTCATCCATCTTTGAACATGTTTTACGTGATCGAACGTCATCCACATATTTTATAGATTTTCATGCAGTTACATTCACTGAACCAAATCAAATCTGAATGCAACTCCATCAACGGACATCTTGAACAAATAAACCTTTTGCCAAACATGTTGATTAGTAAAACAACTATCTTAAATATAGTCGTAACTAGATAGTGCCTTCAATTTTAGGATATAGTCTTTATGGAGCCCAAGTTATCGGGATGATGTTTTAGCAAAACAATTAGATTGTGTATTCTAGGGGAGCACAAAGGAGTGAACTTTAACAACATTTGATCTAGGTTTTCACCTTTCAAAAACTAGATAGGACCTTCTCCATCCTTATTGAACAAGTGACAAGAAAAAAATGTCTTACTCATAAAGAAAACAATAGTCGAAGTGGTAGCAATTGGCATGCAATAGACCTCATTTACAACCATGTTCTTCATCTCCTAGAAGGATTTTTTACACTTGTTGTCTTAAATTGGATGGGCATGGGTGCCAAGTGGATTGTGGTTCTTGAAAGATTTGGAAACTTGTGAACAACATAATACATTTTACAACTGCAAGTTTGTAGACAAGTGGGCAAAAATAATAAAACTTATAGCTGATGGTATAGATCGGGGATTTCACTAGACACTGCCCAGATATAGGAGACTACAATCTATTACCACTCTAAGGAACTTCATTGTGTGTAGAAGAACACCAAAATAGAGGACAAGAATCATTTTGACAACACAAATGTCCAAGGCATTTCATGGTTCTAAAGCTTGATCCAAACAAATTTTTGATGTTATTGGTCTACAACTTGCACCAAGCATGACCATTGTACTATTTGTTCGTACTTTGCAATTGTTTAAAATGTCCCAATGGATGGTGAATAAGAGGAAGCTCAAATAATATGTCACCATTGAATTTTGTGGGAAGACCATTCACAAACACAATTGTGATGGCCTCGTAGTCAAAGGTCTTCAATTTAGAACAAGTGTGCGTAGTTAGAGACATTGCCTTCAACAAATCAACAATGATGGAGAAAGTAGCCATTTGTGGCACTTCCATCCATAAAGGCTATTCCTCATCAACTCGCAAATTCATGAACGACACTTCCATCTGCAAAGGTTATTTTTCGTCAGCTTGTGAATTCACAAAAACAAATACAACATTAGGAAGGGAAGGATTGTGTTCATCAGAATAATCACAAAGATTGATCAACAATGACTTGGCAATCAAGACAAAAAACTTCAAGCTATGATAAACCACAATGGGCTCTTCTTTCATTAGGACGCCTTTTGTAGCAATGTTGGCCATTGATGCAATTGTGCTCGATGTTAAAACAATAATTGTTAAACACATTTTCATCGATGATTCGATACTTGCCACTGGTGCTAGTTGAAAACATCCTTGTAAGGTTCACATTTGGAACTTGGTAATTACAACTTAAAACAATGTTGTCTTCCTTATAAAAAACATCTTAGAAACATGCACATAACACTTTTTAATCACTTGTACAATAATCAAAAACCAAGATGGTAAGATCTAGCTTTCCTACATCATGGAAAGTAGCCATGGAGAATAAAATAAAACCATTCAATAAGATAAATTTCACATTAGTTTTAGAGTTAGATATCAAAAAATGCCACTACACCAAGAACTAAATTTGAGGGCAAGATGAACAACTAAAACTCAAACTCAACATGAAAAACAAAAATATATAACCATACAAATAGTAAAATGCAAGGATGAGTAACAATCTCCAATAAAAAACAATAATGTGGACATACTAAAGAAACCTAAATTGGCAAAATGCATATATTTTCCCCCTTGCATAAATTTGAACGATATAGCTGACAATGTAACAACGAAAATATAACTAGTGGCTAAAAAAGAAATGAAAAATACCAATATAGAGCATTAAAGAAGATGGAAAACAAACTTAACATTGCACAAAGGGCGAAATTGAAATGTTACATAAATATGCAAAAAAAATCACGATTAACGACAATAATGAAATTAGAACATTGGGGGTGATGCAAATTGAAATGAATCTTGACCTATTTCTTGGAGCAATACACCATTGTTGATCAATCCATCCCACGAATAATCCCAATACATGAACCGCAATCACAAATTCATGGTGGGAAATATGATGGACATAGTAATAGGAATGATCTAGAGAAAAGAAATTATGACATCTTTATCTAAAATAACTCAATACATTAAGCCCAATTCAACAAGAAAATAGATGATGGTATGCGTCCAAAATTAATGGATGCAAGTCTTTGAACAAATTTCAATTTATTAAACCTTTTGATACATACTAGATTGTGGTCACTATAAACCATTGTCCTAGGCCGAAACCACGGTCCAATGGAATCGTGTAATCCCACTAGTGAAAGCATAAGAATGGTCCCAAGGTATTAAGACTTAGTCCAAGATGAAGTTGAATCAGATTATCAAAAAGCATAATTGGCATGTGCTAGGTGGGCAACCACATGGGTGAAAAAAATTAAATTACAAGAAAAGTTAAAGGCATGAAAAACCTAAATTTAGGTTAAATTACAAGGTAGTTCATTTCATATCATTGTTTATCATTTCCCTATATTTGGGGGTGCACGGGTGAACCTTGCACCATCGCATAATAAAAGATGAAGGCTAATAATACCATAGGTTGGAATTGTTTGAAGATTACTGCAATCTGAGATGCCATAGACAAAAAACTTTAGTGTCATATGGGAGCAAGAGGTTATGTGATTAAAAATCAACAAGGAGTGAAAAGGATAGTTACAAGAAGGAATGAATAATTCAACTTGCTATAAAACTAGAGGATATCCAACAGTGTAGAATAACAGAAAGTGGCAAAAAGATTTAACACTAGTTGGAGAAAAGAACATCATAAAAAATATGGATATCAATAAGTGAGAAATCTTGAAAAATGTAGGTTGGATTTGGAAAATATGAAGAATTTGATAGTGTGGAACCATATCATTAACCAACAATAGAACAATCCAACTAGTCCTTCTAGAATGTTATGTCAAATTAAGTAAACAACAAAATTTTGAGTAGGTGATTGGTGTCTAATGGCATGGGGTTTACAAGCTGGTCAATATTCAGCCCAATTAATGATATAATAATAATGCCAACTCATTCTAGCAAGTATTAGGTTGAATAAGAAATTATTCTTTAGGGAACAATTGACCATGATTAATCAGGACTTCACAAATGGTTATTATCAACATTAAACCAAATAGATGAAGGTTTGTATATAAATTCCTTACACATTTAAAAAAAGACGTTTGTTAGGTCAATAGTTAATAACATTTTATCATTTGTATAGTGTAATTTGACAAATTATAATTGTTCACAATTATTATTTTAGTGAATTAGATTTAGTGAAGTTTATGGAAGCATAATTTATTAATTCTAGGATTTTCGTTTTTATTATTTGAAACATCCATTACCACCATGTCTATCATGTAATTGAATGCCAACAAAATAACATCGAATGGTCAAAATTACAATAGGGGAAACATTTTGCTGTAACTAAGGATGTTAGTAAACTATCATTAGTTCTTACTTAATCCATTTAAAGATTGGTATTAGACTTAATAAACACATCAAATAATGAACAATCTTGCCACATAGAAAAATAATTTGAATCGATAAGTGTTAGGTATACTTTCTTTCAACGGTCACAGGTGATGCACCCCCAAACTCCTTGATAGATTCAATTGCGAGTCCAAAGGTGAAAACAATGGAAGGAGAAGAAGTTAGGGTATGTTCCTTAACTCATAGCACTTCGAGGGTAGAGGGGCGTGTTGGAGCTCTAATATGGGAACTAAAATGAATGACAAACGGGTCAATTATTCACATGGACTTATGTAAACCAAATAACAAGTTGGTTAGTGCGTAGTTGGAGCACTTTTGATGCACGGACGAACCACATGCATAAATAGACTCGCAAGACTAACCATGACCCGGACTTGGGGCAAGCCACTACCTTCCTTCTTATAATATTATCTATGTTGGGCCATGTGGCCTACACCCAAATGTCATTTTGCCTCAAGATTCCCAAGTTGAAAGTTTCGAAATTCCCGAAATTGGGACTCTTGTGACTTTGGAAACCCATAACATTTTGTGAAAACCTCTGATTGAGGTGAGGTCTAAAGAAAAATTGTAGGCCTCATTGAGAGCTTTGCAACAATATGTGACATGCCACCTGCACGCAAGTAAGTTAGGGCGATTCTAAGCTTTTCTTTTGGCCATAACTTGTGTTTTAAGTATTCAAATGGGACTTGTAAGCCCATTTTAGACATTTACATTTTAATAGCTTTCCAATGGTACAAGGAACTCTTCAATACAATGAGTTTTAACCCTTGTAATTGCTCTCTAAAGATTTATAAGTCCATTGGGACTCCAACCCCCAAAGTGGGAGCCCATTTGAGAGTGTTGGGGTTCATTCCCTCACATTCTCCTACATTCCCGGGAGCATGAAATGTGACTCTTGGGCTTCATTCTTGGCCCACACCTTTGCAAGCCTTTGCCTTGGTCGCGAGCCCAAAGTTAGGGTTGTGATAACAAGTACAACAGTGACATATAAAAAAACCAAAAAATGACAACATCTTTTAGAAAAGAAAGTATAAAAGCCATAGAATGGACTTAGATGAAACATTTTTTAGATGTAAAAGGTTAGCGAACTTTTGACCATAACCTAGCACAAGAGTAGAAGAAATCATGGTAACAATTTGATTCATATCAATGTGAAATAACGAAACTTAATATTGGCAATGAAAAAAATAGGGAGACGTGCTTACAAGTTCATAGACAAAAGGTGTTATGTCTTTTCTTAGACTTTCATGGCTTTTAATACATTTTTTGAGCAATTATCAAGGAGATAGAAATATTGGTAAGAAAAAAGGAGCTTGATTTCTTTCAAAGGAGGGAGGAATCTTTCGAGGTAAGATTTTTTACACTATAGGCCAAGATGCATTGCACTATGAATGAAAGTATCTTAACTCAAAAGATTTCATTAGATCTAACTAGTGGATTTATGTCATCAAAGAAGGAGGTAGAAGCGGGCCATGGCGAAGACTTAGGGGATGATGGTAGCAACACACAAGGCACAAGCCCTCATCCTTCAATAGGTCTAAGTGTTGTTAGGTTAAAAAAAAACATTTATGGTTAATAAAAAATGTGTTCACAATTTAAGGTTTAGGGTTTTTGTCAAGGCTAGAAAGTTTTTTAGGCTAATTTTTTAGGAGTTATAATTTTGTACTGAAAATCAAACTTTACCAATTTTGAGATACACATTGATTTTACGTTATTATCTATTTTAGATTAGAATCAATTCTACATTACTATATTTTATAAGTTAAAATTGATTTTAGGTTTCTACCAATTTTAGGTTAGAACCAATTTTAAGTTATTACCAATTTTGAAATTTTGTTTATTAATAAAACCAAAAAAGTTAGTTGTCACCCCTAACTTTAGTTCTTGATTTTAGATGGAGGATAAGGTTGGAAAACTTGGAACTTAGTAGGATTTCTAAGGATTTTCATTTTTTAAGGACCTCCATTTTTTTCTTATATATGGGCTCAAAGTTTTCTCTTGGGGAAGTTCAAAGGGTATTTTTTAAATCTTTGTTTTGGATACAATTGTAACATAATTTTTGCACTCTAAAGTTCTTTGAATAAAGTGAGTTTGTTTTTGCTCAAGTTTTTTCTTTGCAAAGTGTGTTGGAGTTATATTTCCTACTTGTTTTTTTGACTGTCAACTTTGGAGATGTTACAAAGTTGTTTATTATTATCTATTTATTTTTCTTAAGAGAAAGTGGTAGGTTATTTGCCTAATTTTTTTCCACATGTTTTTAAATGATTATTTGTCATTAAACACTAGCGTATTTGAGGTGTTAAAGTCTATACTGATTTTTAATCAAGTACCCAAAAACACCTAGGAATTCATCAGGTGGGCCTAACATTTAGCAACCATTCCATGGAAACAGAACTAGGATTTATAATTGAATAATTCTTTTGTTGAGAGATTTTGTAGAAGCTATTTGTTTTCATTAGAAAATGGGTATTATTTCTTCCAAAAGTTTCATTGTTTTTACAATTTGTTGTTTTTTTCAAAATTGAAAAAACATAAAAAAACTTTATTGTACAAGTTAACCACTTTGGTTTGTGAAAGATGGCAATTGTGTTAACAAGGAGTACATGGAAGCAAATGAATGAGGCTTTGCAGCGAGAAGGTGGGGATGTACTTTTTGCTGGCTAGGGAGGACAATTTCACATAATGAATTGGGAAGGCCTTGCTACCCTACATGTGGTAGAGCAACATGAAGTTGAAATCAACATTGAAAGAGGATAATCATAAATATGAACTGACATTGGAATTCACTCAATGGAGCAGTTGGTTGTGACTACGGTCGTGGAACCTTCGCGGGGTTATGTTTGGACCCCTACCAAAAATGATGTTTTTCAGTACCAAGAAATTGTTGCACCCAGTACCAAAACCCTAAAGATTGAAAAATTTCAATCCTAGAGGATAATCAAGGATTTGGTGGAGTTCTAGAAAAGGCTACTTCCAAAACTGATGGCAACGACCATTCTTCAACGATGAATCTTTACAAGGAGCATGATTCACGTCAAACGATTTCAATAATGCCTACTTCTACTATCAATTCCACACCCACTAACTAGGTCTACATTTTTTCTAAAGGTCCTAGACATGTAGTTGGAAATTGCCCTTATAGATCTAGCCAAGTACTAATTTTTGTGACTAAATTGATTTTCAATACCACCCAACCTAACCATTTCAGTTAGCTCCCAAATTCCTACAATACCTAAGCGTACCCCTTCTTTCATAGTTGCCCTTAATTACTTCATTATTCAAATGTTGAGCAACCAGTATCCAACAATGAATCCTACTTATAGAAATAATATTTTACCAACATGCCTTGGGAACTATGGATCGTCCTATGTAAGCACTAGCAATATTCCAACCCATGGACAATGATTCTTAATCCTTATTATCCAATAAACCCTCCACATATTTTCCCCAACACATCTAAACTTGTGGCATACCTTTTTCCAAATATAGTGTCTATCGAAATCATTGCAACTAGAGGAAGTTAGGGTGTCCAAGCGTTCGTGATGGCTCCCAAAGTAACTACTCCACTAGCGAGTTTCCTACCAAAAATCTTGTGCCCTATTTCCAACCACCCACATGAAATCAACCATCCGGATTCAACAATTCTAGAAGTGGGATACCTATGGGAGGTGGTGGTAATCCTCCTGATGTGAGTGGAGGACCATTAGGAGGGGGAAAAGGACCTTTGAGAGGAGGTGGTGGACCTCCAAGTGAGGGTGGACTCCCAAATGGAAGTGGATTCTCATGAAGGACCCCCAAGAGGAGGTGGAGGTGGATTTTCAGTTGGAGGCGCATGTGTGTCTTTTGGTGTTCCCTAGCCAATTTCCCCTTAGAACCCATGGTACCCACTATGGTATCCGCCACTAACACCCACTACCCCTATGGCTCCTTTGTCAAGGAAATCATTACCATACCAAAATTATTCTATTGGGATAGATTCAAATGTTCACGTTCGAATGTTTCAAAAAGCCATTGAGGCTAATGGTGAGAAGCAGGATGTTGATATAATGACCTTATTTTGTTTCACCTTAAAGGATGCAATTTTGGAATGGGGCGAAAATTTTATGCAATCTCACCCAAGTTACATCTTTTTGGAGTTGGAAGCTACATTCTGTAAGCGATATCACACCATTCAAAATGATGAATAGATTTACATGGCTTTTAGAATCATTAAGCAAGCAATGATGAAAAGGTTGAAGTTTATTATGAACCAATATTCAAACTTACAAATTGCCTTAAACATAAGGCAAACAACAACTTGTTGACAACCTTTTTATCAACTAGATTGGTTCCCTACTTGCAAATCGCAATTGTGGGAATGAAATGAGATACCTTATTTTAGCATAAGGAATCTATGGTCACCTATGAAAAGTCTATGGCGGATGTAGAGGAGTATCGAAAATTATTAAAACCATTGAAAAATCAAAGAAGGCATTAGACAACATTCGAACTAAAAGGATGTGTGGTTTCTATCATAAACTAGGGCATTTGAAGGAGCATTATCATTGGAACCCAAAGAACCCAAACAACAAATTGAAGGATAAAAAAAAAGTTTCGGTGAACAAAATTTCTCCTTGGGTAAGGAGAGGAACAAGCGGAAACCACAAAAAACAGGGGAACTGAAATCA
>Ga0209611_10008249_pt1 | contig 16372 bp, 15 predicted proteins | sample S1TSphgellanicum_3_FD_187693 | JGI IMG/M metagenome (GOLD analysis project Ga0209611, IMG submission 187693) | Host-associated microbial communities from peat moss isolated from Minnesota, USA - S1T2_Fc - Sphagnum magellanicum MG (SPAdes) (version 2) | ecosystem: Host-associated > Plants > Peat...
CCATCATAGAATAATGCAAAAATTATTTGTGTTGCTAAATGTTCTTGATAATCCCAAAAAACATTGGTTTGATGGGGCTAATCAAGAGATGGCAAATTTTATATGTGTACAAGTGTTGAAAAAAACTCAGGGTGGGGGCTAAAGAAAAAATTTCTTTTTGAAATACAAATGCAGTTATTACTATTGATAACCAATCATAGATCTTAATCCTTGTGTATGTGATATAAACATGGAAAAGAACATTTGTCCTCCTCACATCATAATGTGTTGTTGGGGGTGGAAATGCAAATAATCTCACCTTTGTGATTACTAAATCCTTTATGTAGTCATATGGAGGTTTGAGTAACCAAGAGATAACTCAAAGGTTCATTTGCTTTCATGTAGATGGAGCCTTTTTTTCCAAGGTTGTTGTACTGAAATGACAACACAATTAAAGGATATTTAATTTGCCCATGGTGGCAAAGTTGGAAGAATTGTAGTGGAAGGATCTTCACCATCCATGGTTGTTGCACCTCCATTGGTGCAATTACCAATTGTCAAACATAGTCATAAGAAAAAAAAAAACGGATGATGAGATAAGTGTTGGAGGGAGATGGACTGATATTGCTAATTACTTGACTTATATATTGCAATTATTTGAAAAAAACCGTGAACAAATTTGTGGAAAATTTTATTAACATTGAGAGACACAAATTAGAATCTGGGGAAAGAATGATAGCACTTTACTAATAAAATCCAATGATAAATTGGCTATCACGCAAATGGAATTTGAGCTTGAAAGTCAATTTAACTTGAGTTAGAATCTCATGCACAAGCTTAAGCAATTCAATTGGCAATTGCCAAAATGCTTGGAGATATTTTACATGCTTTTAAGTGATTAAAATATTTGTAAGTGTGTAATTTTATATAAAAAGGCAATACATTAATAATAAAAAGTTTCCTTCATTTGGTCATCTAACAACAAAGTTGAATATTTTTTCAGTTTTTTGAAATTACATTAGTTGATAGAACTACTTATGCACTTGTGGTCCAAGTTTCAGACCAATTGAATAGAATCTCAGATTTGATGCACTTATATATCCAAACTAGGTTTTTAGCAAAAGTGCATTCTTTTTTGTCTAAAAGAAGAGTTAAATAACTTTTTTGTTTTTTATTCTGATTTTTTTCAGTTTTACAAATTGCATTTGTTAGTAGAACTCCTTATGCACTTGTGGTCCAAATTTCAAAACAATTGAATAAAATCTCAAATATGACACACCTATATAGATCCAAAGTGGGTTTTTTGCAAGATTTTTTGCATTTTTCATCTACAAACGGAGTTGAATAACTTTTTTGCTTTTGATTTTTGTTTTCAGTTTTGCAAATTATATGAACTAGCAGCCCTCGTGATGGACTTGTGGTCCAAAGTTCAGACTAATATGATAAAAATTCAAATCTAATGCACCTATATTTCCAAAGTGATCGTGAAGGACATCAAATGGGGTTAAGGTTGACATTCATCCAATTTGTGAAAAGTGCAACACACGTTGTTTCTGTGTGTTGCAAGGCTGCTCAACCTTCACGAACAAGGAACATTTGCCCCCTTGCACCACAAAGAGGATCTACTTGAAAACCTGTTGGGGCCGAAATATTCCCAACAATTGGCAACAATTATGGAAGATATAATAAGCCACCATAATTTCAAGAGTTCAATCAACATGTGCATTGATGCAATGCAAGATCTTCCACCTATTTAAACAAAACTCCAAAAACATTTCCAATGTTAATTCTAGCAACATTCATTTGTCAATCAAAGATGATTTTATCCAAATCTCCATCAATTGGTTTGAAATTATACAAAAGGTAATCCCAACTTGCATAACCCACATTTCCAAATAAATAAGGTTTTATCTCCAAACCTTCAATCACCATAACTAGTTCTTTTGAAATTGATCATCTTCGAAGCTGTTGATAAATATATGACACCTTACACTGGCCCCCATCTATTTTTATGCCAAGAACTAAACAATATACATTTCAAAACAACTTGTCCACGTCACAAATTGCTTGCAAAACAATCGAATTACAATTTTTTCATCTACAATAATAATCTACACTTGCTATAATAACCCATTTATCCATTTTTTAAAAAAGTGGAATATGTGACCCATCAATAATGCCACAAACATTGGGTGGGCCATGTGCATGAAAAAATCTATCAATAATTGCAAGTAAGTGCAAACTAGGAAGTATAAAAATATGTTGACTAAACAATTTTTAAAAAAAAATTAAAACATGAGGAACAATATCAACATACTTAAGCATTGTAAAAACTCCAACATTGAATCTATTAGCAATATTGTTTGAACTAACCCCATGTGCAAATTGATATAACAGCAACCCAATAGTTTTTCTAAGCTTTAATGGTGTTTTAACAAACATGGTAGCCTTAGATTTGACAAAAGATTCTAATTTTCTAACCAAATACATAAATGTTCCATAAGTCATACAATATGTGAATAAATATTTTATCTCCCTCATTTCCAAATTTGTGTTGCCAAACAACTCCTTTTATCAATCCCAATATGTAAATTATTTAGGCTCTTTCCTTCAAATCCTATGTAGCCTAGTCTCTTAATAAGCAAGAAGAGAAAAAATAATTGACATTAAACAGAAAATGAATGATACTTCAAATTCTAAAAATAAATTCCTCACTTGAATCACTCTCTTCCTCCTGTGACAATTAACTTTCAAAATCTGAACATGATCAAAAAAATATATATATCAATAATACAATACCAATAATCATTAAATTCATTAGAAATACCAACTTTAAATGCAATGCAATCGAAGGCCAAGGTTCTCAAAATCCAAAAGGAGAAGCGCTAGTTGCTGATGGTTCTCTTCTTCCCAAGACATTCATTGCTTCTTGGGCCAAGAAGATATTGCCTATGATGTCCCTCCCCCTTCACAAAATTCTAGTTTGGTTTGGTCGGATGATGGAGGGGAGGAAACTCTAGAGTCTTCAAGCTAAGCCTTCACTTTCGCCGGAATTTTGTAAACGTTTCCCGACAACGTGATCCATTGAGCACCCATTGCCGTTAGACTTAGATTTGTCTCCCGATTTGGGGATTAGAATAACGATCCCCTTGTTTAAAGCGGGTGACATGTGGCCTTCATCAAGATTCATGTCGATCAAGGTGTTCAGAAGGTCTGGCATTGTGAAGTCTAAGTGTTTTCTGGAAGGATTCTGTGCCGAAACCATCCTCGCCCAGGGCCTTACCCTTGGGCAGTGCTAGAATTGCTTTAGAGAGCTCCTCTAGTGAAATGGTCTTCGTAAGCTCCTCGTTCATATCCGGGGTGACCTTGGTCGGGACGACGCTCTCCCCGCATTCCGCTCTGGCCACCTGCACCTCCAGGGTCATTGGGTCCGCATTGGGTCCGCATTGTAGCACAGTCCCTGGTAGAAGTTGGAGGCGAACTTGGACAATTCCTCTTGAGTATTTAACTCTTTCCCATTGTCCATCAAGCCTTGAATCGGGGCTTGTGTGGATTGCACTTCTTCAGTGTGTTCATCACAACTGTTTTGTGTGTTTGGGGAGCTACTGCGTTTGGGTTGCAGTTGCTTGCATGCATGCACATGCCATGAATGGCCAACACTGGGGAAGCACCTGAGCTTGCCACAATGGATACAAGAACTGCAAGGAGGTGTGAATGCTGGTCATGATGGGGTTGAAGAGTCCAGTCAGGAGAGTGACAGCGAAAAAGCTTGAGGTGAGGTCACTGGGGATAGCCGACTCCCTGGAGTGTGAGGGTTGAAGTCCTGAACAACTACATGAAGGGGCTTATGATTTCACAAATGCAGCAACCATCTTTGCATGTTGAAGAAGGCTTGATGGTCCTCCTGCAAAACTGCTTGGAAATTGGAGCAGCCTCAAGGAACAGTCCACTGTAGCACTGTGTAGTTATATTTAGCACTTTGAGAACAAGCTCAAGGAAGATCTTGGTTGGGGTTGCAGTTGGTGCAACATCCAGATGATGAGCTCCTACTTGCTCACCCAAGATGGAGAGGCTAGGGATGAGTTGTTTGGTGGCACTGGTTTTGTTCCAGACACTCCTGCCCTGCAACAGTGGCTGGAATAGCATGGGCCAGGTTTCAGACACTCAGTGAGCTACACACTCAACTGGTGGATTGCAGGTAAACACAAATGGTTAGGAACCACAAAGTGTGTGACTTCACTTGGATCCTTTGGAGCTCCTGCTTGGATTCTGGATTTCCAAGCTGGGGGTAATATGTGACACAGAGAATCAAGACCATGGGAAAAGAGCAGCTCCAACTCCTGTTCTTGTCAGCAGAAGCCAGACACTGTAATGAAGTCCATAGCATCAACTCCTTGTCATGCTCCTATAATAGAAAGCCAGAAGGGTGACTGCATTGGCTACAGTGAATGCATCATTCAAGGGCCATGGTTCCACATGATTGGCAAGGGAAACATGGACTTTTGTCCAACCTGCATGGCACACCTGCTGGAAAGCTCAAGGAAAGAAGACAACAAATCATCATGGAATATATCAGCATGGACCAACCGGCAGCCAAGAGCCAGGGAAAAAACAAGTGTTGAGACCACCACCACCAGTGTTTAGGGAAGAGTTCGCTGCTGATCACCAACATCTGGTTGATTGGGTGTTGATTGCAGGCATGACAACAATAGCAGCTCCTCCTCATCCAGACCAGCCATAACCGTTAGTGAGAGGTCACCTCTCAACTTCCAGCATGAAGGCCATTCTCAAACCATTTTTGGAATCCAGCAAAGCAGATGGCCACAGAACTGTGCAGCAGCTCAAACTCAAAGGAGGACTTCTTTCTGATACTTGACCCTGCTCAGAGAACCCCAGACATAGTGAGATGTCTTTGAGCCTGAAGTGGATGGCAAAGATGGGTGAAGCACAGTACGGGAACCTTGAAGCAGGCAGAATACCAGCTCTGCTATGTGTTGTGTGTAGAGAAGAGCTTGAGTCTCTCAAAGTTTTGTGCAGTGTAAAACTTGATCATCATGCCAGAGAAAAATGGAGCTAAGTTTTCTTCACCTTCCACACTGCAGTACTCCAATGCTCCAGTTCCCTTTCCCTGAGGAGTGCACAGATTGTGAGCTTGTCCACCATCAATGGAAGGGGAGACCTCTTGACAAGACTTCCTCCAGGCTGTAGCTCCCAAGGCAACCTCCCAAAGAAGTCCATACAATTGACAGGCTTCATGTTTGGTCTGAAGCTTGTTGCAGCTGATTCACACTTATAAACCACACTGGAATCATGTGTTCAAGGATCCCATCCAAACTTCCACATTAAAGATGTGTCAGACTGAGGACTCGGTCAGCCAGCTGGCTGGAAATAGAACAGACCTTGGAATCTGGGTAGCAGAGACAATCTTACATTTGAAACAGGATCATACATATTCATCAAAAAAGCCACACTCAACAGAATCACAGAATATACAGACCCTGTAGTTTCAGCTGAAAACACTGTAGCAACCAGATTAGCAATCACAGTGAATTGCAATGACAGGAAATACAGAAAGAGAACCATCTTCCATCACACATCTTTCTCAACTGGATATTCGAGCACAACCCATGCCAATGTGCCATTGCTGCAGACATTGTTCTGTGGTTGCAAGAGAGAAAATTGTAGGTCTATACAACCATGGACTCACTACCCGCAGATGCTTGAATCCTTGCTTAAACAGATTTGGAAGCTTCCTTGGGGGGATCTTTGATCACACATTAGTCTCCACCTACATGTATCTATCTCTGGAATTGATCTTGAAAATACCAGACGAGTGCTTGAAAAGTCAAGGAAACCTGAATAAAAAATCAGCTCCAGTGTGCCCCTATCACACCTATCACAACCCTCTCAGGCAATAGCAAACATAGCTTTTTGAAGCCATTTGTCTCAAATCACACATGTGGACCTCTATGTGTATGCAACATGTGTATGCCCATATCCAAATTTTCCTGCAGTTTCCTGACAGCCACTTAGTGCACTAGCACAGCTGATGATTTGAACATGACTAGCTTGGAGACAGTGGGAACCCAATCTCACGTTGAACAAGATAATGTTTCTACACGAGTCAAAACTGGAAGTGGAGGAACAATCCTTCAGACTGAAAAAATAAATTAAAAAATTCTACTGGTTGGGCTTTATCTACTCTTGTAGATATGGGTCAGTTTCACCTAATTCTGCAATAAGAGGTGAGGTATCATCATCCACTGATGCAAAATATGTTGGGAATGGCAATACTGATAAATCAGGCTTCTTGTAAAATGCATCCTTGATGTAAACAAAATTGCCCTTGTGACCTGGCACCTGTACCCAGCCCATCACAACATACAGAGGGTTACAAACAAAATAACCAAGCACCTTACATTAGAGACTCGAACTCATGCATCAAATTAAGTTAGAACCAGAACTGCTAGGCACATTAACTGATAGCCCGGTTGGATTTATAAGCCCAGGTATGTTTCTTTCAAAGAACTATTATTTTTTTCACACAGAACTAACTTTGAGAAGGCAGGGTACACAAGAACAAAATGTTCTGCAGGCTTTGTTGCAAAACTGCACATAAAAGAAGCTGCTCTAAAACATAACTCATGAAAGAAAACAATGTCAATACAGGCACACACACCTGACCCCTGACCCACATAAGATCTCTTTCAGGCTCAATTTTGTAAATCCACACATTCTTGACTGTCCTCCTTACTGCCCCCATATGTCCTGCCATCTTCTTACCCTTGAAGACCTGCATTAACCAATTATACAGTCAAAGAATATACATGCCCTTGATGGTCCCCACTGGTGTCAGCACTTTACAGTAAACAAAAACATAAGTTGCAAATAGAGTCTTCAGAAAAACTCTATTACAATCTAGAGTACCTTGCCAGGATCCTGCCGACCACCTGTAGACCCTAAACTTCGATGTGAAAGAGAGGCACCATGAGAAGCAGGCATTCCAGCAAAACCCCATCTCTTCATGCCACCCTGTTTCACCACCCAGCCAACAAAACACCACAAGTTCAATTGTACAGCAAAGTCTGAAGGTGAATGACAAGCTTACTATATCATTTGCGTAAATTTTTGATAAATCAAATTAAGACTATTCAACACATGTGAGGCAGGAGGGAATGAGAGAGAGGGAAACTGATCTTGAACTGAACCCTTGCTAATTGTTTACAATTCTGGAACGAAAGAAGACACAATTAGGGTTCAAGTTTTATGGAGATATGGATAAGCTTCACTATCTAGACCTGAAAGCCTTTGCCAGTGGTGATGCCTGTGATATCCACATATTGGCCTGGCTGAAAGTGCCGCACTGAAATTTCTGTCCCCACTGGCAACAACGCATCTTCAGTCACTGGAAACTCTGCGAGGTGTCGTTTTAAGGGTACACCTGCTGCCTTGAAGTGGCCCAATTCTGGCTTAGTCAACTGCTTTGCCTTCTTCTGCCCTGCTCCAATCTGCAACAATGAAGCACAGCTTTACTGTATTGAAGGGATCCTTAAAGGAAATTCACTGGGATTCATAGCCAAAAAAAGAGGCCATGAAAGTCTCTAGAGAAACTTTTTCCTTTGACACTCAAACATTTCAAATTCCCTTTCCCTCTTGATGCTGACTAGAACAGGCTCGCCATAGCATTTGTACCTCAAATGGATCGCTGGTGCAGAGATCAGTAAAACAACGCTCAAGAACTGCAGCCAACTAAAACCTAAACCCTAAACCCCAAATCCTTCATCTTGGTACAAAGATGGGTATCAAGCTACCCGCCACCACGCAAGAACACAAGAAACTTGTCTTCTCAACAATGTCGTCATCCGCTCTAACTTCTCCAAAACCCAGGCATCAAAATCCAAAATCCTCATCATGGGACCCTAATAGATCCTCCTCCTCCTCTGAATAGAAAAGAAAAAAAAAAAAAAAAAAAAAAAACCCTAATTCTTCTTTTGCGAAAGCCAGAGCAGGAGAGGGGCAGGGATTACAAACCTGGAGAGCAACGTGTCCATGTTTTTCCAGAGACTTGACTTGAATGACCTGGTTGTCATTCACCCACAGCACCGTCATGGGAATCCGAGCTCCCCATTTGTCCCAGATCGCAGTCATGCCGCACTTGATTGCAATCACGCCCGTTCTAAACGACTGTCCACCCATCCTTACTCCTGCTTCCGCCATCTTCTCCATACCTGCCATGTCTCTTTGTGTGCCCGCTCCTTGCTGAAACTCCTCGATCAGCGATCCCAAAACACTCACAAAACAGACCTCGATCGCCCCTCTCTCTCTCTCTCTCTCTCTCTCTCTCTCCCACAGAAAAAATTCTTCTTGGACGCTGTCCGTATCTTTTGCATAAGTTGATCTTCTTTTCGAGTTCGAATCGTATCATTAGTTTCTCTCATTTTCCAGTATCTTTTACATAAGTTGCTCTTCTTTTCCAGTCACTATGTTTTAGATCGGTTGCTCTTCTTTCTAGTCCCTATCTTGTACATTGGTTGCTGTTCTCTTCCAAGCCGTCTTACCAACCCTGAGAGCCTGGGTTCGAATCCCTTGGAATGCAACATAGTTACTCTTTTTGCATTTGGAGGTTTCATTATCTGGTTGTGCCCCCAAAGAAATGAAAACAAAAGGAAATGTATGGTTAATTTGTCCCTCTTTGGGAACTATATTTTCAACGTAGAGTTGATTTTTTTTCCTCTTCAGGAAATAGATTTCCAATGTATGGTTGATTTTTTGTCCTTATTTGGGAATTAAATTCCAATTAATAGTTGATTATTTGTCTTTTTTGGGAATTAAAATTTCAAAATATATAGATGATTGCCCCTCATTGGGACTTAGATCTGCAATTGTATTAAAAAAATTCATTCGTTACAACTTAGATGATGAAATGTTAGAATTATTTTTCCCTCTTTTGCATTGGGACTTAGATATTCAAGTGTAGATTTGATTTATCTCTTGTTAAAATTTAGATCCCCAAACCAATGTTGTGGGTATATACAATTTTTGATATACACATCGAGTAAGTGTAAATGTACATAAAAATATATATACATTTTAAGTGTAAGTGTCAATCATAAGAAAAACCACATACACTTATATAATTTTACAAAGCATGTGAAATAATATAAAACAATGCAAACAAATAAATGAACACACCACACAATAACATGTGTAATATCGCATTTTCTCTGCCTTTTTTATTCAAGACAACAACTATGAAAGTGGACTTAATTCAACAAAGAAAGACAAAAATAAATAAATAAAAGAAAGCAGCAAATGGTAGGCATGAAAAAAAAAAAATGGGAGATAAGTATGAGAGAAAAGAAACTTAGACATAAAAGAATGATATTTTGTGAAGCTTTTATCATTGTGATCTTGTAAATTGCAACATGTTTGCTCTCTCTTGTTTAAAGATTGTTTGTAAATGCAAATGGTTATGTTGTTATCATCTTACAATTCTTTGTGTTGTTAAAAGTTACAACAACTTGTTGCAAGAAAGTTTTTTATTCTTTAATAAATCATTTACTTTCACATTCCAAAGATTTCACTTACATTGCATGCTATGCATATCTACACTTACACTTCATGATGTTTGTATATTTACACTTACACTCATAATATTACCCCAAACCTATAGATGATTCGTTCCTCATTGGGTTTAGATCTATCCAAATGTCTAATTGTGTAGCCTTAATTAGGATCTAAATCTTCAAATGTAAAGGTAGTGTGTCCTTTTGGGAATGGGATCTCACATTTTATTTTTATTTTTGTGAACCCCTCTTGCCATGCTAAAAAAAATGATGTTTAGTAAGTATACCCTATACCAAAAATAGGGTTATATTTTTAGTGTCAAAAGCCACTTAACCAGCAATCACACTTAGTGAGAAATAATTTATAACTCAATAATGTTTAGACAAACCGTATGCTCTAAACTTTTTCAAAATTTAGAGACAAAGCTTCCCCTCCCATCACCCAGATTAGGGTTTTTTTTTTAAAAGATGTATGTGGGTCTTTGGGTTTGCTCTAGTTTTTGTTATGTACTCTACTTGAGCTTGAGTGCTACATATCTAGTGTGTTTTATGTGTTGCAATTTACCACATATAATGTATATATAATGTATAACACAGCCCCGCCAAAAAAAGCACACAAACATTTGCAATACCTTTGAACAAAGTGACAATGTGTTGTCACTTGTTCAAGGACCATCAATAGTAACTTGTGTGATAGCAACTTCTCTATTGCGACTTTTCCAATGATTTCAGCAGCTCCTTTCCATGGTAAAAGGTGAAGACTGTGTTCAATTTTATTTTATTTCAAGTCTGGAATCGATGGGAAGACTCAACCATGATATTGGCTAGCAACTAACAACAAAACAACAAAGAAGGAAAAACATGGAGAGAACAGAATGCCTGTGTTAGTTGCAAAGAACTCCATTCTGCACCCAAACAATTCATAGTTACCTTCGCATAGTTGCCCAATATGCATGCTACTCTTTGAATTGCAGAAGACAAGCACTGAGTAATATAAAATGGGTATCAGAAGTTCACATTCATGAACAAGAACCAGACAACTATGGCACATCCCAAGAACACAGGAAATCGCATGATTCTAACATTGGTTCTAAGCTGGACATCGCAAAGCTGAGCAATTGCTGTCAAGTGCAAGCAAGTGCTTTGTGAGGACTGTAACATCTTGTCTATGTAGCAAAAACCACCTCCTGCAACAGATGATATACATGACTCCCCAGATTACTACTACACTCTGATTGCAGGAGACACTCGTCAAGAAACTATCATAATTCACATGCACCTGGAGAGAGGATTGATGTCAGGCTGAGCATTAGTACCTTGTGTGAAATCTACTGACACAAAGTGAAGCAATATCAGACTTGATGCCAAAGCAGGTGCTAAGCAAGCACCTCATTGCACACACTGGCACATGCAAAACAGGAGAGGAGCAGATGTCTTCTATGGGAGTTGAATTGCAGAGACCCTTGCTTCCATCAGGGACAAGACACTGCAAGGCACCACAAGGCATTGAGATTTTGAAAGCAAAACATAAAGAGATTTGTTGCGTGGATCTTCATTTAAAGCTTCAAACTGATTCAAGACTGTCTTCCAGCTCAAATCGCACCCCAATACAAACATTATGTGTATGTATCCTTGTTGCTGCCGCACTGGGAAAGAAGGCAAAACATAAATTCCAAAAACCATTGCAGCTGCAAGAAAACCCCAAACATCAATCCAGATTACTGCAAAAGCTTTGATCTGAAAAACAAACAGAATGGCTACCTTTGTACAATCCAGAACAAAGTCTCGGTTGCAATTGCCCCCAATCATCATCATCATCTCATGCAAGAGACATAAAAAAGAGCAGGGAGAGTAAAACAACTGTGTTTTAGTAGTGCACATAATATGGATTGACAATCTGTCAATAGAAAAGGAGAAAAACCAGAGCACAATCTGCAAGTGCAGGTGCAATTGTATTGCTGAAGACATCAAGATCTTCTTCAGTTGTTAAGGTACCAGCTATCAGGAGATCCCTCTCCTGGAAGATTTGTCTAGCTCACAGGAAGGAAAGCAGCAAAGGACCTTCACAAGTGCGCACCAGCAGCAGTTGCTACCAGACTCTCAAACTAAGGATTCTAGCACCTTCCTGATGGGTTTGGAAATTTGTTTGCAATATATAAAAGAATCATGGCTACAGTTACAACTTGATGGAAGCAGCAGCAGTAGCTAAGAAATCTGAAGCAAGCAGTGATCCATCAAGCTAAAGAATGGGGACAAATCAGGGAGATGATAAGGCGCAGCAAAGAAACCCTAGTTGCAAGAAACCCTAGGACTCTCTCGGGAGCTGCTCTATGGAAACTTGGGAGAGATCCTTGCTTCGCGGAGAAACCTTAGGACTCTCTCTCTCTCTCTCTCTCTGGATCTAACTACCTATATGGAGACTTGGAGATCCTTCACCCATGGATCAAGAGGTTTGCCGATGGAGTACACGACGAAGCCGATCTTGCGAAGCGCTTCCACGTCCAGTACGTTGCGCCCGTCGAAGATGAAAGCGGGTTTCTGCATGTTGTCGTAGATGCGTTGGTAGTCCAGCTTCTTGAACTCGTCCCATTCCGTGATGATGCAGACTGCGTGTGCATCTTTCGTCGCCTCGTACGCGTCCCACACCACGCTCACTTGCTTGAAGGCAGTCGGGCTCTGTGGCAGCAGATGCTGGGGGTGATCCCAGTCGAATTTGTTCATTGCGAGATCCCGCTTCATCTGATCCTCTGTAACCTGCGGGTCGTAGATGCTCAGAAGAGCTTTGTCGCCCAGAAGGCCGTGGCAGACGTCGATTGCTGGGGTTTCCCTTGTATCGCCTGTGTCCTTCTTGAATGCGAACCCCAGAATGGCGATCTTCTTGCCGGAGACAGTGTTGAACATGGAGGAAACCACTCGCTTCACGAAGCGCGTCTTCTGGTAGTCGTTGATCTGCACTACCTGTTTCCAGTAGTGTGCGACCTCGGGAAGGCCATTGCATTCGCAAATGTACACCAAGTTCAGGATGTCCTTCTGGAAGCAAGATCCGCCGAAACCGACGCTGGCGTTCAGGAACTTTGGTCCGATTCTCGAGTCCTTGCCGACGGCGTACGCCACTTCCGAGACGTTGGCGCCAGTCGACTCGCAGAGAGCGGACATGGCATTGATGGAAGAGATTCTCTGCGCCAAGAATGCATTCGCTGCGAGCTTCGAAAGCTCGGCGGACCACAAGTTGGTAGTCAAGATGCGATCCTCCGGCACCCAGTGCGCGTACACGGCCTTCAAAGCCTCCACGGCCTTCCGACCGCCGGGAGTCTCGCGACCTCCGATGAGCACACGATCGGGCTTGGCCAGATCTTCGATGGCGGTTCCCTCTGCAAGAAACTCGGGATTGGAAAGGATCTGGAAATTGATACCTTTGTCGTTGTTGTGCGTAAGGATCTTCTCGATTGCTTCCGCAGTCTTCACCGGCACAGTGGATTTCTCCACCACGATCTTATCAGACTTGGACACATCCGCAATCATACGAGCCGCACTCTCCCAGTAAGTCAGATCCGCGGCTTTCCCAGCTCCAAGACCACGGGTCTTGGTGGGCGTATTCACAGAAACGAAGACGATATCCGCCTCGGCAACGTGCTTCTCCACATCGGTACTGAAGAAGAGATTCTTGTCCCGACACGCCTTCACGACTTCATCGAGTCCAGGCTCGTAGATGGGAAGAATGGCACTGTTCCAGGCAGCGATCCGCGGCTTCGAAATATCGACCACCACCACTTGGATGTCAGGACACTTCAAAGCGATCATCGCCATGGTCGGACCCCCGACATAGCCAGCTCCAATGCAGCAAATCTTCACCATCTTGCTCCCACAAACTCCTCCCGGAGCCACCCACAACCCAGCTCCAAAATACACTCCCCACCGAAAAATCAAGCTCCGCCCACGAAACAAAAAATGGATTGCTGGAAGCCAAGCAAGAGAGGGCGAGAATCAAAGCAATAGATCTCGAGATTTTCAGATCTTCCTCTTCGTCGTCTTCTTCTTCTTCTTGCAATCTGAAGCACAGCTTGCAAGAGCTTGTTCGCGCGGGCGGGCTTGCTGTGTTCCTTGGAAGCTTTGGTCTTTTGAAGGTGCTCTACATAGATGAATAATATTCAAGGCTTTTTTCATCCCCGTTTCGCTTTTTGGATTTTTATCATCCGAAACAGGAACGTTCAAGACTCTTTTTTTTTCCATCTTCATGGCCTTGCATTTGGATCATGTAAAATTACCAACAACAACAATTCAAGGCTTTTTTCCATTCCACTTTTGCTTTAAAATTTTCTATCATCCTTAATGACTACATTCAAGCCTTTTTTCATTCAATTATGCTTTTGGATTCTATCATCCAAAACAACAACATTCAAGCCTTTTTTCATTCAATTATGCTTTTGGATTCTATCATCCAAAACAACAACATTCAAGATTCTTTTCCATCTTCATTCTTCCCATTTTGACCCATGTAAAATGAACAACATTCAAGGCTTTTTTCCATTCCCATTTTATAATCTGGAATAAGAACATTGAAGACTCTTTTTTTCATCTTCATTGTTTTTACATTTGGATCATCTCAAAATGAACAACAAAAATTCAAGGCTTTTTGTTTCATTCCATTTTGCTTTTTTTCAAAAATTTATCACCCAAATGACAACATGCAAGCCTTCTTTCATTCAATTATGCTTTGGGATATTATCATCCAAAACCACATTGTTCAAGGCTTTTTTCATATTCATTTCTCTGCCTTGGATCATGTAAAATCAACAACCATTCAGGCTTTTATTCATTCCCATTGCGGTTTACAATTTTATCATCCGAAACGACAACATTTGAGACTATTTGTCACCTTCATTGCTTTGCTTGCAATTTGATCATCATGTAAAATGAACAACAACATGGAAGGCTTTTTGTCATTCACAATCAGAATTTGATGGAACCTGTAGTTCCAATTCCAGTTTGTTTTTTTTATTCGGTATAACCTGCATTTAGGGTATGAGCCCAGTTTAGCACATTCTTCAACCCCCAGTTCCAGCTCTTAAACCAGATATTCCAAACCAAGTCGGGATCATAAACCAGGTCTAGAGTTCCACTTACCTATACACATAACCCGGGTCTAGTTCTACATACCTATACATTGTGTAGGTACTTGTTGTACAACCAATTAAAAGGGGTCATTGGACTAAACTATACAGTCTCATGAATGGGTTTTGAAGACAATGTGTTGTGATCACAGCAGCCTCATGGAAAGCCACTGATATAGGCCTTTGTTTTTTATTGCAGGGACAAATCACTTTCCATTGGAGACCTGCAATTGGGTTGAATTGAAAATAAGCAAATAATCATGTTAAGAATTCTGAGAATGCATGTTCTTGTGAAAAAAAGACAGATGTCATTGTATGGTGACTCACAATTTGACTCACCATTCTCACAGCTTTTGCAATTGATCAATGCTTGACTAAAGAAGCTCTGAGATGATTGTGAGCATAGCTACTGGCGAAAAACATAATGGAAAGGTGCTGTGATCACAGCAACGTAACATTTTTAATGTCCTTAATGTGCTATATTGTGAATGTTGTCCTATAAAGGTATTGCTCAGGCTTCCAATTTGTGGAAGGGACATCCATTGATTGGAGGACTGTTCTGAATTTTTAAGTAGCATCCATTGATAACAAAGGCAAATAATTGGAAGTGCTTTACACTTGAGAAGGCTTCTTTCTTTCCTTGGCCCACACGATGTGGTCTGGCTGACAAACTTCAGTGTCACACCCTCATTCTGCTGCCCTCTAACATAGTGAGAGCCTTTTGAGAAGAAGCCTTTCTCCACACGTTCACAAAACACATACGCACCCAAATAAGTGCAAAAGGTTTGATTCATTTTGCAATCCAATTGCAGAAGACAACCTCTCTCCAAGCCTATCATACTCTAGTGGAATGATCCCCCTCAACAACTGCGTGATGAGGTGATTGTTCCATTACCACAGCAGGTTCATTGATGTTAAAATTCCGGAAACCCAGAACCATGGATGTTCTTGGTCTAGTTAGGGTTTGCAGGTAGGTGTGTATAGCCATGGCACCAGACCAATATGGTTTGGCTCTGTCCATAAAGGGGTTAACAAAATTGAATACCATAGTTACCTTGGCAGCTTCCACACTAATTAAATTATTTGTCAAAAAAATGTTGGAATTTTCAAAAAATACTTTTTTCCAAGAATGTGAAGGAAAATAAAGAATGTATTGGAATATTTAGGAACATTCTATTTTTCAACATACATTCTACTTTTTGACATGGAATCTTCAAATTAAATTAATTATTGGACAAACGTGTGTTGAAGCTGCCAGAGTACTACTATGGTCTTGACACAACACTGATTGCAACCACTACTCAACACACCCTTTCCTTAAAACTTCTGGCGCAAAACAAAAACCATGGTGGTGGGGACACTGGGTGGTGACAACAAGAAAGCTCCTGACTCACACTGGAAAAGGCCACAAAAGACGAATGTTAAAACACCCCCATGTTGTTCATGAGCTTCCCAGTTATAGGATATTATACTAGATTTTGGGGCTCAGAATGGTCACCTGGAAGTTTGTACCCTTTTCTTCTATATTGTTCAGTTTTCAGATCCTTTGCTGCAACTTCAACTTCAACCCCCCAAAAACAAAGATACCCAAAAAATAATGAAACAAGCAAGTCATGATGATGGCTCTGCCCCCTTATGGCAAGTTGAGTGCTGTTCAACACAACGACAGTTCAAATAGGAAAATGTTCCATGAAGTTGTTGAATGAATGGAACTCA
>Ga0209611_10008250_pt1 | contig 16371 bp, 11 predicted proteins | sample S1TSphgellanicum_3_FD_187693 | JGI IMG/M metagenome (GOLD analysis project Ga0209611, IMG submission 187693) | Host-associated microbial communities from peat moss isolated from Minnesota, USA - S1T2_Fc - Sphagnum magellanicum MG (SPAdes) (version 2) | ecosystem: Host-associated > Plants > Peat...
GGGGGGGGGGGGGGGGGGGGGGGGGGGGGTTTAAAGGGAATAAAATTAAAAATAACTTTATGACAAATTCCCAAATCAGTTGCGATTTTAATTTTTAATTTTTGGGCCTGGAGGTGTCCCCGTTGAACTGGCGCGCCAACGGCACGAGCCTCGTATGACCACCGACCTTGGTTGCAGGTTATGACAACCGGCGACTGTGATTGGACGACAGGAGCCCGAAATCTCTACCGACCGGTTTGACCCAGAAAATAGACCACTAATTAGCTGCCACGATAGCCGCAACGGGTCTGGGGTTTTGAACCGTTTGTGGCCCGAGATGCCCGTTCTGGGGTCCAGTTGGCTGGCCAGAGACGGCCGGGCGAAGTTTTGGGGGGCGGGGGGAAGGGCTGGGGAAGACGGACTTTGGTTTCAAAGAGACGAGGAAACGTTGGGCATTAGCTTCCTGTCGCTCGCACTCGCGGCGATGGCGGAATGAGAGGAGCTGTCGCTGCTAGGGTGTGAAAATACGGCTCCGTGTCTGCTTGTTGCTTTCAATGGCTGGAAGAGAATTTGTAGCTGGGCTGTTGTGGAAGGGATAGGAAGTTGTTGCGGTGGAAACCAGTGAGATTTGAGAAAGTGGCTGTGGTTTGTTTGCCAGGATCGTGTTTTGCAGGATCTGTCTGTTGTTGATGGAAGGCGTGCTTTGAGAGAGAGAGTGAGAGAATTGTATTTCGGAGGAGAAATGGAGACTTGATTGAGCTACGAGAAGGATGCAAGACAGGAAAATCAGATATGGATGTGAGGGACTCCAAAGTGATGGGAGATAGTGGATGGTTGTGTCATTGCCATGGCATGTTGGAATGCGCAGCAGTCTGAAGATCATTTCTGCTGCCGGCTATCCTTCTGCGTCTGAAATTGTGAGTATTTTTTCGAGTCTCTGTGCTCTGTCAGAGCTAATAAATAGATATGTAAATGCAGCAGAGCTGATAGTGGATTGAAAGGTTTTGCCATCTGCGGTCGGCATCTTCTAACTTCCCTATGTTTTGAGGCTTGCATTCATCTTCAAGAGTAGGAGGAAATAAGCTAAGACTGCATAGAATCTTGCAAGAATGATTCTGGATGCTGAGTTGCTGTCAGGATGGAACTTGGTTTTCCCCCTCTACCCTTGCAAACAACAGATGTATACACTTTTGGATGTATGGCTATCATTTGTGAACCTGTGGAGGGTTTCAGTAAATGCATTTAGTTGGCAGTTTATGGAGCAAGTAGTTTCTTCTCTTCCAAATGTATCCAGCTACTTGTATCATAGATCGTCTTTTTGTGTTTTCAGATCCTTGCAACAGAACTTGGTACACTATACAGAAGCCATCTCCTGCAGGATTTATTCAAGGAATCTGTGAATTCTTTTGAGTCTTAACAGAGCTCCTCTGTTTGAGAATTCCACCGTCAATAGTATGCTGCCACAAATTGGTACTCCAGTATGGATTCTCTTGAGGTTCTTCTCAATCTAGCTTCTTGCTCTGCATCTAAGGGAATGTAGACCAGATGTCAGATGCAGACAGTACACCTATTCTTTGGAAGGTAGACCTGATGTGTGAACATGATGAGTAGTAATAAATCAATCACCCAAAGCTTGACAACATGGTGACATCTTAGTATTGTGGGTGCAGCTGCACATGGTGATGGCTTTTTCTGGTGTTTTCAAGTTTGATTTTAGTACTGGTTGTAGCTCTAATGTTGGTGCTTGTACATTGAAGAAGAAATTTCTGCAAGGTTTATGTGTTGACTGTCTCTGTCAAATTCAACCTACTCTGCAGGGCTGTGGCACTTCAAAATGTTGAGAGTAATTCATGAGACAAGTCACTGTGAACTTCTGCAAAGTTAAGTGTGGTTTAATAGGTTTGGATTTTCATGAGCATTCTCAAAGACTTATTTTATGATGTCTGTGTGCAGGTGGGCTACTCTGCACAAAAGGAGTGAAAGTAGGGCAGGAGTGCATAGAATCAGTGGAGAGGCTACAAGGTCCACAGCTGTTTTTGGTGGAAATGGCAATGGCCACTGTTGGCAGCACAAGCTTGATAGGTGGGAATGTGGGGTCATGTGGAGTCGATCAACTGCCGAAAGAAATGCATGACATGAAGATTAGGGATGAGAAAGTGGACCACAGTGATGACAAGGTACCCAGATTCACTTTCAGCCTACTCTCCTGCTAAGGGATTACTCTTTACATGGGTGGGTCTGTACTGACAGGCTGGTGGTTTATGTTTTGCTGTGGTTTTAGGAGGTGGAGGCGGCTGTGGTTGATGGGAATGGCACAGAAACAGGTCATATCATTTCAACCACAATTGGTGGTCGTAATGGACAACCAAAGCAGGTATGTGCTTTCTGGGATCTCCACACAAATCTGTTGATCCTCTAGAGTCATGTATGCAAATACATAAGGACATCATTACACATTCACTAGCATTCCCTGTTGGAAATTAATTAAGTTACTCAGGAGTAATGGCAGCTTGCCCTCACATGCATGATGATGAAGATATGATAGTCCCTGAGTGACAGGCATTGTTAAGTTCTGTCATGTTTTGTTTAAAATGTTCCTGGACCAACTCAATAGGATGACATCTTGGTCTCTTTAGAATGATGCAACTGATATAATGTAAAGATTTACTACTGAGTGATGCAGACTATCAGCTATGCAGCAGAGAGGGTTGTGGGAACTGGATCTTTTGGGGTTGTATTCCAGGTAAGCTGCTTTCACACCATGCACCTGTGTCATTGTCCCAATGTTGGTTAGGTGACGAAATCAAGCTACATAAGATCTTTTGTAAGACATTCTTTGAGACTCCAAGGCTGTTACAATACTGAAACAATAGCTTGTTACACTTCCCTAGATGACAGTTTTGATTCAGGTTCAGGAAAATGGTGAAGTCAATTGACATTACAAGAAGTGTTGACAGGCAAAGTGCATTGAGACTGGAGAAACCGTGGCAATTAAGAAAGTCTTGCAAGACAAAAGATATAAGAACCGAGAGCTTCAAATCATGAGATTGCTGGACCATCCCAACATAGTGGCATTTAAGCACTGCTTCTTTTCTACCACAGACAAGGATGAACTTTACCTCAATTTGGTTCTTGAATACGTCCCTGAAACAGTGTACCGAATTGCCAAGCACTACAGTCGCATGAACCAGCGAATGCCTCTGGTGTATGTGAAACTCTACACCTATCAGGTGAACTCAACAGCCTGGTCCTTTCACATACCTGGTTCACACACTTGCTGTTGAATGCCTTGCAAGTTTCTGAGTCTGCAACCTGTACTTAATTCATTCATGTCAGCTATGAGATGAAGCTCTGTCTAATTTCAGTAGGTAGTTGTTAATTCATGGTTTGAAATATTGTCCAGGTAGAAATTGGGTGTTGACATGGGAAGACTATACACCCAGAGAACATATCAATTCTTTAATAACATCAACTTTTTGGCCCTTGGGCACAGATATGTCGATCACTTGCACATATCCATGGTGGCATTGGTGTTTGCCATCGTGACATCAAACCCCAAAATTTACTGGTACACTTCCATGCTTGCCAGCTTTGTGATTGAGATATTTGGTGTCTTCTCTCCTGTGGGATGGGTCAATCTAGAACGGTAGTGGAACTGTGCCATTCATAATATCTGTATGCATCTGTGACAGGTGAACCCACACACTCACCAGCTCAAGCTCTGTGACTTTGGAAGTGCCAAAGTTCTGGTAGCCTTTCTTCCCACTTCACTAATCTCTAACAGAACATTAGCCTGTCTTTAAGAATGTGACAGGATATTTTGAGGAACAGATTCTTTTTATCTTCTCATTTTCCCTGCAATTGCTGGAGGGTTCAATTGATGAGACATTGATGAGCTCAAGGTTTGTTGTATCTATGTGAGTTGTGGAAGAGGAGTTGGTATCTCATTATCCAGTGTACTATATGGTGCACAGGTGAAAGGGGAACCCAACATCTCATACATATGTTCTCGGTACTACCGGGCACCTGAGCTTATTTTTGGAGCCACAGAGTACACCACTGCCATTGATATCTGGTCCATGGGCTGTGTAATGGCTGAACTGCTTTTGGGTCAGGTATTTGCTCCTTGATTTAGTTCAGTTGCTTTTTTCCTTCTAGTTTGATCACCCCTAAACTGCGACATCTGTACTGCAAGGAACTAGCAATTGCCAGGTTCTTTGCTGCAGTTCATATCACATCTTCACTATTTTGGATGTGTGACCTCTCTATGTGGCAGCCCCTGTTTCCGGGAGAAAGTGCAGTGGATCAACTGGTTGAAATCATCAAGGTACTGAATTTGGCCGGCAGACAATATGACACTAGGATCCCATGTTGATTGCATTGAGAGTGAAAGCAGTTGTCCTTGTACCATTTGTAACATGCCTGATGTTTTGGTTGCCCAGGTTTTGGGTACCCCAACAAGGGAGGAAATCAAGTGCATGAACCCAAACTACACGGAATTCAAGTTCCCTCAAATTAAGGCTCATCCCTGGCACAAAGTATGTAATTTCTTAATTCTCTCTGCAAGCGAAGCATGTGTGCTGTTAATGAAGTGTGTAACCTTGTGTATTGAAAATCTGGAGAGGGTGTGTTTGTATTCTGTCTCACTGTGCTCTGCATTTACTTAGGTCTTCCACAGGCGCATGCCACCTGAAGCTGTTGACCTGGTCTCAAGACTTCTTCAATATTCTCCAAACTTGCGCTACTCTGCTGTATGTATTCCTGCCTTTTTCCTGCCATACCTCATTGCAATTGACAAAGGGTATAGTTACTTTGAGACAGATGCAAAAAGTGCTTGTACTTAACAGTTGAATTTTGTTACACCAGGAGTTTTCTGCAAGCATATTTGTGTATAATATTGAAGTACATACAGATTGTGTCACATATCTGTTAGACCGGTGCCAGACCAGAAGGTGCAGTAGACATAGTCAACCATTCTTTTGCATCTCACAGATACTTTGGAGTGCCTTTTGTTCTCACAATCTTTGGCTTTGTTTCGGTTGCAGTTAGAGGCTTGTGTGCATCCGTTCTTTGATGAACTCCGTGACCCTAACTGCCGATTACCCAATGGTCGTCCACTTCCCCCTCTTTTCAATTTCAAGCCACAAGGTGATTCCATTGCCTTTCTTTCCAATCATGTCTGTTGTGTCATTTGTTCTGTAAAATTTGAGTTCAGATCAAACTGTGCCTTGGAGACCTTTGAAGTGAAGTCATGTCAATGCTGGGACTGCTGTTTTTGCTAAGGAAACCTTATCCAAGATTGACAAAGGATTTTGGCGGTGTTATATGTTTCTGGTAAAGGTCTTATTGATCTAAGAGATGAAGTTTGGGGCTGTTATTGAACAGAATTGAAAGGTGCGACACCTGACATTCTGCAGCGCTTGATACCAGAGCGTGCAAGGAAGCAAAACCCAATGCTAGCCCTGTAAGCTTGGAGAAAATGCACAATCCTCTCTTGCATGGTCACTTTTTGCACAATGAAGTTGTTTGAAGGGAGTGATATTCTTTATTCGACTCAGTTGGCAACCTGTCCAGTCTCTGAAGCAATCATTTCTTGGCAATGCTGCATTCGAGGGAGGGAACTCAAATGTTTCTAGCACATAAAAGTTTACCAGATGGGGTATTTCTTTTGGTGTGTAATGGGATGATGATCCTGAGGCTACAGCCTCACTTACACCCTGACTGGAAGGAGGTTTTCTTTCCTGTCAGCAAATGCCTCTCTTGTGGACATGATGCCACATGTAGTGAAATTGAGATGGCTGTTCTGCAAGTTGACTCAGTTTGCTGGAGTGAGAGCGCTTCACAAGTCCAGGTTGTTGTGAAAGGTCAAGAAAGATGACCTCTGATATCATCATGCACAGCTGGGATAAAGCAATCTAATCTCATAGATGAAGATAGATGAGTTTGTGACCCCTTTCTGGCATGTTAGGTATCAGAACATTAGCCTGCTTTTGGCTTTTGGTCCTCTTTATATTGACACGCCTAATCTAAGCCAAAGCATGTTTGCAACTTTTGTTTACTTCTTCCATGCCCTCTACTGGCCCTGTTGCCATTAAATAATTTCCTCAAGCTGGTGTCATGGCCAATTCATGGGCTTTCACAATCCCCATTTGCCATCATGTGCTTCTCTGTATAGTATTTGGTTATTATTCCATGTGAGGATGCTCTAGAGTTTCATTCGAGATGATGGTATTTGTTTTTTTCACTGTCTTGTTTTGATCATGTGCATTCAACTCGGATCAATTTTTTCATTAATCTGAGTTGAATGCAGATAAGATCAAAATGATAGAATTCCTCTTGATTATTGGGAATGGTCACCACATCCAATGATAATGATACAATGAACATTTTATTCATTGAGGATGCACGTACAACTGCACCTGGTCTGCCCAAAAGATGTGGCAACTCCTTATTTACAAGTGCAGATTCTAAGAAATTGACACTTAGAACATTCTGCACCTATACAAAGCCTCAGAGGTACACACCTCTTGTTTCCCCAGAAGCAAATGTAATTACATCTAGGAACGGAGGAACACAAAAACAGCAACTATGAGACTGCAAAGAGCTCCGATTTCTTGACAGGAGGTACTAGTGCCTTGGAAATCCTGCATTTCTTACAGCGACAGTACAGATATCAAGATCACATAGTAAGCAATACAAGTAAAACAGTTTGTAGGATTTGATCACAACTTTTGATCACCACATGACCCTTGGCCGATCTTGCCTTTTGTTTGCTCTACTGGAGTGCCTCACGAGGATGATTCTCACCTAGCAGCACCTGCCACACCCTTAAAACGTGTTACATTAGGTCCTTGACAATATCTTCTGGCAGGCAATGATGTGAACTGTCTTCCAAACCTTTAGCACCAGTTTTCTGTGAGAGCCTTGTTTGGCTGGCAGATCACAGATCACCTACAGAAGAAGCATAGACATACCAGAGATTGTATCCCCCATCACAGGAGGGCCATTATGGGTCTGAATGGAATAGTTATGGCTTGAAAGGGGCATAAGCATGTCCACTGTCAGTGATCTTAGTAACAGAAGATAACTGCACTTCACACATACACATTATCTCAAGCAAAGACATTACACATCAAGGTATAAATTTTGAAGAACCGCACCTTGACAGTTGAATCAAAGAAATCTGTGACTCTGGTACTCTCACTAGAAGTCCTTTTGTGGCATGTTGGAGGCGCATCAAAAAGAGCAATGGACAGTTTCTTTGACAATGCACCAACCTCAAAGTAAATATAGGCAGGTGATTCGGGATCCACATGGATGCCTGTGACTGGCAACCACAAAAACAACTGTTTTGCCTGAATGCCATTCAGGTTCAATATTGCTCCTGCTACAAGCTCTCCCTCTATTTTCTTGTTGTAATACACCTGCCAAAACAGCAGCATCCTGAAGTACACTTAGAAGGAACCAACAGCATACTCTTGGCAAAGAGTCATTCCTTCACTCACTGGCATGCATGGTTTCTCTGTGTCTGCAAGCCCTAGTAGATAACATTCCCTCCAACTGACAATCAGAGGCTCTGCAACAACTATGGATGACTCCTTTGCTTCAACTAAATCAGCCGTAGCGGTGCAGCGATCTCATGTTTGAGAGATTTGAGAATCGACAATTCATAGACATCTCGTTCTGACTTGGAGAAGAAACCTGCAGGTCCAGTGCAAAATCTGCGTATGCTTCTAAACGAGGAATCCTAACCTCTCTTTCACTGAGATGGGGATACTGGGATCATTCTCGACCTACGCCACCGAAAGACTGGTTTCTCGCCAAGAGAAACACTTGGAATAAGAAAACGCTAATCCAAAGATTTCAAGTTCTGATCTCTTCGAACAGCAACGACAACAACGTCACACTCTCATCATCGGTTCACAACTTTGAAAAAAAATGATGATACCGCAATATTTCACAATGTGAGCAAAGAAACGGCCATACGAGTTAGTTTCGACAAGGAGAAGAAAACCGAAGAGGGTTATAATGCTGCAGGCAGCTGCTACCAATTCAAGCGGCCCTTGAAGGAGCAAAACATGAACGACTCAAAACGGAGTGAAAATTCATGCGCAGTCGAGAGAGAGAGAGAGAGAGAGAGAGAAGAAGAAGAAGAAGAAGAAGAAAGAGACCTGCTCTTGAAACTCCGCATAGCACGGCTCTTCGAGCTCCACCGTGAACTTGCCGTCTGCTGACAAGCTGTAGTTGATGACGGAGTCTGGAAGCAGGCCGATAGGCAAACCATAGTCCGTAAGATCATCGTACACGGACTTGATATCCTTCACAGCAGCAGCTGCTCCGCAGAGCAGCAGTAGCAGCAGCGTCCAAGCGAGGACAGAAGCGGCAAGGGCCATGGCCACAACTAGCCCCGACGCGCTCTCTCAAAGAGCTCTCTCCCACTCTCTCTCGCTCTCGCTCTCGATCGCACAATTGGCAAACAAGTGCTTTTGGGGTTTGATATCGCCAGAATTCGACGAAAACCACTGTTTCTCGGTAGAAAGAGTCCAGTGTTGGGCGGTTATCAGAAGCAGTAAAGAACCTGAGGTTATAATTCCGCCCGGGGTGTGTGTGTGCATAGCCTCGGTTCTAAAAAAATTCTGAGAACCGGTTCTTGCCTGCAAGCACGGTTCTCAATGTTTTATTTATAGAAACTCGGATGACCTCCGGTTCCTGCGATAACTGCTGGCTCTTTGCGGCTTTTGAAATAACCGGAACTGACGGTTCTTTGATTCTGATGATTTTTTTTGAAAAATAAAATTTCCCCCCAATAAACTGGAACCTGCGGTTAATACCAAAATCAAATCCCTGCCCACCAACACGGAAATAGGTAGTCCGATTTTTGTTTGCCAAAAATATAGAAGAATGCTTAATATTTAAACACTTTTATATGTAGTTTATAGCCAAATCTGGCTATACCTTCTGATTGCCACTTTGATGATATCACAAAATTCAAAGGAATAAAAAAACTACTTTCCATAGCTTCCAGAAGGTAGCCACAAAAATTAAAGGATGCTTCATTTCGGAAAAAAATCATCTTTTATTTATAGCCAAATTTGGCATTTCTTCTTATGGATGATTGCCACTTTGACATCAACAAACAAAAAGAATGGAGGCCAAAAAAATTGCTTCCCATAGGTTGTAGGAGTTACCCAAAAATCTAGAAGGGACACTTAATTTTTTTTAAATTCAAATCTCAATTATAGCCAAATTTGGCTATATCTTCTTATGGATGACTGTCAAATGACTACATGACAAAATTGAAAAAAAATTCAAATTTCAAATTTGGAAAAAAAAAACTGCTTCCCAGGCCTAAACCCTAAACCTTTGGCAAGAATAAACCCTAAATCAAGGTGGGTTTCTGATATAATTTCTGATATATAATCATTGTTCTCAAATTTTTGAAAAATCAAATAACCCCACCTTCAACATCTGTGGTTCTTTACCTTGATGTCCATCGCCACCACTTGTGATGGCGAAATCTCCATCAGAGCACACAATCTCCCTCCATCATTAGGAGATTGGTTTGTTTCCTTGTCGTAGAAGCCATCTTTCACCATGGCTTTCCAATAGTTGTTACTTGTTCATAAGCTTTTTTGGTTTGTAAGGGGTTGATGTTGCAAACATTTTATTGGATCTGTGTAGGGTCCATCGCAAGAAGCTCACTTGCAACCATCATTGTGTTGCCACACCTTGTAACAACTTTCAAAACGGTGGCAACAACCTATTTCGAAAGAACTGATTCCACACAACATTGAATGTTGAAGGACTAGTTAGTTGTCTTGATTGTTTAAAAAATCTCAATGGAGATGTTGATTCTTAAGTTCTAACATTGCTAGTTGTACGTGTTGTAAGTTTTGATGACCAACTTTGAGGTCTACATTGAAACAACATGACAAAAGTGCGAGTATTGTTGGATTGTGTTTTGGTTTTAGTTTTGTGACTTTTAGGAGATTGTTTTGAGGAATGTTTTTCTTTAGTTCTTTTTATTTTAATTGTGGATTTCATCTTCGTTAATAAGTCCCTCACATGCCATGGCTTCAATCTTCAACTATGGTTCTTAAATGCAAACACGCCTGTAAAGATCAATCTTTATGATTTATCTTTGGAGTGTTACCAAATCTACTGAGCCTTCTCCATTGCGCCTTGCTATGTTTGATGTTCCTTGAAAATATCTCGATACATTTCCATTAGCACTTGGCATATTTTTCTTTTCGTTATGTCTCTAATTTCAAATCCTAAAAGGTTGGTTTGGAATTTCTTTAAACCTTCTTTGCAATGGCTTTCTACCCTTGATTGGATGTGCAATTTCTTCTCCCCCATCTATCCACCATTTTCCTTGACCTTTTTGTGAGGTTTTGCATGTCTATCTATGTTATCTCAGATGTTTCATTTTTATTTTCCACTCTTTGTTTTTTTATCTTTGTTTTACCAAATCTAATTGCAAAATTGATGGAATATTGACCAATTATGTTTGTGATGGCCATGCAATGAAGGCCTAATTGAAAAATCAGCAAAGAAAAACATTTTTGTCAAAGAAAGGAGCTACACTACACACATCATGTTTAGAAATTTATGGGCTTCTTGTCGTTTACCACAATTAAACGACCTTAATGAGAGTGGAAACTTTAGGATAAAAGCAATGATACACATTTGGTCTCGATTTCTTTTTTTGTAAAAGAACTTTGCTTTCCTATTGTTGCTTACACATACTTACTTAAGGTTGAATTATTCAGATATTTGTTAATTACATTTTCAACGACGTGACATCTAAATTATGATGATGCAATTGTCATGGGGGAGAGACTTGATAGATAAAAACAATGATTGAAAAGAAATTTTGAGGTTTCCAATTTTGAAAGTGAGAATTGCAACTTTCTAACCCACATAAGTTGCTTCCTTGAAGCAATTTGTGATTGATTAGTTATTTTCTCCTTATTTTGATTATGTGCAAGCTTCATTTTGACATATTTTGCTTGTGTTCTTCTTACTTGGAGGAAGAAATCTTGGTGAAGCTTTGTTTTTCCTTGTAGCCCAAGTGAATAAATCTTTGTGAAAAGTTTTTTTTTTTTTTTTTTTTTTGTATTTTTTTTTTTTATTTTTTTTTTTTTTTTTTTTTTTTGTGCAATTGTTTATTCTCATTTTTTGTCTATTGAGTTTGCCTTGGGAAACTCTCTCTCGTTACAAATTTGGTGATGTCCAGCTTGGTCCCATGATTGAGAAACTTTTGGGGTTGGGGGTAGTTTAACTACATCACCTAGGCTCACCATGTTATGGTACATCACAGGTTTGAAACTACAATCTTAGTAAAGGTTGTCAATTAATTAACTTGGATTGATTATACATTCATGCAAATTCCATGCAAGAAATGGGAATTGTGTTTTTTGTCTTGGTTATATTAGACTTGGTTCTTGAAAGGAACTAAATTTGCTTGAATTGTTGTAACTATACGGTTCAACTTAAAGATAAAATTTATATTAGGTGTTCTTTTGTGTATTGCAAACAATTCCAATGGTAATTGATGTGGGCACCAATACATAGTCGCTTTTCAACAATCCTTTCTACATTGGATTGCATTAGAAACATGCAACTAGCAAGGTGTTTTATCTTTGTTATTTTCAAGCTTCTTCTACACCCTTCTGGATTCATTGGTTGTTAGACACTCTGACTTATTACACATTGATTTGGTAAGCTCCTCGTGATTATTTTTCCTCTAGAATACGATGAACTATTTCATGAGTTTATGTTATTTGTGAGGTAAGCATATGGAGAAGAAGTGATTGTCCAAGTGAGTGCTGACACAATCTCCTCTCATTGAAATCCATGTTTATGATTGTGTGTACTTAAGGGCCTCAATGTTTTCATTTAATCAATGTATTGTGTTGAGTGTTGTGATTAATTAGTCCCTTTGTGATATTGATGCCAACTTTTGTTCATTGATTTTTATTCTAAATTTGGTGGTGACTAACTAATTATTTATTGAAATGAGTACAATGGGTTTGGAATATATGCATCCTTCCATGTAGATTGATATATAGAACATTGTTAAACAATAATATTCTACTACGTTTTCATGTGGACCATAGCTATGTGTAGCTAGTTTACTTTAGTTGGTCGGTTAAAAGAATGACAGTTGACAGGTATTTGGGTTGTTGGCTATTGGACTCAACATGATTTAATCTTAGTGGTCATTTAAGCAATTTGAAGATTTTGCAACCCACAATGCATTTTAGTTGTTAGAAAAATACAATACTACACATCTTGTGTTCAATAATGACATTTAGATGCATTCATTTATTCATCTTCTCCTATATAACAATTACATGAGCTAGACTTGTTGATGTTAGTTGTGAACCATTATATTCTTCATAGCAATGTTTTGCAAAATGGTGACTAAGGGAGAATTGAACTCGAGATTTGGAATTTGAAACAAATAGAATGTAGTAATGTCCCCCGCCCCCTAACCTCATGGTTGTGACAAAAGTCTATGGATAGTTTCTCTTGTGGCAGCTACACCAAAGTTCCTTTCTAACATTTCTATGTGGTTGATTATTGCAAGGAATTACAACAATGACACTTGTTGGACTTATTAAAACATTGCCACTAACAAAAGTTGCTTTTACAAATCACAAGTTCTTGTTCTTTAGGATTTGATGTTTTATATTTCAAGGGTTACAAACTCTTATCCATTTGCAAGTACATTTGGTTTTGAAGGTTATTTTATGTCAATGTCCTCATGTTCAATTTCCTTCTTCATTTTTTCTTGTAGAAGAAGTGTTGCTTACCATGGTCAAGAAAATAATGAACTAGAATGTTCTACTAAATCTTGCATCTACAACAATAATCTTTGCTAGTTTTGATCTTTGAATGTTTTGCAATGATGTGAATATTTTTGCTTTAGTTATCATTTTTTAAATTGCAACCTAGGTGCCCATGCATATTATTGTAAGGTTGTTTGAAATGAATGAAACAAGGTCAAGTAGTCCATGGTTATACAACTCCAATTTTTATTAAAAAGGTCTAGTTTGTTGCACAAGGTGATTGCATTTGTAACGGATGAAGGCTCTAATCTAATAGCTATGGTAACAACTTTGTATTCCATCATTGATTATGAACTTTTGAAAATTTGTAAGGCTTAAGAAGATACATATTTTGAGCATGTGATGTTTAAGGCTTGTTAGCATGGTACAAATGACGACAAAGTTTTTATTAGGTTGAGAAATGTGAATGTCAAAGAAGTTCAAGTTGGTTTATATTCAACCATTACTTGGACCAAAAAGTTTGGGAAAAAGAGATAAAAGTGCAAACATGCTTGTTTTGGAAGTAAAATGAGACATTGAAAATTGAGAAATTTCATGAATACCATATTCACCAACAATTTGCCATTATATTGAAAAAAATCTTGAATTTTAAAATGCCATAATTCTTTGTTATGGAAGGCAAAAATCTACGGCTTTACAACAAAAAGTACTTTAAGCCCAAGTGTGGCTATTGCAAAGACAATCACTTTTTGCTTGAATCTTGTTATATTGGTGTGCGTGATGAATTGGTTTAAGGACCATTGGTTGTTAAATGCCTCGACAACAACTATTGTACTTACTATGAACATGGAAGTTGAACCATTGTAGCTTTTTGGTGGGCCTAAAATCTCTAACCCACTTAAAGTTGAGATTCTCATGACTTTTACATAGAAATATGTGGTTGGAGGTTATAAATGTGATCAACCCTTTTTTTGGAGTTTGTAGGGTCTTTTGATGCCCGTCAAGTTCATAACATTGGGGACATCATCTTGGATCCACACTTCAAATCTTTGTGTTGTGGACAACTTGATGAGACATGAGAATGCAATTTGGTTGGCATTTGGGTATGATGTAAAAGTTGTCATTCCTCTTATAATATTGGTGGCCTTTGATTCATTGAACCCTACTACCAATGCATCTTCTATGACAACAATTTATGTTGCATGACCGAATCTTGAAACATATGTGTTTGGTGTGGGGCTTTCAAATTGAGGAATCTTAATGAGCATTAATTATTAGAAAACTATCTCCATTGAAAAGGTTCCTTATTCCCCCATCTATAAATGCATATCCGATAACATGGTGGCACATCCATGAGGGCCAATTTTTTGGACATGAGTTTCTTTGCAAAAGATATTCTTGAAATCTTGGGTTCACAAATAGAAACTAAATGAGTGTTTAGTCTTGTTAGGGTGTTGACAACTTTAAAACATTGTCACTTGGAGGTGAAGAATATTTGATCAAATTATCATTGTGATGAAAAATTGGTTTTATGAATTGTACTTCAATTGCAAGCTAAAGTTAAACTTGAAGCAAAACTTAAAAGCAAAAAAATGTTTGACAAAAAAAACTATAACTCGATTGAAGAACATAACTATGGTAAGTTTCTTTTAAACAACCATAATTGAAAATTTGACAACATTAGCTTTGTGCATATCTATTGTGTTTTGAAAATTGAAATCCAAACTATTCAAACCTGGCAAAAAGGAATTATAAAAAATATGAATGTGCAACTAGGCAGTGCAGTAAATCAATTTAAAAAATAAAATCATATCCTTCCTTGTTAGAAAAAAGAAGAAGTTTTATTGGTGGTGTCCAGGTCTAAAAGTCAATAACCAAACAACACTGGTTAAAACCTGACATTTTTTTGGGTTACAAACAACCATGGTATATATCCCATCCTAGACAAAATCAAGGTCTTGAGTCCAATTTAACATTTCCTGGGTTAAAAGATCTCACTAGAGAAGATGAAGGTACTAGTGTATGTTCTGGTTCTACCTGGCTGCTTGTAGCTAATAAGTGAACATAAGCATATTGGTGCTCACCACTTTCTGAATTTTTCTTTTCCAAACATGTTCCCAAAAAAAATACCACACTTAATTTTTAACCCATATCCTTTGCCCAAAGTTCTACTCTTGCAAGGCACTTTATTCTTGGTTCCAGTAAGAGTTTCTAGCAGTTACTCCAAACAAGAGCTGGGATTGTAAAATACAGAGCATGAATTACATTGCAAATAATTTAGACCTAAGAATTCAAGGAGTCAATCAGCGGTTGGAAACCCAGTACCTATATACCCACCTGGGGCTTCCCACCATCTGAATCCTTTTCTGTCCCCAATAAGTTCCCAATAAAAAACAACACCACACTTTTATCCCATATCTTTTGCCCAAAGTTCTACCCCTTGTAAATGCACTCACTTTATTCTTGGTTCCATTAAGCATTTTCACAACTACTCCAAATATGATTAGTTGAAGCAAGAGTCATCATTGCAGAAATCCCCTAAGGACCAGGCAATCCTTAAGGACCAGAAGAAAGAAGGTTGCTGAAACCCTGAAGGACAAGAAAGAAGGTGGCAGAAATCCCCTAAGGACCAGCAAGAAATAATGTTGCTGAAATCCTCAAGGACCCTGCAATCCTTAAGGACCAGCAAGGAAGGAGGTGGCAGAAATGCCCTGAGGACCAGCAAGAAACAAGGTTGTTCATGAAATCCTCAAGGACCCAGCAATCCTTAAGGACCAGCAAGAAAGAAGGTGGCAGAAATCCCCTAGGAACGGCAAGAAACAAGGTTGCTCATGAAATCCTCAAGGATTCAGTGATGGTTTTTCTTTTGGGGATCACTTGTTGCCAGCATTCAGCATTCGGCAGTTAATACGAATTTCACCATTGTTGCCAGACTTGAGATCTAAAGAAGCCAAGTGCACAAGGGCGTCACCAAATTGCTGCTCCCAAAGAGGCTCGTCATTGGAGTTGAGGTTGGAAGTGAACTGGGTTTGGAAGTCCTGGAAGATGGCAGTGTCAGATGCCAACACTGCTCTGTTGCTCACACCGTTCCTGTAGTAGTTGTTGTCCATGACAAAGGGAGTGATGGGGTCCAGGTTCACACTACTGCTGGGATCTGGGTTGTTTGCAGGACACAGAGCTTGCAGCTGTGCAGCATAGGTTGGGTCCAGTGTTGGATCCACACCATTTGCAGATCCTGGGAAGTTGTACAACCTGCCTACCACTTGGTTGCAGTGAGCTTGCCCAATAGTATGTGCACCTGCCCATCAATGGATAGATCATATTCCAGTACCCACCACCACAATTAGGTCAGGTTAGGTGAGGTTCTTAAGCAGGAGAATGGCAGCAGGTCATATTGGAGTATTCTGTTGTTTTTGGGCTTGGGAACTTGGGTGGCTACTGCCCTCATTCCCATGCCCTCAAACAACAGAATGCAGCCCTCTGGATATTCCCAGACTGATCTTTGACTCATGGCCATGCATATTTACTGACAATTTGTTTTCCTTTGGTGATCACAAAGATTTCAATGCTGCTAGCTGCTTAGCTGCCATATATG
>Ga0209611_10008252_pt1 | contig 16368 bp, 18 predicted proteins | sample S1TSphgellanicum_3_FD_187693 | JGI IMG/M metagenome (GOLD analysis project Ga0209611, IMG submission 187693) | Host-associated microbial communities from peat moss isolated from Minnesota, USA - S1T2_Fc - Sphagnum magellanicum MG (SPAdes) (version 2) | ecosystem: Host-associated > Plants > Peat...
AATCTCACCACGAGAAACGAGCGCAGTTAACTACACTGGTTAGCGATAGACCAAAACCTTATATCATTAAAGGCTATTCTGGTAAGATTCAGCTTATTTTAGCCAGTAAATTTATCTATCGTTGGAGCAGACTAAAATTATTGGTTTCTCTGGTTACAGTTTGGAATCAGCATTTATTAGAGCAAGTTTATTGGATTCCCGGAAACCATCATGATATGATTCAGGAGCCTTATGTAGAATTATTAGCAGATAAGCTAACTATCTTGTTTAAGGCTCGCAATTAAGAGCAATACCCGTGTATGATTTTTCTATGAAATCCCTACCACATCCACATAACTGGATTATCATTATCTAGAGGATCGGTGACAATACGCCCAATCTGGTCAATTTCTCGAATTTCGTCCGATGAGAGTTTTACATTAGTGCTTTCAGCATTGTCGATCGCCTGTTGAGCATAACGCGCACCAACAATAGCATGGGTTTGGGGTTGAGCAATTAACCATGCTATGGCTAATTGGGCTAAGGAACATTGGTGAAGTTCTGCTATAGGGCGGAGTTTTGCTAAAGCTTGTTCAGCGTTTTCCCAGTTTTTACCCTGAAATAATTTATTCTTAGCTCGGTTATCTTCCGGGTCAAACTTATGTCCAGGACTAAATTTTCCAGTTAATAGACCTTGAGCTAAAGGGGAATATGCTAAAATGGAAATCTGGTTTTCTACACAATAAGGTACGATTTCTTTTTCTACATGTCGCCAAAACAAGGAATAACAAGGTTGGACACTATCAATTCTTCCATACGTAGCTGCTTCGGCTAATTGCTCACGGGAGAAGTTAGAAACGCCGATCGCCCGAATTTTTCCTTGTTCCTTTAAATGATTCAAAGCCTTCATCGTTTCCCCAATCGGGACAATCTCACTTTGGAAAGAGCCAGAGGGCCAATGAATTTGGTAAAGGTCGATATAATCGGTTTGGAGATTTTTTAAGGAGCGATCGCAAGCCTGAATCACCTGGTCATACTTGAGATGATTGGAAAAAACCTTCGTCGCATATTCCACATGTTCTCGTACATCCGCTAAAGCTTGAGCGACGATTTGCTCTGAATGTCCATTCCCATAGACTTCCGCTGTATCTATCGTGGTAACTCCTGCTGTATAAGCTGCTCGGATCGCCTGAATGGAATCAGCATCTTCAATTCCCACCCACATCTTCTTTCCAGCTTGCCAAGTACCCATGAGAATGGGCGTAATACTGACACTGGAAGTACCTAATTTCCGCTTTTCCATAAATCTTTCCTAACCTTTCACACCTAATTCTTGTCGTAACCGATATAGAATAGTATTCTTGTCCACCTGAGACAGAATTTCTTGAATCACTGTATTTGCGCCTAATGTCCCCCAAGTACAACCTTTTTCGAGATAAATTTGGGTAGCTTTTCCTATAGTATACGCCCCATAACCAGCAATACCAGCCTGGGCGATCGCACTCCCTATATAAGTTGTCGTACTGAGGAAATTCTCTCCACTAGTCAGAGCAACGGAACTTTTATTTAAACCAAACAGCAAACCAGAACCCAATTCTCCTAACAGTAAACCACCAGCACTGAATAAAATTGCTCGCAGGACTTTACTTGCTTCATAACTGGTCATAGGTAAACCATATAACCTAGATAAAGCGCGAATTAATGCGAGATCAGCAATTAAACCTCCCAGGATGTCTAAGAAAGCAAGAGGATTTAAACCAATAGCCAAAGCTTTGTATTTGGTAAATTGCCAAATAATCTCTTCTGCTTCCTGTTGACGTAAATCTATCGTTTTACCAGCGATCGCTTTTTCAGCTTCCCTGGCTTGGATCAGCGCATTCAGAGCTAAGAGCGATCGACCTTCCCTATTTAAAATATTCAGAATAGTTTGCTTTAATTCCTCCACCTGGGGTGGTAAGCTTTCCCAATCATAACTCACCCTTCCATCCGCCCATTCTACCCGTACTTCAATCGGTGCGGGTTCAGCAGCTACCATCACCACTTCATCTGGTAACAATGGAGGAGCCTGGGGATGTCCTGCTCCCAATACTTGTAAATTTTTATAAATCGTATCGCGGTCTGTATCGGGATAAAGGTCAATTTTGTTAAATACCAAAATCAGCGGTTTTTGGGCTTGACGCAATTCCAGTAAAGCTTGATATTCTGTTCTGGTAATATCTCCCGAAACCACAAATAAAATTAGATCAGCTTGATAAGCAACCTCTTGCGCCATCTGCGCTCGCGTTGCTCCCTCAATTTCGTCTAAACCAGGAGTATCAATTAATTCTACCAGTACCTTATCACTAGGTCGCCAGCGTACAGACCTAGGCCATTGAGTTACTCCATGAAGAGGTCCTGTTTGCAGGATCTTTTCTCCTAGCAAAGAATTCAATACTGAAGACTTTCCCCGACTGACCAAACCAAACGCCGCAATTCTAATCACATTAGATTCAAGTTTAGTCAGCGTATTAGTCAAAGTGTCTAAATCCGGTTTTACCAAACTGGCTAAATCTGGTTTTGCTGACTTGCGAAGATATCCATACCAAGACAGTGCTTGTCGAAGACTAGCACGAGCGCGATTTAAATGATTTTCTTGCAAGTTAGACACCATATTAGGGAATAGGGAACAGGGAACAAAATAATAAATAATTATTGAATATTGTTCAAAAACAAATATAACTCATATATGAATTATTCTAAACGTAAAGCCTGTCTAAGTCATCACCACCAGAACATCTATACTCTTCTTCCTCCGTCAGTAATTTTTGCGTACCATAAGCGTAATTATAGCAAATTGTAGCAAATTGTAGCTAAAAGACTTGTACCCCCCAAAACTATTCCCTGTTCCCTGTTCCCTTATTTTGAGTAAATCTGCACAAATTGACGAATTCCTTTCCGAGCAAATGCTATCAGATTTTTAGTTTTATTCGATCTATCATAAGGCTGAGAAATAGAAACTCTATCAAATGGAATCAGGAATTATAACAGTAAAAATTCTAGCAATATTCATCATATTTATCATCCTTAACAAAAGAAAATTTTCCATGTTTACGCTAGAGTTTTAATGGCTTTTTGCTCAAATCCCTTGTAAAAGCACCTTATTCATTCACGCATCAGGATTGATTTTACTGAAGAGAGCAAAGTATTAAGATGTGGTAATTATTGCATATTAATTAATACATAATAATTTTCAAATTAACTGAATCAACAATAAAAAAAGTTGTGTTGTATGAGAGTTGCGCACTATTAATAAATAACTGTAAGCTGAATCTTAATTCAAGCCAGGAACAAGGAACAGGTTTGAGAGAAATAAATATGTTTAGTATCTCTCCCTTGCTCCCCTGCTCCCCTCCCTCCGGGTAAATTTTCTTTTAATCGGAGTTTTTATCGGATAAAAGATAATTTTTGGTTATTTTATGCTAAAGTGATATAGCGCAATGTAAATAACCTCATTTAATAACTTACCTGATACGTTTATGAGCTATAACCAAGCTAGTTTACCAACAATTAAATTGATTTCCTTGAAGAATGAGCCAAAAGAGCAAGTTCAACCGCAAGGAAATATCAGAACTGGAGAAAATTTGATTTCAACAGACAAGAGGTGGAATAAAGCTGGAGAGTTTCTCCGCAGTAATGACCTCTCACCTAATACCTATAAACTTTATGAACGAGAAATAAAGCGGTTCTTAGGATGGACTCGATTACCGTATGAAGAGTTACGTCCACGACATATAGTGCAATATAAGGAACATCTAATGGCATTAGCGCGTACAGATAATGATAAACCTCTATCAAATAGTAGTATTAATGCGGCATTAGCCACAATAAAAAGTTTTTGTAAATGGTTGAGTTGCGCTTATCCAGAGATTATGCAAACTAACCCTGCATCGGGAATCAGGTTGGAAAAAGTATCTTTACCTCCAGTAGAGAGTTTGACTGCAGAAGAGATGGGAAAAGTCTGGACAGCACTGGAGTTATTGGGAGAGACCAAGCAGCGAGATATGGTACTAATTCATATTCTGAGTCATGGACTCCGCGCTAGCGAAGTAGTCAATTTAAATGTTAGTTCTTTCGATGGGAGATTATTAATCCTACCGGAGATGAGAAAAAAGGGATCTCGTTTAGTTCCCTTACGCTTAGAGAGTCAAGCAGTGATTGCAGATTATCTGCGATCGCGCAGAACACAAGGAGAGGAGTTGACGGATTCCAGTCCTTTACTCATCTCACACCATAATTTGCACAAAGGTGATGCCAAAAGCGGGCGAAGCCATCGCCTGAGTTATCACGGTATTTACTTTGCGGTTGAGAAAATTGGAGAAATCGCCGGAATTAAAAACTTACATCCTCATGCTTTTCGCCAGACCTATACAACGAGCCTATTGCTTTTAGGTGTTGATCCTACCCATGTCCGCCAACTTACAGGACATCAGAGCGAAAAGGGATTTCGGCGATATACACAAATCAGCCAACAAACAGCCGCAATTTCCGCTTATTATCAGGCTATGGAAAAGTCAGAAGTATTAACTCTCACCGAGGGCTGTTATACTGAAAAAGTGTAGGTCTTGGTGTCAGAATAAATGCCGAAGCCACTTAACCCTAAATGTCAGTTATGCGCCAAACTGCCGACAGTTCAGGCTAAACTTTTGCATGGCGCAGAGGGTGATGGCTGCTGGGATGCAAATGTTTGTCATAATCGACGCTCTTTCTATCGCCATCGTCGCGATAGCCAAGCGAAGATGGAAGTATTGCAAGTGGAACCACCAGTAACCCATTTTGCAGTACTTTATTTATACAAAGAAACAGGCGATCGCCCACTACATGCGCTGGAGGCTCAATTATGGTGTGGACAAAAACCTATTTGTCGTCTAGAACCGATTCATTGTTTTGGTTTAACAGCAGGAAAGGTCAAAGCTTATACTGAAAAAGTACTCCAAGCCTTTTCCGAAGAATATCAAATTTCTTTATATCAATATAAGGAGATGTTTGAGATTAACCCCACCCATTGTCCAGTTCGTCCTTGTCCGTTACATCCGGAGTTGTCAGGATGACTAAATATCGACAATTAGCAATTTGGGATATACTTGATGAACTCGCAGAGTCAGCACCTAATGCGCCCTTACGTCCAGCTTGGGATTGTTTAGACTCAGAACTGAAAAATTTACCTTTGGAAATTCAGTTAGCAGCTGCGAGCATCGCCTTCAATCAAATTGCTCAGATTCTGAAAGAGCGAGCAACGGGACTTTTACAAGATGTGAGTGATAGTCGTAATCCTGATGGACCTTGCGTCACCACTGATATTTTTGCTGGTTTAGTCCGTCGTACAATGCAATTGGATTTTGAGGATTTGATTGAACCAGTCCCAGCACAATTATTTGCTCCTCATCGACCACATCATTATTCTGTTGTGAGCAGCAAAGATGATTCTCAAGGTGATTCTCTGGCTGTACCTGTGGAAAAGCAACAGGTTTTAGCTATGTTAGAACAAATCACTTCTGTAGAAGATGTTCATCAATTAGCTGGGAATGAAAATGTGGAAGCTTGGCGAGAAGCGATCGCCAATTATTTCAGCCAATTCCCTGGCGAGATTGCTTTACCCATGTTACAATCCCAATTACAAATGCCTTTAGTAGAAGTTTGGCTCGGATTACTATTGGGGGGATTTGTCCTAGAGCAACGTGGCGATTTTTATGAAAATTGGCATGTTTGGGTTGTTTGAATATATAAGTACAATTATGCATAGTCGAAAAAACTTCCTGAATAACCAATTGGCTCAAAAACAAGAAGATTTGCAGGCGATCGCTCAACAATTATCTATAAATCTCAGCAATGTTGATCGATTAAGGCTTGATAGAAATGCTAATCATCTTTTGGAAGAAATTGAAAAAATAGAAAAGGAGATTCAAGAGATAGATAAACGGGAAGAAAAGGAAAAAATTGATCTGGAGAACTTGCTCAGAATGTTGATTCCTCACGAACATGAAATTTTTCAATCTATTCAGAAAGTATATCAAAATTTTATTCCCGATGATTGGCCAAATCAATTACCGGATAATATCACAAAGGTTTTCACAGAATTAAAAAAAATGCCATCAGGAAAATCGAGATATTCAGTAATGGAACGTTTTATTGCTCGATTAGTCATTGATGAAAAAATGCCTAAAACGATTTCCTCCAAGTTACAAAAATGGGGTGAAATTAATCTCAAGGAATTTTCAGAACTCTTGCAAATCACAAGTTCGGAAATTAAGTCAAATCAGAATCAAGGTCTAGACCCTTATCTACTTGTTGTAGTTGATCGCAGCAATCAAGATTCCCTGAATCATCCCAACAAAGAAGATCATTACTTTGTAGAAGCTTGGCTAATTCCTAACAGTCATATTTATAATCCTCAAAATAACGCTGGTTGTAAAAAACTCCATTTTTACCAAGAACCAAAAAATGAAACAATTACTTTTACACAACTTCCTAGTTTATTAGTTTCTTTCCTCAACCAAATTGGTGAATATTCATCGCCAGACTTGACTATAGAAATCTTCCTCCCCTTCAACTTAATCAATCAAGGGGTCGATAGTTGGGAAATTCAAGATGAATTAGATGAACTCCTGGGTGGTTGTCCTCGCAGGTTGGGTATTGATTACAAAATAGTGATTCGTTCCACAGAGAGACTTTTACCTAGTTATAGTCGTCGTAGAGGATTTTGGGAGAAAAAATGGCAAAATCTCCAAAATCGCAGGGAGGATTCTCTATCTAGCGCTTTCATATCCTGGGATTGTGGAGAACAAAGTAAATTATCTAGTGAATTAGGGAAAGAAGATATAATTGGTCTTATTTTAAAAACTCCTCCTGTAAATACCGGAAAAGACAGCGTTTTCGCCGAAATTATTAAAACCGCTATTCCAGCAGCACTATGGTTAAGAAGTCAGTTATCCTCAACTGAAAAATTCCATTATTTGGGACTTTGTTGTATCCACGAATTGATTAAGCAAGTTAAAAACGAGCGCATCGCAGCTTTCGCACTTTCAGAAGATAACCATATTGGAAATCATCTGTCTCTATTATGGGAAGACCCAAATCGCTTACCTCCTAGAATAGATTATAAATAGATTTCACTGTCAATCCAACCTACATTTCCTTAACTATCTGGAAACTATGGGGATTTTGCAAAATAAAATGGTTGCTGTCTTTAACTAAATCGCCTGTACAAAGGATGGGAGAACGCTCTTGATAAGCTTTTATCGCTAAAATATAATCATTGTCTGATAGTTGTGTTGTAATTTGTCTGAGTTTATCAAAAATTACACCAAATATTTTAACTTCCCCACTTAGCTTATCAGGAAATGGAGTTTGAATATGTGTAACTAAACCTTGAATAGTTAAATTGGGAGCATGAGTAAATATTTCGCTTAATATATCAAGCTGTGAGCGATTCTCCGTTTTTTCTAAAGTTTGCATAACTTCAGATATACGGAGAGAATAGTCATCGAAATTTTGGTCTACAGGTAATTGGATTTTTAGGTGAGTCTCTGAGTGATTATCCCGTATCCAAATAGAGACTTTATTAAAAATAACCTTCTGTTGATGCCAACCCGTAGATTGTAAATAATTTTCTATGTATTTAGGTTGTAAATGCTTAAGAATTTCTACATCGTTAATAATTGCTTTCATCAAATTCCTCTAATATTGTGTTGGGTTTCGCTGTTGCTCAACCCAACCTACATTTCGTTTTTTAGGTTACTCGAATTGTATTGATTATATATCATGATTGTGAGAGAATAACCAAAATTAAGCAGATTCTCTCCCACCCTAGCCGCACGGCCAGAATGGGAGAGATCTATAATCAGCGTTCCTGTCTCCTTTAGAGTTAAAAATCTAGGAGAGCAAGTCCTGTAAAGGACGAGGAGTATTTCCTCTATTCGCTGAATTTCCTTTTATATTAATTAACGCTTTGGGTACTTTTCCTCTACCTGGAGAGAGATATTCCGACCAATTTACATCTACCATAACTTTACATCTTCAGCGGATTAAAAATAGATACAGGTTGCTTATGCAAGATTGGAAGATATTTCAAGGTGACAATCGCCTTCCTCACGATGATATTGAACGCTTACCACCCGCACCAAGTTGGCGAAAATTCAGCCAAGATGCTCAATATAAACATCGTGGTGCGGATTTTCAAGTCCGTCAACAAGAAGTTGAATTGGTTAATGCTGCTTTATACCTGCGCAGACCTTTATTGGTGACAGGTAAACCAGGGATAGGAAAAACATCTTTAGCTTATGCGGTTGCTTATCAGCTAAAATTAGGTGAAGTGTTGTATTGGCCAGTTACGACTCGGACAACTCTAAAAGATGGACTTTATAATTATGATGCTATTGGTCGTTTACAAGATATTCCCCAGAAAAATCACGATAATGCAGAAAATCAAGATAGTCTGAAAGAAATTGGTAAATATATTCAACTCGGACCATTGGGAACATCTCTTTTACCATCGGATAAACCACGGGTACTGTTAATTGACGAAATCGATAAAAGTGATATTGATTTACCTAACGATTTACTCCATGTGTTTGAAGAAGGTCAGTTTGAAATTCCTGAACTATTGCGGATTGCGGAAAAATTACCAACTGTAAAAGTTAGAACTGCTGATAAAGCGATAGTAGAAATTCATCAAGGTCGGGTAGAGTGTAAATCCTTTCCTTTCGTCATCTTAACCAGTAACGGAGAACGAGATTTTCCTCCAGCATTTTTGCGTCGATGTTTACGTTTGAATATCCAAGAACCATCTGCCACCCCAAGAGCAATCAAAAGCATCAAGACAACATGCTGCTGAGGAAGCATTAATGAGAGAACAGGCTGAACAACGTGCTACCGAGGAAGCATTAATGAGAGAACAGGCTGAACAGCATAGGGAAAAATTAGCAGCGAAATTACGGGAGTTAAATATTGACCCAGATTCTATTTGAGGGAGGTTACATAATTCAGTATATTATAGTCCACCTCTACGACTAGCAAGCTCCTGAGCAATTTCATCCTCATTTAATAAATGTTCACCAGAAGTAACAATTTCATGGCGAATGTGACGCAAACGCTCTCCTAAGGGAAGTTTATTGGTAGCGTTCTTTAAATAAAGGAATTTCACAAAGTCTAAAACTTCCTCCTGTTTGTCTTGAGGGAGAGAGCGCCATTGTCTTAATAACTCTTGTTCTGGACTCATTATTATCCTCCTCCTAGTAAATGTTCACCAGAAGCAACAATATCAAACGCAGTTTCGTTCTTGTGTAGCTCATAATTATGTCTTAAAACGAGAAAAAAATAAGAGACTCTTTGTAAATAATTATGAAACAACAGATTAGGATTTTAGGGGTTTCATATTTATGGGATGAATAAATGACTGGAATAATTGAGGATTGGTTTCATACAGGCGTAATTCATCTCTTTACAAACAGTCTCTCAGTCACCCCCAGTGGATTATTAGGTAGGGAAACTTGGTGACCTTAACATTCTATGAAATAGGCTTATTCGTACTTCAGAGTGCCATCAATATTGGCAATATGATCGTCAAGGTTTATTCTGGTTGAAACAAATTGTTGAGCACGAGTCTTGCATTCAGCAGTTAATTCACTTGGACCAGACAATTTAGTGTTTCTGCAAGTCTCAATAAAGTTGCTGGGTTGCCACTCAAGTGTACCATCAACATTTTCAATGACTGGGTTCAGGTCAAAGGAGGTGGTTTTATAAACTCCACCTTGTGCGCGTTCACAAGTAGAAGTCAAAACAGAACCTTTGATAACAGTATTATTGCAAGTTTTGCTAAACTCACCCAAAGCCAAAGCAGAGTTGGTCAATATACTAAAAGACATGACAAATGTAAAAAGAACAGCAAGACCTAGTTTAAGAACTGATTTCATTGTTTTTATCTCCAGGGTAAAGAAATCATACCATTCGATTTTGGAACTTACACGATACAATGATGTGAACACAACAATGTATAGAAGAACCTTAAACAATACCTTCGCTTGTCAGCAGTTATAGGGTTACCAAATTACCCTATTAAATTGTCCAAGGCATTTATAAAGTAACATTGATATATGGTTTATGTTGGACAAATTGGCACAATTTTTGTAGGCTCTCAATTTGGCGTATGATCCTGCTTAGGATCATGGTGGGAAGAGAGAAATGACTTCATTGAGAGTTCGGATGCGATATCGATAGGATATGAAGTTAATGCAGATATACTACTACAATAGACTTTGGTTGTCCACAATTGTTCTTAAGCTTTAAAATACGACATCTTGATAGAGAAATTCTACAGGTAACTCAAAATCAATGCTCGATAAGGTTATTGTATCAACTTCTGTATAAGGATAGTAAAGCCACATTCTCCCTTCTCCACGACAGTAGCGTTCAACAGAGATTTTGTCTGAGTCAATTAAGATATATTCCTGCAAAGTTGGGATTTTTAAGTAGTTTAAAAACTTTTCCCCTCTATCTTTAGCAGCTGTGCTAGGAGAGAGAACTTCAGTAATTAATATGGGATTTTGGATAAATTTGGCTGCGCTAATATCTTGAGGATGGCAAGTAACTATTATATCTGGATAGTAATAAATGTTTTGGAAATCGAGTTGTAATTTGACATCTGATACGTAAGCTATGCAATTTCTAGAGCGCAAATGCTGACGTAGAGCCGAGTAAAAATTGAGTGCGATCGCATTATGGCGAGGAGTACCACCTGTCATGGCTAAGACTTCCCCATAAACATACTCGTATCGCATGTCTTCTCCTGGTTCCCATGCTAGATATTCCTCGATGGTCATTTTTCGGGGTTGATTTGGAATAGCTACCATAACTCAATATTTTGAAATTCCAGAACAAGGGTGGATTTTAGTCTTATTCGGTTACTATTGTAGTAGAATTAATCAGAAATACCAACCTTTTCTTCAGGATATTCAGGATGTCCAGCGAAATTCAATTATCAGAACTTATTCAGCAAGTTAAGCAAGAACTCTTGGCTACTAACCAAAATAGTCCAGATGATTTACCTGTATTTAGTGTTGACTCTGTGGAGTTAGAACTACAAGTCACGGTGAAGAAAGAGGGAAATGGCGGTATTAAGGTTAACGTTCTTCCCTTTCTTCCCGTTGGTGGAGGAGAGGTTTCTGGGAAAGTGAGCCAAGATCATATACAGAAAGTAATTGTAAAGCTCTCACCACTGCTGGATAAGGAACTTATGGTCAAGCACTATATCCAAAATCATCCAGAAAAAGTCCAGAAATTATTGGACCAAAACAGTCGGGCGATTTTGAAAGGACCGGATGGCTTGTAAATTTAGCAGTTTACATATAAGGTTAACCAATCTTACACACCAGAGGTTAAAACATTTTTTGTTCAAGCATGGTACTTTCTTGATTTACATAATAATCCTTATATGAGCAACTATTCCTTTTAGGCAAATCCCCTCACCATAATCTCTATCTCCAGAAGGAGGAAAAGTAGTCAGGTTTGTAATTACTATCAGAACTATCTTCCATCATCTTTTTCCCCTCACGTTGAGAAATCACTGAGAGGGGGAGGTTGTTAGGACGTAAATTCTCTCCCTCTGGGCCCGTGCGGGTCTGGGGGGAGAGAGTTTGCTTTTTTTCAGGTTATCTCAATATTGCGCGTCTTTGACTTATATTTGAAGATAGAGCTATTACATCTCAAACCCTTTTGACAGAAGAATTGTATTATAGGAGAAGGGCGAAAACATGAAAAGTGGTTGGAGAGATTCAAATAGATATCAATGGTCAAAATACTCATAAATCGTCATCGGGGAACAGCACGCTATTTTGTAGAAGAATTGGGAAATCAAGTTGAATTAGAGATGATGCTGATTAAACAAGGAACTTTTATCATGGGTGCGCCAGAATCAGAGGTAGATAGTAGGGATTCCGAACGTCCTCAGCATCAGGTAACGGTTCCAGCATTTTTTATGGGAAAGTATCCTGTAACTCAAGCGCAATGGAGGGTTGTAAGTGCGTTCCTTCGAGTAAATCGGGAATTAAAGCTAGAGCCATCTAGGTTTAAGGGAGATAATCGTCCTGTGGAGCGGGTTTCTTGGTACGATGCGGTGGAGTTCTGCGATCGCCTATCACGTTATACAAAGAGAGAATATAGATTACCGAGTGAAGCGGAATGGGAGTATGGGTGTAGAGGTGGGACAACAACCCCATTCCACTTTGGAGAAACAATAACATCAGAAGTAGCGAATTACAATGGTAATTATATATATGGAAAAGGAGTAAAAGGAGAATATAGAGAAGAGACAACAGAAGTAGGGAAATTTGGAATAGGGAACGAATATGGATTGTATGATATGCATGGAAATGTATGGGAGTGGTGTTTAGACGATTGGCATAGTAATTATGAAGGAGCGCTGAAGGATGGAAGAGCGTGGTTAAATAATGAGAATAAGAATCTTTCTCAAAAAGAAGGTTATGCTGTGCTGCGGGGCGGTTCGTGGATCGGCGTTCCTCGTAATTGCCGTTCTGCGTCTCGCGACGGTAATTGGAGGGGTCGGCGCGTCATCAACAACAACAGTGTTGGTTTTCGTGTAGTTTGTGGCGGTGTTGGAATGTCTCTTCATGGCGAGATTCGGTAAGTGGGAATTTGGCGAGAGTGTGATATATTCAAGTATAATCAGGTAGCTTAGTAGGTGTTAAACCGAATAGCTGTTTAATATTTAAGCACTTAATTTAAGCACTTACAGTGAGGAAGAGGTCTATTGGAAACTCTACAAATATATCTTTTACCTATAGAAAATCAGCAATGTCAGATTATTTTGACTAAATCTCCTACAGGTGATGGAGAAATTACATCTTTACTTCCTTTTTGGGAAGATGAGCAAGATAGAAGTCAGACGATATTCAAATGTCTGGGATATCGGGAGTTAAAACTTGATGTTTTCTCCCATGACGAACAAGAGTGGATGGTCAAGTTGGGGATTTTGGATCAAACTCGTGGTTTTGATTCTAAGTATCTAGCCAAAATTGGTCAAGTTCTTTATCAAGCTATCTTTCCCCAAGGTAGTCAGGTCACGAATAGGTTATTAGAATCTTTACGTTTGAGCGAATCTAAAAATACCCAACTTCATATTCAACTGAAGTTTACCGCTGATGTTGTCAAAAAATGCGCTTTAGCTGATTATCCTTGGGAACTTTTGCATGATGGAGACAGATTTCTCCTCCATCACAATCTTACGATTTCTCGATATATTGCTTATGATAGTATTCCTCCCAATTTAGTCCCTAGTGAAAATTTGAACATCTTGCATGTATCATCTAATACATGGGATACGGAAATGGGATTAGGGAAACTAGGGGAGGAAGAAACACAAGCTATTGATCAAGGATTAAGGAAAGCAAGTGAAGCGGGAAATATCAATTTGCGGAAATTAGCCAATGTGACGCGGGACCAGTTACGGGAATATTTAACGGAGTGTGGATCGGAAGCAGCACCTCATGTGATCCATTTTGATGGACATGGAATATTTGGGAAGCGCTGTTCTGATCTGGGATGTCGCACTATTCATGGTAGTATCAGAGATCGAGTATGTCGGAAATGTGGTGCGAGTTTACCGGAACCTCAAGGGTATTTGGTGTTTGAGGATGAACGTCAACAAGCTGACTATGTTAGTGCGATGGAATTTGGTCAATTGTTGAGTAAATATAGTAGTGGTGTTGCTCTGGTGGTGTTGAGTGCTTGTAAATCGGGAATGGCTCTAGAAGTGGATTCAGTATTTAATGGAACTGCGCAGAACTTGATTGGTCAAAGGATTCCTGCTGTTGTAGCGATGCAATATGCGGTTGATGTTGTATCTGCTACTCAGTTTGCTAAACAGTTTTATCGCTCTTTGGGACAAAAGCATTCTTTGGGAAAGGCGATCGCCCAAGCCAGAGAAGCGATGGGATTTGAAGGGAATCAGTGGTATCGTCCTGTCTTGTATTTACGTTGGGAAGATCATCAAGGAGGACAGTTATTCAATCATGATATAATTACATCTCAGGTAACTCAGACCAAGCAAAGTGATAATGAAACAATACGACTTCAACATTTTAGAAAAAGGTTGGCTATATTATTAGAGGAGTTAGAAGCATTAGAAAATCAATTATTTACAACTATAAGCGCAGTAGATAAGCTAAAATTGGAACGTGCTATCAAATTGAAAATACAAGACATAGAAGATGTACAAAAGCAGATTCAAGAACTATGAGAATTGAGGTGAACATAAATAATAATGTAAGGAGAGATCATTATAGTAAAAGATTGGCTATATTATTAGAGGAGTTAGAAGCATTAGAAAATCAATTATTTACAACTATAAGCGCAGTAGATAAGCTAAACTTAGAGCGTTCTATTAAACAGAAAATACAAGATATAGAAGGCGTAAACAAGCAGATTCAAGACCTAGATAGTAAAAATGAAAATACCAATTTACGTGAACGGGATTTGCAAAAAAGATTGCAAAAAATTGATTTCACTAAAGCTAAAGATATTACTAAGTTTGTTAATACTAAGTTTGGTAGAAATAGTGGAGCAGTTGTCCTGTTTTTGCAAAGGAGTACTAAGCAAAAAGGATGTTATTGTATTGAAGAGGTTTTAGACTTATTTCTGGGCGATCGCAAAATAGGAGAAGAAATTTCAGGAGATTTTCGACGTTATCTTATAGACTTAGATTCAGCAATTTCTACAGGTGATGAATTTGAATTTTCTCGCAGGTTAGCGAGTTATTTAGGTAGTAACATCGAAAATCCCCTATACGACACGGTTAAACAACTTTGCTTATCACTACAAGGTGGGAGTATCTTATTTATTGAAATTTGTAACTGGGATGATATTACTGGTCAAAATAATTTTTTAGACTGGTTTATGGATAAATTTTGGAAAATTGTCATTAGCGAACTTGAAATAATATTCCAAGAATTTAGTAAAATCAGGTTTATTGTAGTTTTGAGGTCAAATGCGAAGATTTTCGAGAAATCCTATCCATCATATTTCTGTAAGTTAAGTAGAAACTATAAACTGACTAAATTCGATCCTGGTCAAATTATTGAATTACCCTTGTTAGATTGGGAGGTGGAAGATATCAAAGAATGGCTAATCGATAATTTCGGATTATCTAACGATAAAAGTTTGCAATTCGCTCGAAAAATTTACCAAGAAGGTGAAGGAACTCCAGAAACCATCTGTGGTATCTTGGAGAGAGATAGAGAAAAGTTTAAATAAATCAATATGATTGTGGAGCAACGTTTAGAATTTACAGGTAATTCCCATGAACCACCAAAAAACCCACATCCAGATTCTCCCAAACGCCGAGAACCTTATGTGGTTTCCGACGATTTGAAAAAGGCTGTGAATTTAGCTATTTACCTCCGACGACCATTGCTTTTAGAGGGAGACGCTGGATGTGGTAAGACGCGTCTAGCTTCTGCTGTTGCGTATGAGTTAGGACTTCCTCTCTATCGCTGGGATGTCCGGTCTACAACTAAAGCTCAAGATGGTTTATATGAATATGACGCAATTCTCAGATTACATGATGTTCAAACTCGGAAGGTAGGAGAACCAGAGGAGCAGGTCAATCAAACAGAAAACGAAAACGAAGTAAGATTTAATCGTAATCCAGCTAATCCCAGAGATTATCGTAAATTTGGCGCTTTGGGTAAAGCATTCAGATTACAGCATGTTCCAGCAGTTGTGTTAATAGATGAGATTGATAAAGCGGACTTAGATTTTCCCAATGATTTACTCACGGTCTTAGATGAACCTTGGGAGTTCAAAATCAAAGAAACTGGGGAAACTATCCGCGCAACCCATAAACCTATTGTACTCATTACCAGTAATAAAGAAAAAGGTAATCTACCTGCGCCATTCTTACGACGTTGCTTATATCACTATTTAGAATTTCCCAATGATCCAGATTTATTACAAGCCATAGTCGATAAGCATTACGAAATTGAACAAGAACCGCTACAAAGTCAGTTAGCGCAAAATGCTATTAACCGGTTTTTAGAGGTATGGAACAAAGGAGGACTGTTCAAGAAACCTGGAACTAGCGAATTTCTCGATTGGTTGAAAGCACTCCATACCTTTGGTTCTGAACCTTATGACGCGGAAAGACTGATAGAAGAGAATTTACTTCCTTATCGAGAGTTACTGTTTAAGCTACAGCAGGACTGGAAAAAATATGCTAAAGCTTGAGCAAATTAGATGAATTCCTTTAATCCTACAGAATTAATGACTCGCGCTTTCACTCACTTACGTCAAAATGGTTTTAATCTTGGCGTGGGAGAACTTTTAGCAGCAAGACGGGCGATC